>ERZ1034871.1129-NODE-1129-length-13984-cov-12.789504_pt1 | contig 13984 bp, 8 predicted proteins | sample MGYA00520631_ERZ1034871 | MGnify/ENA primary metagenome ERZ1034871 (study PRJEB33766, sample SAMN09781721) | gut metagenome | biome: gut microbiome | host: Homo sapiens | place: Madagascar | study: EMG produced TPA metagenomics assembly of the PRJNA485056 data...
AGATTACCATAACCTACCTAACACACAAAGGTTACTTTATAACCTTATAACCTCATAACCCTCATAACCTCTACTTGAAGAGGAAGAACTGCGGACGGCCGTAGATGCGGAAGTCCTTAACACACCCCGGCATGTTGGGGTTACGCTGTTGCAGCTCGATGCCTTTGACAGTTTGAATTTCGCCAAGGTCGATAATGACACGGTGAGGGAACTCATCGGGGTCTACGCCCTTCCACTTTGAGTGCCAGTATTGACGCTTGTTTTCATCGAAGAGGTATTCAGCCGGTCCTTCGTCAGCCTGTTCTGTGCTTACATACACCACAGACCAAGCGTCCTTAGGCAGTGGCTTGCCGTCCTCACCGATAAGGTTGATTTCGGCCAGACAAGAGTGTTTGCCGTCGTACGAGCTTTCCACCTCAACACAGAGGTGGCGCATGGTGGCAGGTGCCTTAAAGTCGAAGTGCTGCACGCCATCAGCCTTCTGCATGGTGGCGCTTAACACACAGTCGCCATCTTCAATGATAGGCTTGCCTGTGGGCTGAACGCGACCGCCAGCCTTGGGAGCATTGTGGTCGTGGCCCAACTTGTCGAGCACGGGGTCGGCCAAACCTGCCACACCATAGTGGCCAGTAGGCTCCATGTCGAACACAATCACCTCGTTGCGGCCCTTCTTTACCCACGGACCCGGCACGTAAAGCGTTTGCTGCGGACCAATTTGCCAGAACTTGCCTATGCTGCGGCCATTAACCCACACAGCGCCCTTGCCCCAACCACTCATGTCGAGGAATACGTCGCCACGCTTGTCGAGTTTGAAGGTACCGCGGTGGAAAGCCACGCCCTCCATGTCGTGGTTACCCTTTTCGGGAGCCTTGCAACGCGGCATTTTGGTGAGTTGATAGAGCGGAAGCGGCGTGGTGGTCCAGCCCTTCAGTTCCTTGCCACAGAAACTTACGCTCTCGGTGATGCCCTTATGGTTGTCGAGCAAGTCGGGACCATAGTTTATGCGGCCCACGTTCTCCACCAATATTTCGAGTTTGGCCCCATCGGGTATGTCTACCATCATGCCCGTCTGGCTGAAACGGCGGTCGAGCGACCCTACACGCTTGCCATTGACAAAGACGATGGCATAATCGCGCAACTTGCGCAGAACGAGTCGGCCCTTGCCACCCTTTTCCACGGTAGTTTGATAGTGAATGTAGCCAAAGTCCTGTCCGGCCTCCTCCATTGTGAGCGGACGTTCAGACTGTATGCGGCGTCCGAAAGCGGCACGCAGGGGCACACTGTCGAGCAGCTGCACCTGTGCAAAGGTGGCCACAGGGTTGGCAGCAGGCACATCGGGCAGCGTTTCGCCGGCGGGCAAGTGTTTCTGTATCACCTCGCGGAAAGCATAATACTTGGGTGTGGCCACACCCGACTCGCTGAGCGGTGCATCGTAGTCATAACTGGTGGGTTGTGGCTCATAGCCGCTACCTATGGTGTTGGCACCATTGGTATAGGCAAAGTTCGTACCACCGTGGAACATGTACATATTAACCGACACGCCATGACCGAGCATCCAGTCAATTTGCTGTGCCGGCGAGCGGTAGTCGCGGCGTGAGTGTCCTTGTCCCCACACATCGAACCATGCGGGATAGAATTCTGCCACAAAGTAGGGGCCGCCGGGATAGAAGCGGTCGATGGCGCGCTTTACTTCCTCGCCCACCGAACCATTAACTGTGGGCAGCACGCCCTTCATGTAGCCGTTGGGCATTTGTCCTGCGCCGTCGCAGGTGATGAAGGGGGCATTAAAGCCGGCCTTCTCCAACATGTCGCGTATTTTGCCCATATACACGCGGTCGTTGCTGTATGAGCCATACTCGTTTTCTACCTGCACAAGCAGCACATTGCCGCCATTGCCCACGCAGTACTTGCTCACTTCCTTGCCCAGTCGCGTGATGTAGCGCTGGCAAGCGGCCAAAAAGTCGGGGTCGTCGCTGCGCCACTTCATGTGCTTGTTGTTCTGCAACCAATAGGGGAAGCCGCCGAAGTCCCATTCAGCACATACATAGGGGCCGGGACGGAGCACCACATAGAGGCCCAGTTCCTGCGCTGTGCGTATAAACTTTGCCAGGTCGGCTTCGCCGGTAAAGTCGAACTTGCCCGGCTGGCGCTCGTGAATGTTCCAGAACACGTAGGTTGATATGCAGTTAAGGCCCATGGCTTTGGCACGCAACAGTCGGTCGCGCCAGTACTCCTGTGGTATGCGCGGATAGTGCATTTCACCACACACCAGAGTGATGGGTTTGCCATCGAGCACAAATTGCCCCTTTTCTATCTTGAAATCGTGGGCAGAGACTGTACCGCAGCCAAGGGCAAGCAGTAACAAAAGGGATAAGAGTTTCTTCATATATAGGGGGTTAGGGGAAGGGTTTGGGGGTTATGAGGTTATGAGGTTATAAAGTAACCTTTGTGTGTTAGGCAAGCAAGGAGGAGGGAGATGAGGTAAGGGGGGTATGAGGTTTAGAGGGAGGTTAAGGGGTTATGAGGTTAGAGGGTTAGAGGGTTAAAAGATTACCATAACCTACCTAACACACAAAGGTTACTTTATAACCTTATAACCTCATAACCTCATAACCCTCTAACCTACCCTAGCCCTCTAATCCAATTTCGGACCGAAAGACAAGTCACCGGCATCGCCAAGGCCCGGCACGATGTAAGCCTGGTCGTTAAGGATAGGGTCGACGGCCGACACCCAGAGTGTGACATCGTCGGGGAACACGCGGCACAAATGGTCAATGCCCTCTTGTGCGGCAATGGCACAGCAAATGTGCAGTTTGGCCGGTGTGCCGTGCGTAAGGAAAGCCTTGTAAGAGAGTTCGAGCGAACCACCAGTGGCAAGCATGGGGTCCACCATCAAAAAGGTACAGCCGTCCAACTGCGGAGCGGCTATGTAGTCAACGTGTATTTTAATGTCCTCGCGCTTGCCTTCGTCACGGTGAGCGGCCACAAAGGCCGAGTCGGCTTGGTCAAACGTGTCGAGAAATCCCTCGTGAAATGCCACACCGGCACGCAGCACCGTGCCTACCACAATGCGGTCGTCGTAGGTGGGCACTTGTTTCACGCCCAGCGGTGTGGTGATGGCCTTTTCAGAGTATTGCAGTGTGCGGCTCACCTCATAGGCTGTGGCGCGGGCTATACGCTGCATGTTACGGCGAAAGAGGGTGCGGTTCTTCTGCACTTCCACATCGCGCAGCTGCGCCATGTATGAGTTTATAACCGAACTCCGTTCGCCCAGGTTTATTACTTTCATTTGTTGTTACTATTATAAGTTGTGGTATTAAATAAAAGGTGATTATTAACCGCAAATATACTGCTTTCTGCGCAATTACGCTTGCTTTCCCCACTAATATGCTCGCAAATGGCTATGAACCAATGGGCTAATATGGCAATTATCGCTGCCCGGGGAAACGTAAACTTGCGAACAGACTCAAGCGCCAAACGCTACCTCTAATGGGGGCGACGCGTCTCGCGTCGGGAAAAATGCCATGCTCACACACAGAATAAAGGCTCACAAACAGCACGAATTACACACCTGTCTGTGAACCTTTGCCTTAAATCCCGACGCGCGGAACGAGTATTGAAAATGCCCGACGCGAGACGCGTCGCCCCCATTAGAGGTAGCGTTTGGCGCTTGAGTCCGTTCGCAAGTTTACGTTTCACCCTACAGCAATATATAACAATGTGCCAATATGCTAACAAGCAACGCTACGGCGTCAGCTCATTAACATATTGGCACATTGCCATATTAACTCATTAGCACATTATCCTACAACGGGAACGACATGCCAATGGCGATGTTGCTGTTGGCACGGTTGAGGGGAATGCCCTGCTTGCTCAATTTGCCAAAGAAGCGGTCGGTACCGATGGTAAAGTTGAAGTGCTTGGCGTGGAGACTGGCCACAAGACCACCCTGCACACCTGTGCTGGTAAAGCCCATGCTCAACGAGGCATCGAACCACTTAACAGGTGCCACGTTGGCCGAGAAACGACCCTGGTGGTAGCTGTGGCGACCCGCCATGCGGCTCTGATAGAGGAAACCGAAACGCAGGTTGCGATAAGCCGGCAGCGTATACTCGGCACCGAGGCTGAGGGTAGCAGCCAAGGCACGGGTGGCCGACTTCACACCATCGTCGTACACGGCAAAGGCATCGCCAAGGTCGTCGCCAAGGTCCTTAAACTGGTCGCCAAGGTCGCGGCCTTCCTGGTTGATGGGTATTTCCTCACCGTAGTTGCCATTGCCAAAGCCCTCAAATTCCCAATGGCCGGCCGATGAGGCGTGCTGCGCATTGCTCCAGTTTATAAAGCCCAGGTCGGTAAGGGCTGCGCTCACCGTGAGGTCTTCCATCACCTTGTAGGTGGCGCCCAAGTCAACGGCCATACCAAAGCCAGCCAGACCGGCCTTAAAGTCGCCAAGCTCCTTGATGCGGTGGCGCGGCAGTTCGCCGGGCTGCACATTCTCAACAGGCTCCGTCTTGTCCGACTGCTTGAACTCGGTTTTCATGATCGAGGCCACAGCCTGCACGTCGCCGCTCACCTGCCACTTGTCTTCGGCCAGCTGGAAACGCACGTCCTTGCCCGACACATCGGCATAAGCCAAACCAAAGAGGAACTTGAGCTTGCCGCCCACAGTCCATTTGTCGTCAATTTTGTGCGAGTGGCCCAAGCCCAACTCGGCATAGTTTTCGGTGCGCACACCCAGGTTGGTAATGTCGTACTCCTGGCTGCCGATGTTCTTCATAAACTCAAACAGCGTTTTGGGCAGACACAGATTGGTGTTGGAGCGCACATTGAGCTCTACCGAGTTGATGCCGCCAAAAGCCTTGAAGCCAAAGCCGAACAACTGATATTTGAGGTTAAGCGAAAGGCGGTTCTTGTCCTTCAGTCCGCCAAGGAACTCACCAGCGTCCACATTGGGGTGCATAAAGGTGGTAAGGGTGTTGCCATTCTCGCCGTAGCCCTGCCAGTCGGGCCCCATTTTATAAACAAACTTTTTCAGTCCGATGTTACCCGTTGTCCCCACGCTGAAGTCGCCCAGTGGCAGTAACGGCATCGACACATACGGCTTGTCGAGCAAGGCAGGGTTGATGTCGTGGCGTGAGGTCGAAGAGTTCATGAAGTAAGTTGTGCTCACTTCGGTCTGTGCCGCAGCAGGCAGTGCCAGCATGGCGGCCAGTGAGAGTATATGACGTAGTTTCATATTGGTCAGAGTATTGTATTAGACTATGAAAGGATTTAGTTGAAATCGGCAATCACACCCGCATGGAGCTTGATCTTGATATTGTTAAGCTTGAGGTACTGGGTAGACACCAACTTGTTGCTGCCAGTAGCGTCGGCATGTATGTTGAAACACAGTTTGTCGATGCGGCTGAGCAAGTCCTTGTCATCAAGTTTGGCAGTAATCTTAATAGGCGTCATCACCTCTGAGTCACTGCGCTGCTTCACCCCACCGTTCATGGTGTAGGTGGTGCCATGGCCCGGAGCCACATGGGCCTCGACGGTGTTGAACTCAACAGGCACCTCATTGCCGTCCACATCTACAGCCTTCAAGCCCACGAGCAGTTCGAGCGGAATGGTGTTGTAAGCATCGGCCATCACCTCGAGTGTACCGGTGGCGCTGAGGTCCTTGAGGTCGCTGTGCATGCTTTCGGTAGAGTCATTGTACACCACCTTCAGGCCGCGGTCAAACTCAAATGGCACAAACACGCTGTAGTCGGCATCAACATGATAGTCGCGGCCAAGCTGCACGGTGTAGTACTCATTCTTTACGTTGATTTGATTGTTCTTAAGGTCTACCTCCAGGTAATCGGGCAGTTCGGTAATGAGGTCGCCAATGTTAGCCGTGTTCTTCACCGTGGCAGCACCGGCCTTGGCCCCTTCGGGGTCGTAGGGGGTGTTACCCTGATTGCAGTAGTACACATAGTTATCGCGGCCCATTTCCATCACGCCCTTGTCAAGCTTTACTACCTTGGTGGTGGCACCGTTTTCAAAGGCGCCATTCTCCTTCACAGCCGTGAGCGTACCTCTCATGTCAATGCCCACGGGCAGTGTGCTCATGTTGGCATGGAAACGTATGGTGGGGTTGGTGGCCACAATGCGCACTTCCTTGTCCTGCAAAAAGTCGGGCAGGTCGTTGCTCACGTCGATACGCTCGTTGTCAGGGTCGATGGCAGGATTGAATATACCCGTCACCTGGCTGATGTTGAGCTTATTGTTGGGCACCTTTATGTCGAGGCGCACCGAAGCCTGGTCGCCCTCGTTCATGCTGAGCTCGCGGCCGGCACGGTTTTCAAAGTACACTTGCTCGGCCGTCATTCTCACATTGAGTTCGTTGGGGGTCAGTTCTATGCCGCCATTCTCCACCTTGCCTTTATGTTCGGTTTTGTCGAGCGCCACCTTGTTGAGGTAGACTGAGCAAATTTCGGGTTTGTTGCGGTCGTAGTTATATGTGCCGCCGTTATGAGTGTACACAAGCACATTGCCTTCTTGCAGTTCCCAGCCTGGAGCCACGTCGGTCACACCGAGGAATTTGGGCAGATAGAGGCGGATATTTTTAAGGCGTGTCACACCCAGGTTGAGTGAGGCGGGTTGATTGGCCTCGGTCAGTGTCAAGGCCACTTTCGACTTTTGCAGGTCGATGGTCTTAACCTGCTTCACGTCGCTCACATCAGTAATTTTGAAGTCAACCTCCTGGTCACCCTCGGCGCTGCCGTGCATCTCAAAGTTGGCCGGTATGGGCAGTGTGCTGCCATGTGTTACGGGTATGCCGGCATCTCTCAGCTGCTCGTATACGTCGTTGTATTGAAGTACAGGCGTATTCATGTCGAGCTTGGTGTCGTTAAAACTGGTGGTCATGTTGTCCACCTTGACGTTGAAGTTTGAGGTGCCGTCCTTCACCAGGTAGTAAAGTCCGTTAGCCTCGGTCTTCACCGTTTCGTCTTCGTCAAGTATGTCGGCCAGTGCAATAAGGTCGGTATTGCCAAGTTTCACACCGAGTCCGTCGGTGTTAAGTTTCATGGTAAGGTCTACTTTATCGAGATCGTAGGAATCGTCAATGCAACCAGTGAACAAAAGGGTTGTTCCGGCACAGAGCATTCCCGTTACCAATAGGTGCTTGAATAGTGGGTTTGCCATAATCTATAGAGGGGTTATAGGTTTAAGTAATGTGTTTATTGTCGCTATAAGTTCCGCAAACTAACTTGTATCATACAGGCAAGCGTATGCCTTTAGATGTAAATAAGTGTTTGCCTTATGCCACAAAGGTATGAATATTTATTGTTATTAGCACGTCTTAATCTTCTTTTTCTTAAAAATAATTTAGTTGGTGTGCATAAGTGGTCGAAAACACGGCATAGGTGGTAAAATATGGAAGTAGAGCGATGTTCATTCACGCCGTGTGCCACCACCTGGCAGCCGATGCCAAACGGCCTCCGCCCCCTGCCGCGTCACGGCACTGGCTGTGCCGATTTCCGGTTACGGGGGAGCGGCATTCGGTTTGCTCCGACAGAAATTCCGCCCTCCCGTAACAGAAAACCCGCTCGCCCCATGCCGTAACCGCGCGGTGGGGCACGGGGCGAAACACCCTGGTACAACCACACTGCCAACAAGGGGGCGAACGGTTTTTCCACACACCGGCTCATTCCCTCATATACTCACTATTCTATTTTCTTTTTTATTCTATAGATTAAAATTAAAGATACCTATGTTGGGTATATATGGCTGTGGAAAGTGTGCATAGTTTTTTAGTCCAAAATTTGGTCAGTAAGTTATCCCCGTTTTGCACGGGGTTACTCACATTTTTATCCACAGCCTGTGGTTGGGGCAAAATGCCTGTTTATAAAGGTGGGTTGGCGGCATGGGGTGTGACTATTCCACACCCTGTTGAAAACTTTTAGGTGTACAAAAAAAGTTTGTGGAAAGTGGCGGAAAACTGTGGACTATGGTGGTGTAATACTGCGTAAAACGTTGTGAACTCGTGGATAACCATATTGGGTCATACGGCCATGCGGGGGCGTAGGTTATCCCCACCCCTCTCCACAGCTTTTCCACAGTTTATGCACGGGGTTATCCACGGGGTTTTCGTAACTTTGCAGGCAAGACGGGTACGGACTGAAAGGCCCAAAGCAACAGACGCAAGCACTAATGGGGGCGACGCGTCTCGCGTCGGGAAAATATGCAGCTATTATTTAGTAGCGTTCGTATTTACCTCCTTTCTCTATCCCGACGCGGGACGCGTCGCCCCCATTAGTGCTTGCGTTTGTTCGCAGCGCGTTTTATTGACATCATCGGCTGCGGCTCAGCAATTCAAGCAAACTTGATTGCATTCGCCTTGCACGATGATTCAGACCGTGCGAACCTAAATCGGAAACTTCAATAATATACAAGCAATGCGAAAACTTACTGTTGAGGATCTTAACCGCATAGACGTTGACACTTTTAAGCAGGCCCCCAAGGTGCCGCTTGTGATGGTGCTCGACAACATACGCTCGGTGCACAATGTGGGCAGTGTGTTGCGCACGGCCGATGCCATGCGCATTGAGGCGGTGTATATGTGTGGCATTACGGCCACACCGCCTTCGGCCGAGATGCACAAAACGGCTCTCGGGGCCGAGGACTCTGTGGCATGGCGCTACTACAACGATACGTTGCAGGCTGTAAGCGAACTCAAGGCGGCGGGCTACGTGGTGCTGGCGGTGGAGCAGGTTGAGGGCAGCCTTAAACTGGGTGCCTTCAAGTTCGACCCTTCAAAACGCTATGCCCTGGTGATGGGTAATGAGGTGAAGGGAGTGCGGCAGGACGTGGTGGACGCTTGCGACCAGGCTCTCGAAATTCCGCAGTATGGCACAAAGCATAGCATGAATGTGAGCGTGACGGCTGGCATTGTGATGTGGGAGGCGACGAGCGCGTATCGTTAATGTGGTAATTTCTCAATTATTGGTGTCCGGTAAAACGTAAGCATGTGAACGGACTCAAGCACCAAACGCTACCACCCAACGCTACCTCTAATGGGGGCGACGCGTCTCGCGTCGGGGTAGAGAAAGGAGGAAATTACGAACTCTACTAAATAAAGCTGCATCTTTTCCCGACGCGAGACGCGTCGCCCCCATTAGTGTTTGCGTTCTGTGCTGCTTAATGATGCCATTCTGTGATAAACTCAAGCACCCAACGCTACCACGCGTCGCCCCCATTAGTGTTTGCGATTTTTGGCAGCGCGTTTTTAAGCAACTTAAAATGTTCCAAGAAACGGCCTCGCTTTTGATGCCAATTCCTACAATAATTCAACACCTTTTTCATGATAATCAGTTTAGACCTTGATGGTACGCTTACTAATAGCGAAAAGAAAGTAACACCGCGCACACGCCAGGCACTGCTCGATGCTGAGGCCAATGGGGCTGTGCTGGTGCTGGCTTCGGGACGCCCCACTTATGGCATTGCGCCGGTGGCCGAATGCCTCGAAATGGAAAAACGCGGCGGCTATATCCTGTCGTATAACGGCGGACAAATTGTGGACTGGAAAAGCAAAGAGCTTATCTATGCCAAACACCTGCCGGCACAGGTCATTCCGGTGCTGCACCAGTATGCACGCCAACACCACTATGCCTTGCTGGGATATGTGGGACACGACATTGTGACGGAAATGCCTGACGATGAATATGTGCACGAGGAGAGCCGTATTAACAATATGGCTATACGGGGCGTGGATAACTTGCTCGAGGCCATTGAGCCGCAACCTACCAAACTGCTCATGACGGGACACCCCGACGACATGGTGCGTGCCGAGGCTGAACTGGCCGATGTGGTGGGAAATGACATGGAGGTGTTCCGCTCGGCTCCTTTCTTTCTCGAACTGGTGCCCAAGGGCATTGACAAGGCGCAGTCGCTCATGCGCTTGCTGAGCCTCATTGGTCAGCAACCGGCCGACATGATAGCTTTTGGCGATGGCTATAACGACCTTTCAATGTTGCGACTGGCCGGCATCGGGGTGGCTATGGCTAACGCTGCCCCCGAGGTGCGCGCCGAAGCTGACTTTGTAACGCTCTCGAATGATGAGGACGGAATAGCACATTATTTGGAGAGCCGGGCGAGCGCTGCTTGCTGATGTACACAAATGTGCAGATACGAAGATGTGCAGATGATATACAATTACATCATCTGCACATCTTTGTATCTGCACATTTGTTCGCAGCGCGAGCGTGGCTTACTTAAATATCACGCCATAGGGGTGAATGCCTGTGGCAATGCGCTTGCTGAATGCACCATTGCTGGTGTATACGTTGATGTAGCCGGGCTTGGCATAACCATTAGAGCCGTTGTCAGAGCAAACATAGATGTCGCCGTTGGCCGGGTTCACGTCCATACAGATGGGGGCAAAGGTGTACTCGGTGGTGTTGGCGGGAGTTTGCAGGAAATTGTTGCTCAACTGTGCGCCAGTGGCCGCATTGTACACACTGCTGCTGATGGTGGTGGTGTAAGTGCTCCAGTCGGTCACGGCATGGATAACATAGAGCAAGTCCTGCTTGCCCGTAGCGCGCGATGTGCGGTTTTGGGTGTTGGTGGCAATATAAGTACCGTCGCACAGTGCCGACACATTGTCGTTGGCATCAATCTTCCACACCTTGTTGGTGGTGCCGTACGCGACAGTGGTAAAGTACACATTGCCCGAGTTGTCGGCAACCATCTCCCAAGGGTCTTTAATGCCCTCGTTGGTGAGGCTCTTCACCTTGCTGAAGGTAGCTTCGTCAATTACGGCGATGGCCGAGTTGGCATAATCGTTGCCATAAGCATCGCTACAAGCCACGTACACCTTGCCATTGGCGGCAGCCATGCCATAAGGGTTGGGGCCTACGGCAAGCGGGGCCGACTTGGTGTAGGTCGTGGTGTCGATGCGGGTGACAAAGCCGTCGAAGTTGCTGATGTACACATGACCGTTGCTGGCGCATACTGCTTCGGGTTGGCTGGTCTGTACACTGGCTATTACAGTGGCAGTGTTGGCGTCGAGCACCCATACAAGGTTCGAAGCGAACACTGGCACGTACATCTTTGAGCCGTAGATGATGGGCTTTTGCGGTGCGTCACCAATCAGCTGGCCGTTAGCCTTGAAGAACACACTGTCGGTTTTGGTGCCGTTCTGTGCAATGAAGTCGAGTGCACCGGCCACGTTGCCATAAGAGTTGCCTTGGTTGATAACGTACATGCCGGCCTCACCGCGCAGGGGTGCGGGAGCGGGAGTGGGTTCATCGTCCGAACAAGCGGTGAAACCTACCGCTACGAGCAGCGCAATGGCTGCAAACTTGAGTTGTTTAAGCATAATTGATTTAATATAATAGTTGTGTTATTATTGTATTGTTGATATATGCGTTGTAGAATTTAGTAAACAAGTTGTCGGGTTTGCAGGTAAGTATGCCAAATATATTAAGCTCCTTACCATTCAGTAAGTAGTGTTGAACATACTTACTTGTCAACCTGTCAACCTGTCAACTTGTTAACTCTTCAACTTGTCAACTTGTAAACTCTTCACCTTATAATTGGTATTTGATGCTGAGTCTGTAGGAGCGTCTGGGCATGGGGTAGCGCCCGATTACCTCATAGCGTTTGTCAAAGGCATTTACCAAGTCGGCACGCAAAGTGAGTTGTGAATGACGCAGTTGCAGTGTGCGGTAGAGGGCAAATCCGCACTCTGCGTAAGCCGGCAAATTGGTGTTGGCGATATGCTCATTGTTACACCAGCGTAGTGAAGCGTACGACACACTGCCCACCACAGCCACCCACGGACTCTGCCAGGTGAGCGAGGCCGCCCCGCTGTGCACCGGGGTGTAGGCCAGTTGTTTGTGCCAGGTGGAGAGTTTGTCCGACGTGTGGTCGGTGCTGTGCTGAAGGGTGTAGTTGGCAGCCAGCAGCAAGGTGTGGCGTGACACAGGTTGCCATGTGCTCTGCAGCGTGACGTCGAGTCCGGCGGTGCGCACATCGCCCATGTTGACCGTGCGCCACACAAACAGGTTGTAGGGCACCGACACGATGCGGTCGGCCACGCGGTTGTAGTAGCCGTCGGCCGTAAGGGCCACCAGTGGCCACCACTTGCGGCTGGGAGCGGCCTGCATGGTGAGCCCAGCCGAGAGTTGGCGCGTGAGTTCGGGTTTGAGGGTGGCGGAGCCCAGGTGGTAGTAATAGTTCTCGGTGAAGGTGGGCATGCGGAAACTCTCCTTGTAGCCCGCCCTGAGGTAGAGCCATAGCGGTGCGCGCACTGCCAGATACGAGGCTGTAAGGCTTGGGGTGAGGCGTTGAGCGTTGGCCGCCGCTGTACCGTGGCGCATGTGGTTCCAGTAGCAGTGCAGTATGCCGCGTGCCATCAGTTGCCAGCGCGCGGTGTGCAGTTGCAGCGCGAGGGCTTGCAGCCAGGTGTCGCGGCTCACGGCGTGGTCGGTGGGCAGGTTGTTGTTCTGTGAGGCGTGTGAATAGTCGGTGGTGTAGGCTGCTTGCAGCCATGCCGTGAGGTGCAGTGCCGCCCCGGCTGTGGCGTATGCCTCGCGCTGCCAATAGTTTTGGTGCAGTGCACCGCCGGGATATTGTCCCCCTATGTCGGTGTACTGGCTTGTTTGCCAGTTGTATTTAGCTGCCGCAAACACACTCAGCCGTTGCCACTGCTGCTGCCAGTGTGCCTGGCCAAAAGCCGTTTGCTCGAGCAGGCGCTCCGTGCCATTGTTCACATAGTAGTGCACCATGCCGGGCAAGTGGCGGTAGTTGTGGTAAAAGTAAGCTTTGGCGGTGACCATGCCCCCGTGGCTGAGTGTTTGCCTCACATTGGCCTCGGTGGTGACGCGCTGCATGCGGCTGTTGTTACGAGTGAGGTGTGAGGTGGTGAGTCCGTTTTTCAGCGTAAAGGGATAGTTGTTGTCGGCAAAGAAGTAGTTGCTGCTCACATTCATGGCTGTGCGGCTGCGCCACGCCTTGTTGAGCGTGAGGGCGGGTGCCCAGGTGTTGAACGAGGCATGTTGCAGTGTGGCTGTGGCGTGCCATCGGTGGTCGGGGTTGAGGCTCCAGGGAGTGTGCATGTTCACCACGGCAGAGGCCATGTTGCGCACAGGCACGAGCAGTTGTGCGTTGTCGAGCGTTTGCAGTTCAATGTCCGCCAGATTGTCAATGCAGAACTGACCCATGTCAATTTGCCCCTGTCGCGTGTCGGTCACGGCCAGTCCGTCGTAGCTCACGGCCGTGTGTCCGGCTCCCAGTCCGCGCACGCTCACCGTTTTAAGTCCGCCGGCTCCGCCGTAGTCGCGCAGGTTGACGCCCGCCATGCGCCGCAGCGCGTCAGCGGTGCTTGTGATGCCACGGCGCATGATGTCGGCCGAGTCGATGCGTTGCACGGTAACGGCAGTGGCCAGTCCGGCCACGCGCCGTTGGGCGGTGACTTCGGCCGTGCGCAGCGTGTCAGGCTCCGCCAGGGTGATACATGCGGATACAATAAGGGCTATCAATGCTTGATGTGTGTAGTGTGTTGGGTGATGTGTTGTAGCCAGCCCCTCCTCGGGGGCTCGGTCATACGTCACCGGCAAGTGTGCTTGCCAGGGCCGGCGGCAGGTATTCTGGCTTATCCCCCGGCAACTCCGCCTTCCCACTTTGGTCGTGTCGACACAAAGCAGTGGCCACATTGGAGCGCCGGAACAAAGGGCATACAGCAGCGGGACTGCACGGGATTCACACCCGTTTCCCTAATCCGTCGGACTTATTGTGTGCAAAAGTAATAAAAATAAGTCAATGTGCTGGTGTGTTGATGTGGTAATGTGCTAATGGGGTAATATGCTAATGTGCTGACGCCATAGCGTTGCTTGGCAGCCGCTAACGCGGAAAACAAAAGAACAAAAGAACATAAGGACATAAGGCCGCTGCGCGGCTGACAGCCACGGACTGACGTCTGCGTGGCTCAAGAACATAAGGGCTGACGCCGAGGTGG
>ERZ1034871.1132-NODE-1132-length-13968-cov-10.690505_pt1 | contig 13968 bp, 9 predicted proteins | sample MGYA00520631_ERZ1034871 | MGnify/ENA primary metagenome ERZ1034871 (study PRJEB33766, sample SAMN09781721) | gut metagenome | biome: gut microbiome | host: Homo sapiens | place: Madagascar | study: EMG produced TPA metagenomics assembly of the PRJNA485056 data...
TCTGGATGAATCGCCAGTTGTGCAACAGGGATACGATGTTGTGATACCAGATGACGTCGGCGGTGAGAATCTCGCCGGTACGAGGGTCTTTATGACTTGGACCCATGGCGTTGGCGGTAGATGTAACTGCATACTTGAAGCAGTTGTAGCGCATATCGTCTGGATCGAAGTCTGGATCGTTCTTGGGATAGTCTTTAGCAATGATGGCATTCTTGAAACCAGCCTGCTCGAAAGCCTGGTTCCAGTCTTCTATACCCGTCTTGATGGTTGCTCTCCACTTCTCAGGGAAGGCAGAGTCGACATAGAACACGATAGGTTTCTGTGGCTCCACCAGTTCGCCGGCAAAGTACTTGTCCATATCTTCGGGCTTGGGTTGCAGGCGCCATCTGTTGATGTAGGTCTTGCTCTCCACCTTGTCCTTGGAAGAACTGTATATGTTCTTGTTGTTATTGAAGAAACCCACTCGGTTGTCCTGGTATCTCATAGGCATAGGATCCTCGGGCAGGACAAAGAGTGAACGGTGAACCTTCACAGAGTAAGGCTTCTTGATCATACCTGTGGTGTTGAACGACAGGGTGCTCTCTATCTCGATGTTCTTAGGGAAAGTCTTCACGAAGTCGATGCTGGAAGCATCGGCAGAGAAAGTACCCTTGATGGCATTGGCATCGCCGAAGAGTTTAGAAAAAACAGAAACCTCTTTCAGTGGAGAGATGTAAGCCTCGTTGGTACCGAAGAAAGAAGTCACGTCAATAACGACATTGCCATTATTGCGTGCAGCAATCTTGAAACCTTTCATACGAGGATTTAAGAAATTCTTGTCGAAAGAAGCTGCGATAGGGTCGTTCTTGTCAACGACATTGTTACTCTGTATGAGATTGATATATACGTTTCGTTCATCCTTTGAGAACTGTATGAGCAAAGGAGTGTTGATCATCTGTCCAGCCACAAAATCCTGTGTGTCGCTGGTGGCTGCCATTCTGTTGGCTAAGATATACTGGCGGTGGAAGGCAGAGTCGGGCAACTCAAAGTAGAGTTTACCACTTTTGTTGTTGTAGATAACAGTAAACAAGCCTGTATCTATCTCTCCGCCTTTGGTGACTTTAGCATAATCATTCTTTGTTGAATCTGCCTTTGCTGTCAGCAAGTTAAGGCTCTTTTTCTTGCTCTTGGCTTGGGTGTTCAGTGATGGGGGGGGCAAAGCATATACTTACCGCCAATACCAATGTGGATAATTTCATAATAAATGTTTTTTCTTTTCGTTTTATTCTGTACGTTAATGTTTAATGGCGCAAAGTTACGTATAAAAAATGAAAAAACAACCATAATAAAGGAAAAAATATCGATTTGTAGCAGAATTAACAAAAAAAGTAAGCGAATTGATAGATTTTTTTTGATAAACCTTCTCTTATTACCCTATTTGCGAAAGTTGAGTATATATAATAAGGTATAGGGACGGAAAGAGGGATGGAAAAGAGCAGAAAGTGATAAAAAATAATCGAAATTGCAATTTTTATCGACAAAAAGTTTGTAGATTGAAAGAAAAAGTGTAAATTTGCAATCGAAACAATAACGAAACAATATTATTCATAAATAATAAGCAAATGACAACATTCGTATCTTCAACAGCATGGTGGTGGCGTATCTCAAGATTGAAACAGTCGTGAGTCGATAAGCCGTGTGTGGATATGAAAATCCTAAGAGAGATAGAAAAGGCCTGCCGTAACTTGCGACAGGTCTTTTTTCTTTAAGGTCTGTTACAGGTAGAAGGAGGGTTTGAACGAAGATAACAACAAAAAATATAGGAGACAAAACTTATGGAAATGAAGGACATTTTGAACAGAATGTTGAATCATGAGGAACTTTCCCGAGAGGAAACCAAGAACATCATCGTTGGCATCACAAAGAGTGAGTTCCCCGAAGAACAAATCACAGCCTTGCTTACAGGCTTGCAGATGCGTGGTGTGACCGTGGACGAGTTGTTGGGCTTTCGTGACGGAATCCTGGCGACAGGAGTTCCTGCCATCCTCGACTGCGACAGATATATAGACGTAGTAGGAACGGGAGGCGACCGTAAGAATACATTCAATATTTCTACCACCTCGTGCTTCGTCATAGCAGGAGCCGGATATAGGGTGGCCAAACATGGAAACTATGCTGCCACATCGGTGAGTGGAGCTTCCAATGTGATTCAGAATCATGGAGTACATTTCACTGACGATCTCGACAAACTCAACCGCTCCATCAATGAGGCTGGTATCGTGTACCTTCATGCACAGTTGTTTGCCAAGGCGATGAAGTTTGTCGGTCCTATTCGCAAGGCCTTGCAGTTTCCTACCGTCTTCAATCTCTTAGGTCCTTTGGTCAACCCCAGCCAGCCTTCGTGTCAGTTGCTCGGAGTTGCCAATCTCGACCAGATGCGCCTCTATAACCAGGTATATCAGAAGATCGGCATCGACTATGGCATCGTCAACAGTATAGATGGATATGATGAGATTTCGCTGACCAGTGACTTCAAGGTAACAACCAACGACTATGAGCGCATCTTCAAACCTCAAGACTTAGGTTTCGAGACAGCCAAACCGGAAGAGGTTAGAGGTGGAGCTACCGAAGAGGAGGCAAAGGACATCTTTGATGCCGTACTTGAAAACCGAGCACTTCCTGCCCAGAAGAATATTGTTTTGGCTAATGCAGCCTTTGGTATCCAGGTGATGGAGAAGGGCAAGAAGAGCATTGAGGAGTGTGTGGAAATAGCACGCGAGAGTATAGACTCGGGCAAGGCACTTGCCACCTTCAAGAAATTTGTGGAACTGAATAGTTAAAGGTAAAAAGGGAAAAAAGTAAAAAGGTAAAAAGGTAAAAAAGTAGAACATGGCTGATATATTAGAAGAAATCGTAGCTCATAAGCGAATAGAGATGGAGCAGCGCAAGCGCTTCATATCTCCACGCCAGATGGTAACGCTGACCGACAGGAAGATAAAGGCTGACGAGGGACTTACCCCAGGAGGCAGCATGCGTGACGCCTTGATGTCATCATCCACAGGTATTATTGCCGAGTTCAAGCGCAAGTCGCCCAGCAAGGGATGGATCAAGAAAGAAGGCAAGGCGAGCGTTATTCCTTTGGGCTATCAGCAGAATGGAGCTTCGGCATTGAGTATTCTTACCGATATCGACTATTTCGGAGGCTACGACGAATATATACAGGAGGCCCGCCATGTGGGTGTTACCTTACCTATATTATATAAGAACTTCGTCGTAGAGGAATATCAGCTTTTGCAAGCTCGCTATTGTGGTGCTTCGGCTGTGCTTCTGATTGCTGCCTGTCTGACAAAGCAGGAATGTAAAGATCTTCTGAATATGGCGCATCAGTTGGGACTGGAAGTCTTGTTGGAGATGCATAACGCCCAGGACTTCGAATATGCTGAGTTGGAACCCGATATGTATGGCATCAACAACCGCAACCTCGGAACTTTCGTTACGGATGTGGAGAACAGTTTCCGCCTGGCAGAACAGTTGCCCAAGGATGTATGCAGAGTGAGCGAAAGCGGTATCTCCAATCCGGAAGTTGTCAGAAGACTTCGTGAGGAAGGCGGTTTCAGAGGCTTCCTGATGGGAGAGCAGTTTATGAAACAGGCCGACCCGGGCATAGCCCTGAATGAGTTTATAGCCAATTTGTAATTTTAAAAATAGAATCGTCTTTAGAGCATCATGATTATAAAGGTATGTGGCATGCGCGATGCCGACAACATTCGCGATATTTCTGCACTGGGAGTCGACATGATAGGACTGATTTTCTATCCTCCGTCACCCCGATATGTGCAGCAGTTCAGCAGTGGGGCTGGTATTATTCCCGACTATGCACCCGACATGGGAAAGACACCACTCAGGGTAGGTGTCTTTGTAGACGATATGCCTCAGAATATAGTGACAAGAGTCTATAATTACAAACTCGACTATATTCAGTTGCACGGCAATGAACCACGTGAGACATTGGAGAACCTGCGTGCCACTATCGACCCCGATATCAAACCCAAAATCAAGATTATCAAGGCCATCAGTGTAAGTTCGGCCGAAGACATTAAAAAATATAAGGAATATGTAGGAGCTGCCGACCTCTTCCTCTTCGACACCAAATGTAAGACTGTGGGTGGAAGTGGTGAGCAGTTTGATTGGCAAGTCCTGCAGGCTTATGATGGCGATGTGCCATTCCTACTGAGTGGTGGCATCGGACCCGATGATGCAGAGCGTATCAAGAACTTTCATCATCCCAAGTGCATAGGTATCGACCTCAACTCGAAGTTCGAGATTGAGCCAGCACTCAAAGATGTAGAGAAACTCAAGCAATTCCTTGTAAAGGTAAAAAAGGTAAAAAGGTAAAAAAGTAAAAAGGTAAAAAAGCAAACAATGAACAAGATAAATCAACTATTTGAAAGTCGTAAAGACCGCAAGCTGCTGAGCTTGTATTTCTGTGCCGGTTGTCCCACTCTCGAAGGCACGGGCGATGTCATCAAGGCGATGGAACGCCATGGCATCGATATGATAGAGGTGGGCATACCTTTCAGTGACCCTTTGGCCGACGGACCTGTCATTCAGAGTGCCGGAACGCGGGCTCTGAAGAACGGTATGACCGTGAAGACTCTCTTCGGACAACTGAAAGCCATCAAGGGCGAAGTAAGCCTTCCTCTTGTGCTGATGGGCTATCTCAACCCAATCATGCACTTTGGCATCGAGGCTTTTTTCAAAGAATGTGTTGAGGCAGGAGTGAGTGGAACCATTATTCCCGACCTGCCTTTCGACGACTATCTCAAGGTGGTGAAACCTATAGCCGACAAGTATGACATTCGTGTCATCATGATGATAACTCCAGAAACCAGCGAGGAGCGAATCCGCTTTATCGACGAGCATACCGACGGCTTTATCTATATGGTCAGTTCGGCAAGTATCACTGGCGCTCAAAGCAGTTTCGGAGATGCCAAGCTCGCTTACTTCAACCATATCAACGGCATGAAACTTCGCAATCCCCGAATGATAGGTTTCGGTATCAGCAACAAGCAGACTCTCACCAGTGCCCAGGACAATGCAGCGGGAGCCATCATTGGAAGCAAGTTTGTTACCTTGCTCAATGAGACACTCGATCCAGACAAGGCTCTCGATGAACTCTTTGAGGCACTGAAAAAATAAGTGAAGAGTGAAGAACGAAGAGTGAAGAATTCATCTGTTTCGTTTGTGGCACAAGGGCGAAAGTCTAATTTAATATTTAACATTTAACATTTAACTCACGATGTATCAAGTTGACGATAAAGGATTTTTTGGAAAATTCGGTGGCGCATACGTGCCAGAGATATTATATAAATGTGTGACAGAACTGCAGCAGGCCTACAAGCCTATCATTGAGAGCGAGGAGTTCAAGAAAGAATATCATCAGTTGCTCAGAGACTATGTAGGCCGTCCTTCGCCTCTCTATTATGCCAAACGCATGAGCGAGAAATATGGTTGCCAGCTCTATCTGAAGCGTGAGGACCTAAACCATACAGGAGCACACAAGATCAACAATACCATCGGCCAGATTCTGATGGCAAAGAAGATGGGCAAGACCCGTATTATCGCCGAGACAGGAGCCGGTCAGCATGGTGTGGCAACAGCCACCGTCTGTGCCTTGATGGATATGAAGTGCGAAATCTTTATGGGTGCTACAGATGTGGAGCGTCAGCACACCAATGTGGAGCGTATGAAGATGTTGGGTGCCAAGGTGAATCCTGTGCGCACGGGCAACATGACCTTGAGTGATGCCTGTTCGGAGGCTATACGTGACTGGTGCTGTCATCCACAAGATACTTTCTATATCGTAGGTAGCACCATGGGTCCTCATCCTTATCCAGACATTGTGGCAAAGATGCAGAGTGTCATCTCCGAGGAACTGAAATGGCAGTTGCAGGAAAAGGTGGGTCGCGATTATCCCGATTACCTCATCGCCTGTGTGGGCGGAGGCAGCAATGCGGCAGGTACCATTTATCATTATATTGATGATGAGCGCGTTCAGATTTATCTTGCCGAGGCAGCAGGACATGGAATCGATACCAACTATACAGCAGCCACCATGCATTGCGGAACAGAAGGTATTATCCATGGAGCGAGAACACTCGTGATGCAGACCGAGGACGGACAGATAGAGGAAGCTTTTACCATCAGCGCAGGTCTCGACTATCCTGGTATCGGACCCATGCATGCCGACTTGGCGACCCGTGGCCGCAGTCATGTGCTTGCCATTAAGGACGACGAGGCTATCTATGCCGGTTATGAGTTGACACGTATGGAGGGAATCATCCCAGCCATAGAGAGTGCTCATGCTGTGGCAGCGCTGAAGAAAATGAAGTTCAAGAAAGACGATGTCGTTGTCCTGACAGTGAGCGGTCGAGGTGACAAGGATGTTGAAACTTATTTGTCTCATAAAGAAATGGCAGGAGAATATGGCAACTTTTAATTATACGACCCAAACACGTAAGATTCTTGCTGACCTCTATACACCGGTGGGAGTCTATATGCGATTACGAGATATTTATCCACAGTCGGCGTTGATGGAGAGCTCCGACTATCATGGTACAGAGAACTCGCGTTCCTTCATCGGTGTGCACCCCATAGCAAGTATCGCCGTAGGACATGGAGTGGTGACAGCCACCTATCCCGACGGAAGAGTGGAGGAAAAAGAGTTGCCCGCCTGCGGTGAGGGCAAAGGAGAAAAATGCAAACTCGCCATCTCGAAAGCCTTCAATGACTTTATCCAGGCTTTCCATGTAGAGGGGGAGGGCAGTGAGTGCTGCGGTCTGTATGGTTTCACAACCTTCAATGCCGTGCGCTACTTCGAGAACATTCCCGTGAAGGATACGACGATGGAGAAGAACGATGCACCTGATATATATTATATTATGTATAAGAATATCATCGTCTTCGACCATTTCAACAACACCATGCAACTCATCACCCTCGGTGAGGAGGCAGAGCTCGATGCGCTCATGAAAGCCATCAACAAGGCCAATGTGAAACCTTACGATTTCCATCCTGTAGGCGAGACTACTTCCACCCTTACCGATGAGGAGCATAAGGCCAATATCCGCCGTTGCATACAGCATTGTCTGAGAGGCGATGTGTTCCAGATTGTGGTAAGCCGCAGGTTTGTGCAGAAATATGAGGGCGATGACTTCAAACTCTATCGAGCCCTTCGCAGCATCAATCCGTCACCTTATCTTTTCTACTTCGACTTTGGCGGTTTCCGCATCTTCGGCTCATCGCCCGAGACCCACAACCGCATTGTCGGTGACAAGGCTTTCATCGACCCAATAGCAGGAACCACCAAGCGTACAGGCAACATGGAGCAAGACCGCAAGGCAGCAGAGTTCCTGCGCAACGATCCCAAGGAAAATGCCGAGCATGTGATGTTGGTGGACTTGGCACGCAACGACTTGAGCCGCAACTGTCATGGAGTAAAGGTTGATTTCTATAAGGACATGCAGTTCTATAGCCATGTGATTCATTTGGTGAGCAGAGTGAGTGGCACGCTTGATGAGCAGGCCGATCATATCAAGGCGTTTATCGATACCTTCCCAGCAGGAACATTGAGTGGAGCGCCCAAGGTGAGAGCCATGCAGATTATCTCAGAGCTGGAGCCGCACAACCGAGGTGCCTATGGCGGTTGCATCGGTTTCATCGGACTCAATGGCGACTTGAACCAGGCTATTGTCATCAGAACCTTTATCAGCCGTAACGGTGAACTGTGGTTCCAGGCAGGAAGTGGCGTCGTGGCAAAGAGCAACGACCAGTATGAGTTGGAAGAATGCAACAACAAATTGGGAGCCTTGACCAAGGCTATTCATATTGCAGAAGAGCTATAGAATCACACAACACATTAAACATTATAAAGATGAAAATAGTAATCATAGATAATTATGACTCCTTTACCTACAATCTTGCCCATCTGGTAAAGGAATTGGGAGCCGATGTAACCGTTTACCGCAACGACCAGTTTCAGTTGCGTGAACTCGACCGGTTCGACAAGATCATATTGAGTCCTGGCCCTGGCATTCCTTCAGAGGCAGGCCTGCTGATGGATGTCATCAAGACCTATGCAGGCAGAAAGCCCATGTTGGGAGTATGCCTGGGTCATCAGGCTATAGGTGAGGCTTTTGGTGCCAAACTCACCAATCTGTCGGAGGTTTATCATGGTGTGGCAACACCTTGCACCCAGTTTGGCAACGACCCTATCTTTGCCGGTATGGAGAAGCGTATAGAGATAGGGCGTTATCACTCGTGGGTGGTTGACCGCAGCGGTTTCCCCGATTGTCTGGATGTCACAGCCGTGAGCGATGATGGCTGTATCATGGGATTATGCCACAAGAACTACGACATTCATGGCATCCAGTTCCATCCCGAGAGTGTATTGACACCCCAGGGAAAAACAATCGTCAAGAACTGGTTGGAGATGTAAATGCTTAGTGGAATTCTGAAGTTTTACGCGTTGGTGCCATTGATTGCAATCAACAGTCCCAAGAAGTTTCGGAAGTAGAAATATTTTCTAATAAAAGGCTCAAACCGTACCGGAAGTAGAAATATTTTCTAATCAACAGGCCCAAGAAGTTTCGGAAGTAGAAATATTTTCTAATCAAAGGCTCAAACCGTACCGGAAGTAGAAATATTTTCTAATCAACAGGTCCAAGAAGTTTCGGAAGTAGAAATATTTTCTAATCAAGACCTTTTCCAATTCTCCAAATGGTTATTGATTGCAATCACCGCTTGCTTTTTTGCTGATATTGACATTTTTGCAGATGGTGTTTTCTATTATATCTGCAGAAAATGCCATTTTCTTGTCGGTACAGGATATGTTTTCGAAGGTAAAGTGGGAGAGGCGATACTTGTCGCTTGTGCCCACATCGAAGAAGTTGTCGCAGTCCATGCGGATGTTCTTCATCGTGATGTTGTTGCACTGGCTCAGAGGCATGTCCTCTCTGTCGCCAGGCTTGAAGAACTGAGTCCATGGACGAATGGTAAGGAAACTTCCTGTGGTTCCGCTGATATTGTCGACTGTGACATACTCGTAATGTTGCGGTGTGTCGGGACGCAGTTTGAGCCATAACACGCGCTTGGCGTTCTTTACGGTGATGTCGCGAAGCACGATGTTGCGGTCGTTCACGCTCTCGCTTCCTAAAGTGAGGCATCCGTGAACCTTGCCGTAGTTGCAACGTTGTATCAAGACGTTGTACACCGGTCCGTTCTCGGGTGACTGGTCTGCCCATGTGCCTTTTCCTCCCTTGATGGCAATAGCATCATCGTTGACACTCATGTAGCAGCCTTCCACCAGCACATCATGACAAACATCTATGTCAATGGCATCGCTGCTGGGAGCCCTTAATCCCTGAGTAGGAGCGAAGATGTAGCAGTCGAGAAACCGCACATGGTCGCAGCGATAGATGTGATTGGTCCAGAAAGCGCTGTTTTGCAAATGCACGTCCTGAAGAGTCACGTTCGAGGAATTGCTGATGTATACGAGTCTTGGACGCTGTGCATCCTTGTTGGTGCAGCGGCTGTTCCACTGACGTCGAATCCAGAACTCTTCCCAATAATGTTTGCCATTTCCGTCGATGGTTCCCTTTCCGGCAATGGTGAAGCCATCGCAGTGGTCGGCATTGATGAAGGCGGAGAAGTATTTGCAGGTCTCGCCTTCGATGCGTGTCGTGAGTATGGGGAAGTTGACGATGCGGTCGCTTGCCTTCAACTTGCCTCCTTCGGATAGGAGCAGATGAGTCTTGGGACGGAAGAAGAGGGCGCCACTGAGGAAAGTGCCTTCCGGTATGACGACGACGCCTCCTCCATTCTTTGAGGCGAGGTCGATGACTCCCTGTATGGCGCTGGTCTGCAACAAAGTGCTGTCATTCTTAACTCCGTAATCGGTGATGACATACTGTTTGCCCAAGGTGTCTGTATTCACTTTTTGGGCCTGCAGGAACCAGGTGTCCATCTTCGTGCCGTCGGGCCAGAGCTCTGTCTTAGCCTTCCTTGCCTTCTTCTGCTTCTTGGAAGCATTGGCGCTCAGTGGCATGAGCGCCACCAAGCAAGCCAATACATATAGATATACTCTCATGTATTTTACCTTTTTTACTTTTTTACCTTTTTACTTTTTTACCTTTAAAAGTTTGTAGTATTCAGCAGCACCCAACAGGAGGCATCCTGTGCCGTAGTCCTCGAAATCGGGAACAGACGTATAGGTGACAGGCTGTCCAGCCGATGGGTCCTTGCCAGTGCCCTGGTTGTAACCGATGAAACCATCTTCATGAACCGATGCAGCCAGCGCCTTCCATGCCTTGTCCATAGCTTTCTGATAAGTGGCAGCAGGCAGAATGCCCTGTCTCACGCCCCATGCCATGCCGTAGAGGAAGAGACCTGTACCCGTCATTTCAGGGCCGCCATAGTTGGCAGGGCAAACGAGGCTTACATTCCAGTATCCATCCTCGCGCTGGCATTTCAGCAGAGCTTTGCTCATGTTGATGAAGTCTTTCTTCAGATATTGGTAGTTCTTGTCGTTGGCAGGCAATGTCTCCATCACGCGAACCAAGGCTGCGTAAACCCAGCCATTGCCACGGCTCCAGTAACAGTTGCTGCCGTCTTTCTCCTTGTAGGGAGGAACGTAGTCCTTGTCTCTCCACCACAAACCTTCCTTCTCGTTGAACAGTCCGCCTGCCAGTGTGTCGCGTGTCCACTTGTAGGAGTTCATGGCATAGTCGAGATACTTTTTCTCGCCGCTGACTTTTGCATATTTTGCATATATAGGCATAGCCATCTGTATGGCGTCGATCCATGTCCAGTAAGAAACACGGTTGGATGCAATCTGATGGTCGAGGTTTGCCTTCACATGACTTAAGTCTTTCTTTCCTCCGCTCTGTACGTAGCGGTCGATGTAAACCTGCATGCAGCACTGGTTGTCTGCATTGTCGTTGGTCTCTCCGCTGCGAGCCTGCCACTTGTGATAGTCAGCCCATCGGTCGGTATAGTCGAGATATTTCTGTTGAGGGTCAATCTCGTAGAGTGCCATGAGTCCCTCGTAGTACACGGCGCGTGTCCACAGGTTGCTGGTACGTACTCGTTTGACAAAGGTATCGAGTGTAGGGTCGCTGTACTTTGCCATGAAATAGTTGTTGGTGCGATGAGCCACCTCCATGATTTCCTTTTGCAGGTTTGTTACGTTTCTATGAACTTTCTGGGCTGAGGCAAAGCTCATACCCATGAGTACACAGAGTGATGTTAAGATCAGTTTTTTCATTTGTTGAGTTGTTTATTTGTTTTGTTGTTTATTCAGTTTATGTCTGTTTTTACTTCCACCAGCTTGACGGTGCTGTTGAGTCCGCTTGGCACAGGTTCCCACTTGTCGTAGGTGGTTTTCTTGTAATTGATGTCTACGACGTTGATTTCCTTCATCTTGCGCCATTTCACACCTTCGCGGTCGAGTGCAGCAATGCGGTTGGCAGGCAGGTTGGTCACTTCTATGCGGATGGTGTTCTTGCCCTTCGACAGTGCATCCTTGCAGTGGAGAATGTAAGGCACAGCCCAGGCGCAGCCTATGTAATGGCCGTTGATGTAGACGCGGGCACTTTCGCGCACGTCGCCCAAGTCGATGCTCCATTGTTTCTTGGCTTGCTCTTTCGACAGTTTGAACGTTGTCTCGTAGACGCCAGTTCCCATCGTCACCTGGGCCTTGTCGCTGAGGCTCTCCCATGTCTTGAGACCCTGCAGGCTGAAGGTTTCCTCTACCTTGGGTGCTTCCTCGGTGAAGGAGAGTTTCCAGGTGTTGGCGGTGAGGTCGATGTTTTCACCCTTGTCTATGGTCTGAGGCTCGGTCTTTGCCAGGCGCAGTTTCTTGTCGTGCAACCAGGGTGCCGACTCTTTCTGTGCACTGAGGAGGATTCTGCTTTCGCCACTTTTGAGGTTGATATCCAGTTCTCCACGTTCGTTTATCACAGCAGCATGGTAAGATCCGTTCATAGGATTGTACCACAGCGCAGCGTTCTCTCCTGTAGCAATAGGCACTTGGGCCTTGATATCGTGGTCGGTGAGGTTGGCGATGAAGTAGTGATGACCGTACTTGTTGTTGCGTCGTATCAGCTTCAGTCCATATAGTTTTCTCATCATTTCAGGGTTGGCAGCCTTTGCCATCGCCTCAGTGTTGTCGCCCTTGATAATCTTGGCTCCTTGCGCCTTCAGCTGCGAGATGTGCTGTATCACGTCGCTTGGCATGATGTTGTTTCCGGGAATGACCAGCGCCTTATATCGTGTTCCGGCAGCAGTCTCTATCATGCCGTTCTTATAAGTACACGAGCGCAGGTATTGGTCGCTGATGTAGTCGCAGTCGAATCCGGCCTTGTCGATATCGAGGATGCACTTGATAAACTCGGGAGCCTTCTTCGCCATGCCGTGAATGTCGAACATCATGAGCCATTTCTTGGTATTGGTGCGCCACATGTCTCTTACGGGCAGATACACCAAGAAGTCGTTGTCGGGCTGTCCCCATTGCAGATAGGTTTGACAGTGGGTGATGTATTTCATCAGATCGGGCGCATCGCGCCAGATGCTGTTGGTGGGGCTCATGTCGATGGAAGCATAGAATTTCCATCCTGGCCATGGATCGTTCTTTGGCGAATAGGCTGTGCCGTGGAAGAACATGTGGTTGACGCCGGCACAGAACATCAGGTCCATATCGGGTTTCATCTGGCTCAGTGACGTGCGGAAATGCTCGGTGAGCCAGGTGAAAGTCTCGCTTGATGTATATTTCTTGCCCGTGATGTGGGCAGCCGAAGGAGCATATTTCAGCATGCTCAGGTCGCTGAAGTTGGGACGAGTCTTCCCCGGATCCTTGCGCAGACCCTTGATGCCGAAGTCGGTCAGTCCGAAGCCTTCTATCTCAGGAATGTCGACAGCCGCATAGCAGTCAATGAGGTTGGCGGGTGAGCCGTGCGCCTGGTTGCGTGTGATGGCTCCGTGCTTGTGTGCCCATGCAGTCCATTGTTTGGTGAAATTGTGCAGCAGCATCTCTCCCAGGGTTTCGCGATAATCGCTCACAACGATTGCGTCGCCATCCAGGAACTCGGGGAACTTGTCCTGCAATTTGTAGCCGTGCATATTTTCAAACTCAGTCAGCAGGGTAGGAGTCCAGTTGGCACCATATACTTCGTAGCTGTCGTTGAAGAAAGTATGTGGGAAGGGAGTTCCCGAAGCCGTGAAGGCGCTGTCGATGTGTGCCAGATAATGGGCTACGGCAGTAGAGTCGAAGTGGTCGATGACGTAGCCTTCACCTCCAGGTGCAGCACGCTTCACCATCTGTCGGGTGCGGCTCTCGTAGAGTGCGATGACGCGTTTCTTCTTGGTGGCTCCTTCCACAGGATAAGCCTTGATGACTTTCAGTTTGGCGAAGTCGCGCTCTTTTTCAGGCAGGGCGAAGTTGATGTCCATGAGTTTCTTCTTGACATCAACAATGGTGTCGACGAAAACAGCCTTGCAGGCAGCCTCGCTCAGTGGAACCCAAGGTCCGCCGAAAGGCCATCCTGTTCCTGTAGCCATATCGGTCTCAATGCCCAATTCCTTGTCTTTCTTTTCCACGAATCTGAGCATCTCCATCCATCGTGGCGAGAGGTAAGGTATGTCGTTCTTGTCGTTTCCCTGTACGCCATAGAGTGGAGTTATCTCCACTGCGCCTATGCCAGCCTTGGCATATTGGTCGAGATTCCATCCCAAGTTCTCCTTGTCGACGGCCGATCCCATCCACCACCATCTTATACCAGGTTTGGCTTCCTGTGTGGGGGAAGGCAAGAACTGAGCCTGTGCGCTGACTGCTGTGAGCAGTGCGCAGGTGAGGCATGTTGCGATAAGTTTTTTGCGTTGTTGTCTGATCATATCGATTATAATAGCCTTTAAGTTTTTATTTCTTTTGCAAAG
>ERZ1034871.1140-NODE-1140-length-13937-cov-4.739087_pt1 | contig 13937 bp, 14 predicted proteins | sample MGYA00520631_ERZ1034871 | MGnify/ENA primary metagenome ERZ1034871 (study PRJEB33766, sample SAMN09781721) | gut metagenome | biome: gut microbiome | host: Homo sapiens | place: Madagascar | study: EMG produced TPA metagenomics assembly of the PRJNA485056 data...
CCTCAAAGTAGTCGTTCTCCACATAGGGGTCTACTGGGCAGACAACCACGGATTCTTCCTCGCCGACGCCCTGCACGTCCTTCAGGTAAGCCGCTGCCAGAGCGATAGCCGGAAAAGTATCCCGGCGGCAAGGCTCCACGCTGATGCCCACTTCCTCGCCCAGCTGATTGTGGATAGCCGAAACCTGAGACTTGGAGGTAGCAATGGTGACGGTTGCATCGGTATCGACCGCCTTGATCTGACGGTAAACACGCTGCACCATGGATTCCAGTTCGCCGTCTTCGCGATGGAAGATCTTGATAAACTGCTTGGAACGGATATCATTGGAAAGCGGCCATAGACGCTGGCCGGAACCGCCGGACAATAACACCAGATTCATAATACTTCTCCTATCATTTAACAAAAAAGGCCGTGGCCCTGTACGGACACACGACCTTTTCAAATCGTTTATTTTAGCGCTCTGCACGCATCGGGTTGTTCAGGAAGTCCTCGTAGGACAGACGCAGGCCATCTTCCAGCTCAGTCTTATAGGTCCAGCCCAGATTGGTAGCCTTAGACACGTCCAACAGCTTGCGAGGAGTGCCGTTGGGCTTGGTGGTATCCCACTTGATCTCACCGGTGTAGCCCACGACCTTGGCAACCAGCTCGGTCAGCTCCTTGATGGTCAGTTCCTTGCCGGTACCGGCGTTGACGGTCTCATTGCCGGAGTAGTTGTTCATCAGGAAAACGCACAGGTTTGCCAGATCGTCCACATACAGGAACTCACGCAACGGAGAACCATCGCCCCAGCAGGTAACGCTGGGCAGGTTCTGCTCCTTGGCCTCATGGAAACGACGGATCAGCGCCGGGACCACATGGCTGTGGGTGGGGTGGTAGTTGTCGTTAGGGCCATAGAGGTTAGTGGGCATGACGCTGATGTAGTCAGTGCCGTACTGACGGTTCAGGAACTCGCAGTACTTCAGACCGGAGATCTTAGCCAGTGCATAGGCCTCGTTGGTCTTTTCCAGCTCACTGGTCAGCAGGCAATCTTCCTTCATGGGCTGAGGTGCCATGCGGGGGTAGATGCAGGAGGAACCGAGGAATTCCAGCTTCTTGCAGCCATTTTTCCATGCAGAGTGGATGGCATTCATCTCCAGCGTCATGTTGTCATACATGAAATCGGCCAGTGCTTCCTGATTTGCCACAATGCCGCCGACCTTGGCAGCAGCAAGGAACACATACTCCGGCTTCTCCTGTGCGAAGAACTCTTCCACAGCATCCTGACGGGTCAGATCCAGTTCCTTGTGGGTGCGAGTGATGATATTGGTGTAACCCTGACGCTGTAGTTCACGAACGATTGCAGAGCCCACCATGCCGCGATGACCTGCGACATAAATCTTAGCATTCTTTTCCATCATAATAAGACGCTCCTTTATTCAGTCAGCGTCAGCAGCTTTGAAACAATTTCGGCCGCTGCGTTGTGATATTCCGGCACTGCCGGATAGGTGATCTGTTTCATTTGTTCGAATAGGTCTGACATTTCCGTCAGCTGCTCGTAGGTAACTTTTATTCCCAGCTTTTTCTGTTCCAGCAAGCGGATGGTCGTGCGGTCTTCCAGCACGCTGTCGCGCGCAAACAGAGCCATTGGCTTTTGCGCCAGCAGGCATTCGGCCACCGTGCCCCAGCCCGCCTTGGTGATCACATAATCTGCTGCTGCCACATAGTCCTGCGTGTGCAGCGTAGAATACGGAATCACCGTCACGTTGCTTCCCGTCAGCGGAACACCCTCTGTGACGTAAAAATGAGCTTCCACACCTTCTACCGAGATAGGCTGTGTGAACTGTGCCGACATTCCCAAGGCCACAAACACGATCGGGCAGGTATGACGCGCACGAATCGCCCGAATTTCGTCCGGGTGGAAGGGGCGCGCCACCAACGAAGTTTCGCTCAACTCTGCCCGAGGCAGAAACTCCAGCATTTCCGGGTTATGCAGTGCATAAAGCATTCCGTGCCGTATCTTCCGGTACTCTGCGGCATAGGCTTTCCAGATATGTTCCGGTAAAAACTCCCGGTACAGCTCCGTCCATGTGAAATTCCCCACATAGAGCAGCGGCACACCGGCCTGCTCACAGGCTGAAATCGACCAAAGGGGCATATCGCAAAGGGCAACGGCAACATCGTGTTGACGTAGCCAATCAGCTTCCCGTTTTGCTCGTTCCGGCAGTTCGGCCAGATACTGCGCACAGGCATCGGTCAGTGCAGCCGTATCGACCAGCAGCGTACCTTGTTGAAGGATCAACCCAATGTCGGTATGTTCTGCGCGATACCGGATACGGGAAGACTGCTCCGGTGTAAGGAGCTCCAGCAGATTGGCCTTTGCAAATTCCAGATGCCGCTCCCCGCACACCACATAAACATACCCATCGATTCTGCGCACAGCTTCTGCAATCAGCGAAATATTCCGGGCGATGTGCCCGAAACCGTGATCTGACAGATAAAAGCAGAGATTCTTTGCCTGCATCAGACGTTCTTCAGGGCCTTTTCACGCTTTGCACGCTCGCGGTCGTGCTTGGCCATGATCTCTACCAGCTGCTCGTAAGTAGTGGACTGCGGATTCCAGCCCAGAACGGTCTTAGCCTTGGTGGGGTCGCCCCACAGGTTGTCCACATCGGTGGGACGGAACCACTGAGGATTCACACAGACCAGCATCTTGCCGGTAGCTGCATCATAGCCCTTCTCATCGATGCCGGTGCCCTCCCAGCGGATGGTGATGCCGTTGGCTGCGAAAGCCTTCTCAGTGAAGTCGCGGACAGTGTGCTGCACGCCGGTAGCGATGACGAAGTCTTCCGGCTTATCCTGCTGCATGATCAGCCACATGCACTCGACATAATCCTTAGCGTAGCCCCAGTCACGCAGAGAATCCATGTTGCCCAGTTCCAGATGATCCTGCAGACCCTCGGCGATACGACCTGCAGCCAGCGTGATCTTACGGGTGACAAAGTTCTCGCCACGGCGCTCAGACTCATGGTTGAACAGGATGCCATTGACGGCGAACATGCCGTAAGCATCGCGGTACTCCTTGACCATCCAGAAGCCGTACTGCTTTGCGACAGCGTACGGAGAATAGGGATGGAACGGGGTGGTCTCGCGCTGAGGAACTTCCTCGACCTTGCCGTACAGCTCGGAGGTGGAAGCCTGATACACCTTGCAGGTCTTGGTCAGGCCGCAGACCCGGACGGCCTCCAGCACGCGCAGAACACCCAGTGCGTCCACATCGCCGGAGTACTCAGGAGCATCAAAGGAGACCTGAACATGGCTCTGTGCAGCCAGATTGTAGATCTCGTCGGGCTTGATCTCGCCCACCAGACGGATCAGACCGGAGGAATCGGACAGGTCACCGTCATGCAGGGTGATAGCGTTCTTCTCAATCAGGTGGTCGATACGAGCAGTGTTGGAGATGGAAGCGCGGCGGACGATGCCGTGGACCTCGTAGCCCTTCTCCAGCAGAAACTCTGCCAGATAGGAACCGTCCTGACCAGTGATACCGGTAATCAGTGCTTTTTTCATAATTTCGATCCTCATTTAAAACGTGAAGTTTAAAACTTATGTTGGTTGATTTTGTCGTACAACCATATTTTAAAAGGATATTTGTCCTTTCAGAAGTGCATATACAGTCCGATATTAGCACTATCTTGGCTTCTTCGGTTTGGAATGAAATAAAAAGAGCCGCGCAGGCTCAAAACTTGCGCAGCTCGGAAAGTTTTATTGCATTTTTGTCTTTTTCGGAGAGGATATATTCCCGCATAGGCCAAGGCTCGGTCTGCCAGATAAAATCAGAATCATAGCGCACTGCTCTTGCCGCTTCACCGCAGAAGTCATTATCCACGCACCACTGCATCAGAGTGTCATCTTCCAGTGTCAGGTAGCCATGGGCAAAGCCACGCGGAATCAGCATCTGCTTTTGATTTTCAAAGGAGAGGATCTCGCTGTAAGCATACCCAAAGGTATCACCCGGTCGGAGATCAACAGCCACATTAAAGATCGAACCATGCAGGCAAGACACCAGCTTTGCCTGTGCGTGCTCTCCCTCTTGTAGTCCGCGCAGCGTTCCGGCTTTCCTGCTGAATCCCTGATTGATCTGAACCACATGGAAGTCGATTGACCTATCCACTGGCACAGAGAGCCAGCCCCGGAAGTCCTCAAATCGTTGTGTTTCAATTATTACTGGCCTTACCATTGTTTTCTGTACTCCCTTGGGCTGATTCCTTCTACTTTTCGGAACATCCGGCTGAAGTAGTTCGCATCTCCCATGCCGACCGCAGCACCAACTTCATCCACAGTCATATCTGTGAAACGAAGCAGCTGCTTGGCTCTGGTGATCCGCTTTGAAATCAGATAGTTGTTGACCGTCGTTCCATATGTTTCTCTAAAGATTTTGGACAAGTAGAACTTATTGATAAAGAAGTGTTCAGACAGATCATCCAGTGCGATTTTTTCCGTGTAATGCTCGTCCAGATACTCCTTCACGGCTACCAGTTCCAGCCGTTTTCGGCTCACAGTCATACTCTCTGGATGCCAGGACTGCTCCATCAGCAGGGTGAGCAAAGTTCCCAACTTCTCATTGATTCGCATATCCCGTATGTAATCGGAAGATGATGCCAAATCGTAGATATCCGCAAGAAGTGTAGTAAACGGTTTAATATCCGCCGGGTGGAATACAGGACGACCTCCACGCTCTTTGTACTTCTCATACACAGCCGGAAGAGATGGTGCATAGAAGTGGCACCATTGGAGCGACCAAAGGTCGTCAGAGGTGGAATGGCTGTAGGCTTTCCGGCAGTCGATAAACACACAGTCTCCCTCACTCAGCTGATATGTCTGCTCTTCATAGGTAAGGCTTCCAGTGCCTGACAGAACAACAAAGCAAAGAAATGACGTCAGGTTCGTTCTGGTCGATGTATGCGGATGGATAGCCTGTAATGATCCAACCTCCTGCAGATGCAGTAACGATGTCCGCGCAAACGTGGACGGTGTATACAGGATTCGGGAGGAGGTCACGGACGACGATTGCGGGTTAAATAATTCTTGGTCCATGTTACTTTTCCTCCTTTTCCTTGCAATTTTTTACCTCTACTATTTACGGTTCTAGAATTGGATCCCACATTCCTTCTGTTTCCGCACGATTTCGAATATAAGTTCTCATATCATCAATTGATTGTTTCAATTCTTCTTGCGTGAAATGTGTATTGTTGTGATTTTCCGGATGATGTATCTGATGTCTGACGTATTCAGTCAAATCAAGGTTCCAATTTTTAAGCGTTCCATTTTTTTCGTATATGTATGCTCTTTGTGCTCTTCCACTTTTATAGTCATTAAGCCACTGCTGAAATTCTAAGAAACCATACAATTCATTGTGATATTCTTCTGTAGCTTCACCATAAGCCACATAATTTACTTCATTTAAAGAAGGATATTGCAAAACAGATGGTTCTACAGAAAGGATTCGTTTTCCTTGTTCATCCTCATATATTAATCGCAAGTTGCTATACTCCAGTTCCTTTACAATTACAGGGCTATGAGTAGTAAGAATTATCTGTGCATTCACATTTCGTGACAAATCCTTTAACGCATTTATTAAAACGCGCTGATTATTAGAGTGTTGTGAAGTTTCCGGTTCTTCAATTGCGTAAATGATTCCAGTACTGTCTCCCGCTTCGGCTCTCCGTTCTGCTTCTGCTCTAAAAAAGTTCAGAAGAATTAATCTCTTTACTCCACTTCCACGCTTGTTAATTGGAATATCGCCATCTCCAGTAATCGACACACTTTTAAACACATCAGCCCATTTTAATTTATCTGCTGTAGGAATTACAGGATTCAGACTACTTGCAACCTCTGGATCCATTTCTCGTAGTTTTTCCAGTGTTCTACCGGAAACTTCTTTAAGCTTTTCTTCGACAACTTCTGCAACTGAATTTAATGTTCGTTGTAATTCTTCATCACACATAATTTGCCGTACAGCTTCTTTTAGTGGATCCTGAACTTCGCTATCCCCATCGCTATTTTTACGATCCGCTTGGAATAGTGAATATACTGGCATATAACCTGACAGTTTATCCCAGATTTTTTTTGCATCCTCTTTGCTTACGTCAATTTCTGTATTAGCCAAAGAAAGATTATCCGAATAATTCTCCCAAATGGCTTTTCGCATCACTGCATTAATGCTTTGATTATCACACTCTATTCCCTTATCAGCAACAATTCTCTTTAATTCGACATTCTTCTTGAGCAACAAATCCTTACATTCCGGATTTGTAGGGTGATTTGCCCGAATGAAAACAGAAGCTTTTCCTCCGCTTTTATACTTCTTCACCACCTCTAAATGACCATCGGAATTTAACATGTACTCATCTGCGAGTTTTGTTTGAACTGTTGAATCTATGACTATTGATTCCGGCAAATTGGAAAAGCACACCGAAATAACAATTTCGTTATCACCATTTCTTGAATCCAAAACATTAACGTCTGTCTTGTCAATTTTTACCACGCCATTACCGTCATTAAAAAATATGTCCAAAGCCTCAAGTATTGTTGATTTTCCAATATCATTTTTTCCAACAATGGCTGTCAAATTGTTTAATTCTATTTCTACTTCGTTCTTGTAGCTTCGGAAGTTTCTAATTTTTATTGAATGAATCTTCATACTTTACCACGCCTTCCTTTTTACATTCTTATTCCAAGTGAATACTTCGTCATCCGAATGCAGTTTTCTATACCTTCTCTTACTTGCTCATCATCTTGAATATTCCGAATTTCGATTGGAGTACAAACAATTTGATTACGGTCTACTTTCGTTGGTGTATTTGCTCCATATGAATTTACGGTATAGTTCCATAGGCCTTTGCAGCCAACAATAGTTACACAAACATACATCGCAGTTGAACGACCTAATTTCTGGTACATTTGCGATGTTCCCTGTATCAATTTTCTGAGTTCAGCTTCGAAGTCAAATATAATCAAATATTGTTCTGTTTTTAGTTGCTGGCTTCTTGAATTTTGTTCTCTTATCTGAAAATCCATTTTTAGTTCAACAGAACCATTGTTAAAAATCTGTAGCTGCTCAAAATCCCGCTGTTCAGAGTAATCAGGAAAATAGACGCCATCCACATTTGGAACCGCACGGTCATAAATCATACCATTAAACAAATCATCAAAATTCAACTTTCCTTCTCTGTACAGATCATACATCGGAACGCAATCACTTCTAAATGTGGCTGGAATCACCTGTACAAGTGCAAATGGTTTCTTCATTTCTGTAATGTGTTCTTCCAGTCGTTCTTTTCTAAAGCTCTTGATATCTTCTGACAGCATTGCAGCGTTTAAGAATCCATTTCGTATCTCTGTATAACTCATTGCCTGCTTTTTGTTCCCATGCCTTATGTAGAAATGAAACTGTCCTTCTGGTTCTTCTGTAATATATGGTTTGTACAGTCCTCGTTGAATATGAAGTACCACAATATATTTGTCATCTTGTAATGAAATGAACGAAAAGGCCACATCCGGTACAGTTGGGCGAATCGCCTGTAGTTCATTCCGGCGATCCAATTCAAAGCGATCAATATTAGGAATCGAAATCCCCGCTAATATACTGGCTGCACCAGAAGTTTCTCCGATTCCGTAAAAGATATATCCTCCATCTGCATTCGCAAAGGAACAAACGTCATTTCTAAATTCAGCTTGTTTCTCTTTCTTATTGCTTTTATCTATAAGTGGTGCAAAATTCACCTTATAATCAATAAAATTATTTTCTCGATAGGCATCATTACTAAGAAGAACCTGAAGATCATCCGCAGTCCATTCTCCAAATTCCTTATTATTTATCTTCATTTAGTCTATTCCTCCTATCCAGAGTTGCTTCTTCACATCTCAGCCAGTCATAAGACCGTTGTCTGCTGCTCACCACGGAGAGGTATGTGAAGATTTGAGCAGCTACCGTGTGATTACTCACACGGCCTAAACAGTTATTCCAAGGGTCTATGTTTAGACGACATTCTTATTTTTCATCCAATTCCATCTGCTTTTTCAGCTTTTTATCCAACCGTCTTTTTTCGTACTCATATGTACTAATCGACATAATATCGTCAATTGGTTCGTTTGAAGAATTGCTAAAATATTTTATCATCATACCATAATAAGGTTTTTTCATAATGCTTTGTTCAAGAATGTCTATGCTTTCAGCTATCTTTTGACAAGACTCACTTATCACCCAACTTATAAACGGTATTTCTTCCTGTTCCATTTGCTTGTCCCTGATTTCACTTTGCCTTCTGAACGTTTCTTCGTCCTCCGGCTCAGAAAAATCAACATCATCATAATCTATATCTTCTGGTTCTACCTCTGCTTCTGTCTTGTCCAGTTCATCTTTGTAAGCATCAATTCCCTTTTGCGATATTTCGTAATTTTCCATATACTGTGAAAGCAGTGTAAAATCCGAAAGAAGTGCCTCCACATATCGCTCACAGGCTTTTTGGCTTTCCGTGCTAGACAGATATTTTCTTATCCATGCCGGCATATTTTTTAGAATATCATTCGGATATATTGATGCCAAATAATTCTCATCTGGGTGGTTAAGCGTATCATAGTGCATTGGAGACATCAAAATTCGTTTGTAAACAAAGGACTGAATCTGTTTATATTCTGAAATGATACTTTCTAGTTCATCAATTTCTATATCGCTCAGAAATTGCTTTTTATCATTGAGCGTCTGCTTAAAGACAGGCATCATGTTTGGCAGCCGTTCCCATGTTATCTGAATAATATCCTTCGGTTGGTCATATTCATCAATTTCTTCTATGCCACCTGCAGCAACAAATTCTTCATGTGCCTTTTTCTCGGCACGCTGGTACGGAGTCAATTTCATCATGACTTGTTTATGGCTTTCATAGTCCATAACAGTCGAATAATACTCTTTTAACTCATACCATGCCAGTTTGTTATGTCTATAATTATTGCTCAGTTCAACAACGAACGATACGAAAAAGGATGCAACCGCACCAGTAGTCAAAGCAAATACAATATTGTAAAATCCTGTTCCTTCCGGCGTTATTGTCATCGCTACACCGAGTATTGTAACAACGATTACCGAAAATATCACACATGCAATTAACGTTGTTTTGGGATAAAACGCAAATGATAAAAAACACAACGTTTCATTTAATCTGTTCTTTAATCTCATATATGCTTTCTACCTATTACAATCGACCACTCATTTCCCTGACAGGTCAGAGCATCCTTTAAATATTAACCACTTTCACATCTCAGCCAGTCATAAGACCGTTGCCTGCTGCTCACCACGGAGAGGTGTGTGAAGATCTGAGCAGCTACCGTGTGAGTAATCACACGGCCTAAATTGTTATTTCCAGCTAAAGCACATTCCCTGGAAACCATCGGCCTGCTCTTTACTGGTAAAGACCACCTTGATTTCATCATTCACCGTACAGTCATCACTGACTACCAGAATATGTCTCTGGGAGAAGTCATAATCGAATGTTACGGTTGGGGATTCAAACAGTTCTCCATCTACATAGATATCTGCTTTGTTATCTCCGGATTCATAGGTATAATCAATGCCTAAGACGCCCGTTGCACTTACGCTAATGGTAAAGGTAGTATCATCCACCCGTTCAAAATCCGAGCTTGCATCGTACCAGACGAAGTTATCAAATTTATGCACATCGGCATTGATCACATCAGTATCTGTCATCTTTCCGGTGGAAGCAGTCACGTTATCATCAATAACTGCCTTGACCGTCTCAAAGTAGATTTCCTGTCCAGCTTCATTCGGGTGGACACCATCACCTGTTAGATCATCATAAGCCTTTCCAGAATTGTTGAAGGCTGCAATCGTATCCGCTACCGGAATAGAGTAGTGCTCACAGATACTCTGAATCGTAGTCATTTTCTCTGTATACTCACGCTGAGAGGATTCCAAAACGGAAATGATGGAGCAATCCGGGTACTTACTTCTAATGGCTCGGATGATGGACTCATAGTTCGTAGAGAAGCCATCTGCACCATCGTTCTGACCGTAGCAGATAATTGCAAGATCATAGTCCACATTATCGTTCAGAGCCATTGTACGGACGTAACCAGCGTAAGATGCGTTGCCGCCCATAGAGACATTTGTGAAAGATACGCTGTTGCCATAAGTCTTTCTCAGGTTGTTCTGAAGAAGAGTACACCAGCCTTTTCCCCCTGACCACCTTCTGCAATCGAATCGCCTACAACCAGCACATTCACATCAAAGCCGTCCACTAGTTTCTGGTAGAAGCTATCCTCCGCTTCTTTCTGCTTCAGTGCCTCTGCCTTTGCCTGATTCTCTGCAAAAATCTGCTCGTTCAGTTTTGTCAGTTCTTGCGTCTCTGCATTGGCTTTTTTCTTTTCACCCCACATCAAGATTCCGAGTACGACCGTCATGATAACGATCAGGATGATCAGTACCGTATTCTTGTTACCGCTACGGTCCCCCCATAAATTTACGACTCATTTTGTATTACTCCTTTATTCTTCACGTTTCTTGAATGTACCTGCGGCTAATGTCGCCAATCCACACTGTATATTTTTTCTAAGCCCCTTGCTTGCATCCTTATTTATTAACAGATTGCCATGATATGGATTTTCCTCAATGCCATTTTCAGCATCTGCTTGGATAGGTCTACGCTCATACGAGAAATTACTATCAGCCATATATGCCCGGAATAATGCTTTCATCTGTGATTTCTGAATCTCACAATAACCTATTTTGAATTGAGGCTCTTGCTTGAACGGTTTTTTCTGTGATAGCAATGTTAATAATGCGCCTTCATTATCGTTCCAGTTTACTGAAAGCTCGCAATAGTTGTCATCCCTCGGATTCCTTGCAAAATCATCAAAACTAAACGCAGCTTCCGTTATGTAGCCTTCTGATGAAATTGCGTCCTTTGTTGAAATACCTCTGTAAAATCTTTCAGGTGTGTTGTCTTCCATTTTTCACCTCTGTCCAAATCCACCCATCAAAATAATATAATCCAGAACTGATCGTGCGACCACATTATATTCCTCAGGCCTCAACTGTCTAAAATAATTGCTAAATTCTTGGGTTTCTGTGTTATTTTCAATCATTCCATAACTATCCTCGTCATCCTTTTCAAAAGAAAAGTAAGCTCTGAAGTAATTGAAAATCCATTCAATGCTTATCGTTGATTCGCTAAACTCACTCAAATGAAGTTTTGACAGTGTAACACCTTCAAGGTCAGCATCTGCAACTACTCTTTTCAATGTTAGTAAAAACTGATTAACCTTTTGATTCTTAAACACATCTTTTGGCAACTGCGAAAAGATATCTGTATCTATCGACAGCTTTCGAGTATAACTTTCATTAATTGTTCCTGATGATGTTCCCCCTATATTACTCTTTCCAAAATCTATGCTGCTATTTTTTTCTCTGTAATCGCTTCTAATTATATAATTCTTGCTCATACCAGTTCTTCCGGCTCCATTGCTTTATCGAGTTTTTCCGTGATTGCTGTCATAAGAAAGCTACTGGAATGTTCATGCAACATGTTTGCCACATCCATCATCATGTCCGTTTTTGTTGTTTCTGGTTCAAAGTAATCGCAATCTATTAAAAGTGAATTTTCAGTATTATTGTTGACATTAACTAACTCAAAATGCGTTTTCGTCCATATACCGTCTGCTGCATCCTTAAATTCAGCTTGCGACATATATGAATTCATACCATCTTCAAACTGCGTCACGATACCTAAAACATGCGGTTTAATCAGATCGCTCCACTTCTCACTCATCAAATTAAGGACAGACCTCTGTATCACATCAATATATCGAAGACCGATTCGCGTATAAAATGGAACTTCATATACTTCTTGAAATGCTTTCACGACTTGCTCTACTTTAACACTGAATTCTTCCCATTGAGTATACTTACGTGTAGAAATAGCAATAAATGTTGATGTCAGATTAACCTTATATGTTTCGTCTATCGAAATAAATGAATAGTTTTTGTTTTGACTTGTTTTAACCTGTGCCGCTTTCCCATTTGCATTAAGAAGCAATTCGTTTTGTTCTTCTATTCCCTCATCATAATAAGGATACTCTTTTCTGATTTTTTCTTGAAATTCCGCAGGTTGTTTAGTATTAATAGATAGAATTGTTGGAAATCTCAACTGAAAAATCACCTCTACCAATGGGCAATTCTTGTACTTTACTCGTTTATTCATTGCAGCACCTCTCCTATCAAAATTTCCTAATAAAACAACCAGCTTTTTCTTTTGACTGCTTTCCACGGTTTAGTCAGTTGTTATCGCTCTATTTACTAATGTTTCATTTTTAGTATTCCTATAAAAACACTTCTTTATATCTTCTGCACTCATCAAAATATTTGTTGACCGTTCATCATCAATCCGATTTATGGTCCTAAGCAGTATATCGGCCGTATCATTTTCCTTTTTTTGTATTGCCTCTGAATACCTCCAATAAATCATATTAATGTTAACCAGTGCATGATTTTCGTTTAAGTTTATACCCTTCCCAACATTTCTCCAATTCAGAACTTTCTCCATTTCACTGTTTCCTCCCTTTCTGACAAGCAATGCCCTTTACATATTCATTCAGACTTATCGGGCAACACTCAAGAAATTTTGCAATTTGTCTTCCAATAAACCAATCTATCTTAAGATAGTCCAAGATATAGAGTATATCTCTGCTTTTTTCATCATATACCGTAACTCCAAATGTCAGGTATGGCCGTTTTTCTTTGACTTCTTGTGTCGTTTCATCCATTTCCACGTAATTATTTTTTACACATTTAGGGATGCACGTTATAAAATCTACCCATCTAGCATCTTCCGGATTTTTATCATTCTTTTTTAGGCTTTTCTGACAATATATCCGATTCACGGATGCAATCAATGGTGCCTTCTTTTTATAAGCTTCCTCCAATAATTCACCCCATTTTAATGGCGTCATTTGATGATTACTGACACTTTCATAATTTGGGAAAAGTACAACCGGGACATATTCATCCGTATCTTTTTTCCAAGCTCTGAAATGCGTTCGCAGCTTAATATTCTTTTCTTTCGCAATCGTATTACACAGCACTCTGCATACTGCTGTCAAATATGCAGAGAACTCTTTCCGCATATGCGCTTTGCTCACTAAGCTCGATTTTTCCCCCATCGATGGACTCTTTGAAGGGCTCTTTGAAGGGCTCTTTGAGGAATTCTTTATTTCATATCTAATGAGCTCAAGTCTTTTATCAATTTCATTTTCGCAGACCACCAATACACGCACATATCTGCTGATTTCTTTTATTATATCCTCTGTTATATAACAGGATTTAGCAGAGCGACTTACCGGAGCTCCTAAATTAAAATATGCCTGTGTTTTACATGTGTCTATGGGCATAATAATTTTTTTGCTTTCTTTATTTCGTGCATTCGTATAAATACGAAAGTCCGGTTCAAAAAAATAATCATCATCTGAACTTCTAACGTAAACATCAATTGAATTAACATCCAGATTAAACACATAACTCGAATAGTTATGTGCATATGGATGCTGCAAATCATCATCTGGCCAGCCAATTCCAGATACCAATGTAGTTAACGAATGTCTATTGTTTTGCCAATTGATCACGTCTCTATTATGTGTATGTCCACAAATATAGACATTCGCATTCAATCCATTATTACTCAAAATTTCATCTTGGATTCGATCTTCTTCTTCTCCCGACAACCAGCTAACAGGGTGGTGTGCTAAGGCTATTGTTATATCAATTTCTTTATTCTTTCTCTTTTCATCTTTTTGAAGTTTTTCATATTCATTGACATACATTTTCTTAATTTGGCTCATTTGATATTCGCCAATCTTCAATTTTCGTTGGTCCGAATCCCCTGTGCATGTCC
>ERZ1034871.1144-NODE-1144-length-13891-cov-3.195432_pt1 | contig 13891 bp, 11 predicted proteins | sample MGYA00520631_ERZ1034871 | MGnify/ENA primary metagenome ERZ1034871 (study PRJEB33766, sample SAMN09781721) | gut metagenome | biome: gut microbiome | host: Homo sapiens | place: Madagascar | study: EMG produced TPA metagenomics assembly of the PRJNA485056 data...
GCAACCAGCGCGAGCAGAACGTGGAGCCCACGCTCTCGCGCGACGACGTGGCCCAGATGAAGGTGGCCGAGCTCCGCAAGAAGGCCGCAGAGCTCGGGATCGACTACGTGGGCCTGCGCAAGAAGGACCTTGCGGAGTCCGTGTACGAGGCCGCCGCGCTCGCGGAGGGCTTCAGGCCGGTCGAGGGCGTGCTCGAGTTCCAGAACGAGGGCTACGCGTACGTCCGCACGGGCAACTACATGGCCGGCGACTCCGACGCCTTCGTGCACCAGCAGATGATCAGGCAGTTTGGCCTGCGCCCGGGTGACCGCGTCAAGGGCAGCGTCGCCCCCGCGAAGGCCGGCAACAAGTACCCGCCGCTGCACACGATCGAGACCATCAACGGCCGCGCGCCGGAAGAGATGAAGTCTCGTCCGCGCTTCCGCGACCTCACGCCCATCTATCCCAACGAGCGCCTCGTGATGGAGCACGGCAAGGACTCCATCACCGGTCGCGCCATCGACCTGGTGGCGCCCATCGGCAAGGGCCAGCGCGGCCTCATCGTGTCGCCCCCCAAGGCCGGCAAGACCACGGTCCTGAAGAAGATCTGCCAGTCCATCGCCGCCAACAACCCGGAGGTCCACCTGTTCTGCCTGCTCGTGGACGAGCGCCCGGAGGAGGTGACGGACATGGAGCGCTCCATCAGGGGCGAGGTCGTCGCGTCCACGTTCGACATGCCGGCCGCCAACCACACCTCCGTGTCCGAGCTGGTGATCGAGCACGCGAAGCGCCTGGTCGAGATGGGCGAGGACGTTGTGGTCGTGCTCGACTCCATCACGAGGCTCGCCCGCGCCTACAACCTCGCGGCGCCCGCCTCCGGCAGGATCCTCTCGGGCGGCGTCGACTCCGCGGCGCTGTACCCGCCCAAGAAGTTCCTCGGCGCGGCGCGCAACATCGAGAACGGCGGCTCGCTCACCATCCTCGCGTCCGCGCTCGTCGACACCGGCTCCAAGATGGACGAGGTCATCTTCGAGGAGTTCAAGGGCACCGGCAACATGGAGCTCAAGCTCGACCGCGACCTCGCCGACCGCCGCATCTTCCCGGCGATCGACCCCATCGCCTCCGGCACCAGGAACGAGGACCTCTTGATCGACCCCAACCTCCAGCCGTTCATCTGGGGCATCCGTCGCCTGCTCGCCAACATGAACAGCACGGAGCGCGCCGCGACGGCCCTCGTGCGCGGCCTGAAGGCGACGAAGGACAACGAGGAGTTCCTCATCCGCTCCGCGAAGAAGGCGCAGCAGACGGAGTTCGTCGGCGTGTAGCCTGCCCCGTCAGGCCCCTCGCCGCAGGCGAGAAGGGCTGCGCCACGTACGAGCCAAAACGCCAGTGCGTCCCTGCCAACCACGGCCGGGGCGCCCTTCTCCTTTGGGTCGCCGCGGGCTAACCGGCCGTCGCGCGCTAGACCCCCGGCGCGTTTCGCATGGGCTCCCACAGGCCAAGGACCATCTCCTCAAGCTCCATCGTCACCGAGGCGGGGAGGATCTTCGTGATCACGTGGGCCGCCTTCATGTCGAGGGAGGGTATGCACAGCGCACGCCCGAGCACGGCTGCGCGCAGCGCCCGGCGGACCACCTTGTCGACGGGGCTGAAGCCTATGCGGCACATCTTGCGCGCGACCTCATTGTCGTTCGGCTTGTCCAGGAAGCCGGTCCGCATGAACTTGGGACACAGCGCCGTGATGTGGATGCCGGAGCCCGAAAGCTCGTGGTCGACGGTTCGCGAGAAGTCGAGCACGAACGACTTCGTCGCGGAGTACACGGAGAGCCTGGGCTGGGGGATGACGCCGGCGATGGACGCGAGGTTGACGATGCGCGAGCCCGCGGCCATGTGGGGGAGCGCGAGGTAGCACATCTCCACCACGGCCAGGCAGTTGAGCCGGACCATGTCCGCCGTGTCCTTCTCGCCAATGGCGGAAAAGTCCCCGAACTTGCCGAAGCCCGCGCTGTTGACGAGCCACTGGACGCGCGGCTCCTCGCGGGAAAGCTCCTGCGACACCTCCTCGAACGCGGAGGGGTCCGTGAGGTCGAGCGCAAGCACGCGCGTGGGCGTGTGGCACGCGGAGGCGACGTCCTCAAGGACGGCCTTGCGGCGCGCGATGAGCCAGAGCTCGTCAAGGGGGCCGCCCGCGCCCGCATCCAGCTGACGCACGAACTCGCGCCCCACTCCCGACGACGCGCCCGTTACGATGGCGATGCTTTTCATCTATCTGCTCCTAAGATTTGGCCCTGAGCCTTGAAAAACCCGGGGGTTTGGCTAATATCGAAACCAGTCTGAGGTACTCTGCCTCGACTGCATACTACGACGGTATACGAAGATAAGACGAAGCAGGCCGTTGTCTCCGCCAATGGACGCATGGGGTGGCGAAAGCCGCCGGCGTCGCTGGCAGCTCTTCGATTCCGCGTGTGATGCATCGGGCACGGCGCGGGAGGTGCAGGGATGAACAAGGCAAGAAGGAACCCGGCGGTGGTTGCGGGGCTTCTTGGCGCATGGGGCGCCGTCGTCCCGCAGACGGCCCACGCGGCGACCCTGGCCGAGGTCGGCCGCGACGTCGCGGGCAGCCCCGTCGCAACCTTCGCCCTGGGCGTCGCCTGCGGCGCGGCCGCGACGAGCGTCGTGGCGCTTCTCGCCCGGGCGCATGCGCGCGGGGAAGGCGCGGAGAAGGACGAGCAGGCGGAGGAGCCGACCGCCGTCCTGGGCGCGAGGGGCGCCGTTGCCGCGGACGCCGCGGTCGCGACCAAGGTCCCGGCTGCCCCCGCGGCGCAGGCGGATTCCCGCAAGACGGCCCAGCCGGCCGAGCCAGCGCCCCGCAGCTACGCCGCCCCGAAGGCTTCGGCCGACGCCGGCCGCTTCGTGGGCGTCACGCACGTCACGGGCGCGTACTCCGTGGACGAGACGATCGCGCGCCCCGTGAACTCGGCCATCGCCGCGCGCGTGCCCGCCGTGGACGAGGAGTCCGCGAACGAGAACGACTACGTGAACGTCGCGGAGCGCGACGTGAAGCACGAGACGCTCAGCGCCCGCATGGCCGCCCGGGCCCGCGGCGTGGCGAGCGTCCTGCACGACCGCCTTGGAGGCGACAAGTTCGAGGGGCTGCCCATCATCGAGCGCGCGGACGGATCCGTGGGCGACGTGGGCACGAGCTGGTGGAACGAGCGCCTGGGCGAGTCCGTGCGCCTGGTGGGGGGGCACGACCAGCTTGATCTTGCGCCGAGCGTGAACCAGACGGCGGAGTCGCTCGAGATCCCGGCGTGGATGGACCCGGCGCCGCGCCGCGCCGTCGCGGCCCAGGCGGAAGCCGCGCGGGGCGAGGGCGCTGATGGCCGGAAGCTCACGCCCGCCATGGAGTTCGCACGCTCCCGCGCCGCGCGCATTGCGCGGAGCGTCCCGGAGGTGTACCAGGGCAAGTATCCCGAGCGCCGCGACGCGGACGAGCTGGACCAGGGCGACCTGTGGGAGACCGCGCTCGAGGCGATGGACGAGAACATCGACCGCGGACCGCGCGTCCCGGCCTTCAACGACGTGATGGGCAGCGCCGACACGATCGACGACCCGACCGGCCTCGAGGACCCGACGAAGTTCATCCCGTTCCGCACTCCTGCGGGGCATCCCGAGGTGGTGGACACCGAGTCCTACATCGACTACCTGATAGACGACGAGTTCTCGCGCAACAAGAGCCAGGCGGCCCGCCGCTCCTCGCGCGAGTACCTCCACGTCATCCAAGGCGGCAGTCAGAGCATGAAGTCCACGGCGAAGCTGCACCGCACGCGCCAGCGCGGCTCGCAGGCGGCGTACAAGCCACGCCACATGGCGAGCATGGTAAGGGAGGCCTAGCGGGTGGCCGGCGGCAGGTCCGCGCACGCGCCGCGCGCCGCGGTCGCGTGGCTCGTGGTCGTTGTGCTGTGGCTCGCGTTCGTGTGGGGGCACTCGCTCGTGCCCGGTCCCGCGTCGACGGGGGAGAGCAACGTGGTGATGCACGTGCTGCGCCCCGCGTTCGAGGCGGCGGGCGTCACCGATACGCACCAGATGACGCACGTCATACGCAAGTGTGCGCACTTCCTGGAGTACGCGATGCTCGGGCTGCTGTGCTCCGGCCTGCGCACGGCGGCGCAAGGCGGCTTCATGCGGGCGTCCTACGACGTGGACGCGGCCGCGATGCGCCTCGTGAAGCTTGGCACGATCGCGTGCTGCCTCGCGCCCGTGGCGGACGAGACGATCCAGATGTTCACGCCAGGCAGGTCGAGCCTGCTCACGGACGTGCTGATCGACCTTGCGGGCGTGCTGTTCGGCACGCTCGTCATGCTGGTGGTGCGGCGCCTGGGGCAGCGCCGGGGCTAGCGACAAGATGGCTGTTGTCGGGGGGACGCGGGGACGACCGCGTCCCCCCGCTTTTCTCACCGCGTTATCGTGCACATGTTTCCAAACTGCTTCAAATGTTGCAGACACGATAACCATCGGCATCTTTCGGTGACTCGGAGCACCTAAAGGCTTAAGTTTGGTTCAAGCTAAATGATGCCTAGAGGCACCCTTAGTAAAGATGGAGGTAATAAAATGGCAAACAACATCACGAGGCGCGACCTCTTCAAGGCGAGCGGTACCACCGCCCTGGGCCTTGGGGTAGCCTCGCTCATTTCCGCCTGTGGCTCCGGTTCCGGCTCTGACTCCGCCATCTCCGGCAAGACCCTGAAGGTCGGCCTCATGGGTCCGTACTCCGGCGACGTCGCCCAGTACGGCCTCGCCGTCCGCAACGGTGCCAAGCTCTACGTGAAGCAGTTCAACAAGAAGGGCGGCACCAAGTCCGGCAAGAAGATCTCCCTCATCGTCCAGGACGAGAAGGGCGATGCCACCGAGGCCGTGAACGTGTACCAGAAGATGGTCGAGGACAACGTGGTCGGCATCGTCGGCGACGTCACGTCCACGCCGTCCATCGCCGTCGCGCAGGCTTCCGTCAGCGACAACATCCCCCTGGTCACCGCCTCCGCCACCGCGGCCGACTTCATCAAGTACGGCAAGAACGCGTTCCGTGCGTGCTACACCGACCCCTACCAGGGCAAGCTGATGGCCGACTTCGCGGCGCAGCAGGGCTACAAGACCGTCTGCACCATCTATAACTCCGGTGGCGACTACGAGAAAGGCGTTAACGACGCGTTCGTGAAGGAGGCCAAGAAGAAGGGCCTCACCGTCGCCACGCAGGAGAGCTACTCTGCCGGTGACGTCGACTTCAAGGCGCAGCTCGCGAACATCATCGCGAAGAAGCCGGACGCCGTCCTCTCGCCGAACTACTACCAGGACGACGGCAAGATCGTCACCCAGGCGCGCGAGCTCGGCTACACGGGCGTCTTCCTGGGCGCCGACGGCTGGGCGAACATCGTCGGCGGCGACGAGGACTACGCCTCCGGCAAGGACCTCGAGGGCTGCTTCTACGACACCTCGTTCGTCTCCGCGAACGATGACAAGCGCGTCCAGCAGTTTATCAAGGACTACAAGGCCGAGTACAAGAGCGACCCGACGAACTTCTGCGCACTGGGCTACGATGCCGCGATGATCCTGCTCACCGCCATCGACAAGGTCGAGAAGGACGGCGACGCGAAGGACTACGAGGACTACAAGCAGAAGGTCATCGACGCCATCGCCAAGGGCAAGGTCGAGGGCGTCACCGGTACGATCAAGTACGACGGCACCGGCGACCCCGTGAAGTCGACGCTCATCATCGGCTTCAAGGACGGCAAGGAGTACATCGAGACCACCCTGTAGGAATGGTCTCTTAGGTAGTCGCTTTGGAGGCGCCGGGGGAACTCTCTCGGCGCCTTTGGGGTACGGGGCACGCAAGAGACCCCCGGTCCCGAGTCAGTAACCGAACCAACGAGCTGGTACACGAGAGGAAGTGTTTGCCGTGACGTTTTTAACGCAGTTGCTGAACGGATTGCAGCTCGGCAGCATCTATGCGCTCGTCGCCCTGGGCTACACGATGGTGTATGGCATCATCCTGCTCCTTAACTTTGCCCATGGTGACATCATCATGGTCGGCGCGTACATTTCTTGGATCGTCATGGCGAAGCTGGGGATGAACCCCGTCATCGCCGTCATTCTTTCGGTCGCGGGGTGCACGCTGCTCGGCGTCCTCATCGACAAGGTCGCGTACGCCCCGCTGCGCAACGCACCGCGCCTTTCCATCCTGATCACGGCCATCGGCGTCTCGTACTTCCTGGAGAACGGCGCGCAGCTCGTCTTCGGCGCGGATGCCAAGGTCGTGCCGGCCTTCATCAGCATCTCGAACATCAAGGTCGCGGGCATGAGCCTCTCGCTCAACGCCATCCTCACGATCGTCGTGACGGCTATCTCGACCGCGGTCCTGACGTTCCTCGTCCAGAAGACGAAGCTCGGCAAGGCCATGCGCGCGGTGTCCGAGGACATGGGCGCCGCAAGGCTCATGGGCATCAACGTCAACACCACGATCTCCTTCACGTTCGCCCTTGGCTCCGCGCTTGCGGGCATCGGCGCGGTCCTGTACAGCATGGCCTACTCCCAGGCGACGCCGACCATGGGCATCATGCTCGGTACGAAGGCGTTCGTCGCGGCCGTCCTCGGCGGCATCGGCTCGATCCCGGGCGCCGTCATCGGAGGTCTGCTCGTCGGCTTCGCAGAGGTGTTCGTCTCCGCACTGGGTCTCTCCGTGTGGAAGGACGCCGTCGTGTTCCTGCTCCTTATCATCGTGCTGATCGTCAAGCCCACCGGCATCCTCGGCCGCACGATGAGCGAGAAAGTGTAAGGAGGTCGTCGTGGAAGAACTCAAGAACGAGGAGAAGCCCATCATCTCTGCCGGCGCTCCGAAGGGCTCTCGTCCTCGCAAGACCATATCCGTCGGAAAGCGCTACATCATCAACACCGTGCTCGTCGTCCTGTTCCTCGCGATCGGCGACATGATGGTGGGCCAGGGCATCATCACCCGCTACCAGACGTCCGTGCTCGAGCAGGTGGGCATCTACATCATCATGGCGGTGTCGCTCAACATCGCGACCGGCTACCTCGGCCAGCTGCCGCTTGGCCACGCCGGCTTCATGTCGGTCGGCGGCTACTCGTGCGCCATCTTCATCATGCGCATGATGCCCGCCTTCGGCGTCACGATGCGCGACTTCGTGCTCGGCACCCCCGCCGCGTCGCTGCTGTTCGTCGTCGGCCTCGTGTTCGGCGGCATCTGCGCGGCCATCTGCGGCGTCATCATCGGCATCCCGGCGCTGCGCCTGAAGGGCGACTACCTCGCCATCATCACGCTCGGCTTCGCCGAGATCATCCGTGTCATCATGCTCAACATCGATGGCGTCCTCGGATTCGAGCTCACGGGTGGCGCGAAGGGTCTCACGGGCATCCCCGCGTACACGAACTTCCTGAACACGTTCGTCGTCGTGGTCATCTCGCTCTTCCTTATCCACACCATGATGAAGTCCCGCCACGGCCGCGCGATTCTCGCCATCCGCGACAACGAGATCGCGGCCGAGGCCTCCGGCGTGAACACCACGTACTACAAGACGCTCGCGTTCGTCGTCTCCGCGTTCTTCGCCGGCATCGGCGGCGGCTTGTACGCGGGTTGCATCGGCGTCATGGCGCCTGCGAAGTTCGGCTTCATGAAGTCGATCGAGATCCTGGTCATGGTCGTCCTCGGCGGCATGGGCTCCATGCTCGGCTCCGTCCTGTCCGCGACCTTCCTCACGATCCTGCCCGAGGCGCTGCGTGCGTTCGCCGACTACCGCATGGTCGTCTACGCCGTCGTGCTGATCCTCGTCATGATCTTCCGTCCGCAGGGCCTGCTCGGCACGTACGACTTCTCGCTCGGCAACGTCCTCGAGAAGATCGCCAACCGCGAGTTCCCTTGGAAGAAGAGCGCGACCGCAGAGGAGGTGGAGTAGCCTTGACCAGCGAAGAGAAGAAGCGCCGCTCCGTCCTGGTGCAGATGGAGAGCCCCAACCTCATCCCCGAGCGCGACCTCGGCAAGATCCCCGTCCTCGAGGCGAAGCACCTCGGTATCGACTTCGGCGGACTCACGGCCGTCGACGACTTCAACATCGCCATGGGCCGCACGGAGATCTCCGGCCTCATCGGCCCCAACGGTGCCGGCAAGACCACGATCTTCAACCTGCTCACGAACGTGTACAAGCCCACGCGCGGCACCATCCTCGTCGACGGCTACGACACGGCCGGCATGAGCATGGTCCAGGTCAACAAGCTCGGCGTCGCCCGCACGTTCCAGAACATCCGCCTGTTCAACCAGATGACCGTCGCGGAGAACATCCTCGTCGGCTTCGGCAACTCCATGAGCACGCACCTCCTGACCGACGTGCTCCGCCTCCCGAAGCACTGGTCGCAGGAGAGGGAGTTCCGTGACAAGGCGATGGATCTTCTCGGCATCTTCGACATGCAGAAGTTCGCGGACACCCAGGCCGGCAACCTCCCGTACGGCGCACAGCGCCGACTCGAGATCCTGCGCGCCCTCGCGACGCAGCCGAAGGTCCTGCTCTTGGACGAGCCGGCCGCGGGCATGAACCCGAACGAGACCGAGGAGCTGATGGAGAACATCCTGAAGATCCGCGACGAGTTCCAGATCGCGATCCTGCTCATCGAGCACGACATGTCCCTCGTCATGGGCGTGTGCGAGGTCGTCGGCGTCCTCAACTACGGCAAGATCATCGCAAAGGGCACGCCCGAGGAGATCCAGCAGGACCCGAAGGTCATCGAGGCCTATCTCGGCAAGCAGGGGGTGAAGTAATGGCGCTTCTTTCCGTCAAGGACCTGCACGTATCGTATGGCGCCATCAAGGCGGTGCAGGGAATCTCGTTCGAAATCAACCAGGGCGAGATTGTCACCCTCATCGGCGCGAACGGCGCCGGCAAGTCCACCACGCTCAATACGATCGCGGGCATCATCAAGCCGGACGAGGGCTCCATCGAGTTCAAGGGCGAGAGCCTCGTGGGCGTGAAGGCCCACAAGATCGTCGAGAAGGGCCTCGCCCTCTGCCCGGAGGGACGCCGCGTGTTCGCGCAGATGACCGTGGCCGAGAACCTCGAGATGGGCGGCTACACCCGCTCTGACGCGGAGAACTCGGAGACGCTCGAGATCGTGTACGAGCGCTTCCCGCGCCTGAAGGAGCGCATGAACCAGACGGCAGGCACGCTGTCCGGCGGCGAGCAGCAGATGCTCGCCATGGGCCGCGCCCTCATGAGCAAGCCCGAGCTCCTCATGCTGGACGAGCCGTCCATGGGCCTCGCGCCCATCCTCGTCGAGGAGATCTTCGACATCATCCGCGCCCTGAACGAGCAGGGCACGACCATCCTTCTGGTCGAGCAGAACGCCTCCATGGCGCTGTCCATCGCGGACAGGGGCTACGTGCTCGAGGTCGGCCACATCAGCAAGACCGGCACCGGCGCGGACCTGCTGCACGACGACGACGTCCGCAAGGCCTACCTCGGAGGCTAGGCTCCGCGCGTCGCACGAAGGCACGCCGCCACGCAGGCTAGCGAGACAAGAGAACGGGCGCCCCTTGCGGGACGCCCGTTCTTCTCGTGTGACGGCACTTTTGATGCCCGTGCGGCCCGGCGCACACAACGAGGCGGCACTCTCCGGCGCTACAGCACTTCGACCGAGGTGCCGCGCGAGTTCGCGGCAAGCACGCGCACCCAGAGGCCGTCCACGTGGTTCTCGACCATGTTCGAGACGGACGCAGCGACGCGCTCCGCGGCGTCGCGCCCGTCCGTGATGGCGAGCATGGTGGAGCCGGAGCCGGAGATGAGGAAGGCGGCGCCGCCGGCCGCGAGCGCGGTGCGGCGGATGGGCTCGTAGTCCGGGATGAGGGTCGCGCGGTACGGCTCGTGGAGGCGGTCCTTCGCCGCGGCGGAGAGGAGCTCCGCGTCGCCGCGCCTGAGGGCGTCCACGACCGCGACGCAGTGTCCCATCTGCCACACGGCGGTCTCGACTGAGACCTCCTTCGGCATGACCTTGCGCGCCTCCGCCGTGCGGACCTCGTACGGGGGCGCGATGGCCACGAACGTGAGGTTGGGCGCGATGTCGAAGCGCAGGGAGTGCGTGCGGCCCTCGTCCACGAACGAGCTCACGAGCCCGCCCATGAGCGCCGGGGCCACGTTGTCAGGGTGCCCCTCGATCCTGGTGGCGAAGTCGAGCGCGACGTCCGTGTCGATGTCGCCCGCGTGGAGCACCTGCGCCGCGACGACGCCCGCGACGACGCAGGTGGAGCTGGACCCGAGGCCGCCCGAGAGCGGCACGGGCGAGTCGATGGTGATGTGCAGCGCGTGAGGGTGCTGGTACAGCTCGCGGCAGGTGTCGAGGTAGCTCGTCCACACGAGGTTGTCCTCGCCGCGGAAGCGCTCCTGGCAGCCGTCGATCAGGAGCCGGTCCGACACCTCGAACGTGAAGCTCGCCGTGAGGTCGAGCGCGAGCCCGAGGCAGTCGTAGCCCACGCCCACGTTCGCGGACGTCGCGGGCACGAGCACGCGGAACCTGCGCGGCGCCTCGTTGCCCTCGGCCCCGCGGTCGTTGGTCTGGTCAGTCATGAGTTGAGCCCCCAAAGGGTCGATGCGTGCGGACGTTAGGCGAAGATGCGGTGGCAGGAGCCCTCGACGAACGCCGTCATGGCGCCCATGTCGCACACGTCGGTGTGCAGGACGGGGGCGTTCCTGAGGCCGGAGAGCTGCGCCGGCGCCGCGACGCCCGTGAGGCGCTGCAGCTCGTCCATGCACGCGAAGCCGTCGAGACCGCTCACGTCCGTGCCGAGCGCCGCGAGGACGTCCGCGGAGAACTTGTACGGGCTCGCGGTGGACAGGCACACGCGCTGGCGGCCATCGGGGGAGAACCTGCCCAGCACGTGACGCGCGACGGCGGTGTGGGTGTCGATCAGGACGTGGTCCTTCTCCCACGTGTCGCGGATGGTCTGGCGGGTCTCGTCGTCCGTCGCGAAGCCGCAGTCGAACGTCTGACGGAGCTTTGCGAGAAGGTCCTTGGATATGGTGTAGTAGCCCTTCTGGGCGAGGTCGGCCATGTAGCCCGCGACCATCTGGCAGTCGCCGTCCGTGAGGTAGTACAGCATGCGCTCGAGGTTGGACGACACGAGGATGTCCATGGAGGGCGAGATGGTCTTGACGAAGTCGCGACGGCGGTCGTACGTGCCGGTGGTGAGGAAGTCCGTCAGGACCTTGTTGCTGTTGGACGCGACGATGAGCTTGCCGACGGGAAGACCCATGAGCTTGGCATAGTAGCCGGCGAGCACGTCGCCGAAGTTGCCGGTGGGCACGCAGAAGTCGACCTCGTCGCCGATCACGATGGCGCCGGTCTGCACGAGCTGGGCGTACGCGGAGATGTAGTACGTGACCTGCGGGACGAGGCGGCCGACGTTGATGGAGTTCGCGCTCGAGAGCATCACGTTCTGCGCGGCGAGGCGCACTGCGAGCTCCCTGTCCGCGAAGATGCGCTTCACCTGGGTCTGGGCGTCGTCGAACGTGCCCCTGATGCCGCAGACCGCGACGTTGTCGCCGGTCTGGGTGACCATCTGCAGGTGTTGGACGTCGGAGACCTTGCCGTCGGGGTAGAAGACCGTGACGCCCGTGCCCGGCACGCCCGCGAAGCCGGCGAGGGCAGCCTTGCCGGTGTCGCCCGACGTGGCGGTGACGATCATGACGTTGCGTCCCTCTCCCTTGCGCGCGACGGACATGAGGCGCGGCAGCATTTGCAGCGCGACGTCCTTGAACGCGCAGGTGGGACCGTGGTAGAGCTCGAGCAGCCAGTCGGTGCCGAGCGGGGAGAGCGGCGTGACGGCCGGCGTGTCGAAGTTGCCGGCGTAGGCGGCTTCCACGCACGAGGCGACCTCCTGCTCCGTGAAGTCCGGCAGCAGGGTGCCGAGCACGCGGCACGCGATCTGGTGGTAGCCCTCCTGGCACACGGCCCGAAGGTCCAGCTTGTTGCGGACGGCGTCGTCGCTCACGTAGAGCCCGCCGTCGGGCGCGATTCCCGCGAGGATTGCTTGCTTGCTTGTTACGGCTTCGCTATCGCTGCGCGTGCTGTGATAGAAAGTAGTCATCGTGGCGCTCCTTGCCTCGGATTGGCGGCACTACATAACGTATGATAGCTGCAGCCGGCATCGGGCCGTTCTAACGTCACACAACAGAAAGATTGGATAGCCATGAAGATCGCCGTACTGGGCTATGGCACCGTCGGAAAGGGCGTCGACCGCATCATCTCGGAGCGCGTGAGCGGCGTGGAGGTCTCTCGCATCCTCGAGTTGCCGGACCGCCTGACCGACCCGCGCATGACGTCTGACTATGCAGAGATCGTGGAAGACGACGACATAGAGGTCGTCGTGGAGTGCATGGGCGGCCTCGAGCCCGCCCACACGTTCATCCTGGACGCGCTCGCGAAGGGCAAGAGCGTCGTCACGTCCAACAAGGCCGTGGTCGCCGCCTACTTCGACGAGTTCGTTCGACAGGCGAACGCGACGGAGGCGAGCCTGCTCATCGAGGCGTCCGTGGGCGGCGGCATCCCCTGGATCGCCTCGATCGAGAAGGTGCGCCGCATCGACGAGGTCACGTCCTTCTCGGGCATCATGAACGGCACGACGAACTTCATCGTGGACGCCATGGTGAAGGAGGACGCGGACTTCGACCAGGTCCTGGCGGAGGCGCAGGCCCTGGGCTACGCCGAGCGCGACCCGTCCGCGGACGTCGACGGCGTGGACGTCCGCAACAAGACCATCATTACCGTGGGCGTCGCGTTCGACACCGCGTGCGAGAAGGACATACCCACCACGGGCATCAGGACGCTCACCAAGGGCGACCTCGACGCACTCCGCGCGCTGGGCAGGGGAGTGAAGCTGCTGGGCCGCGGCGTGCAGCGCGAGGGCGGCTATGCGGCCGCCGTCGAGCCCGTCGCCGTGCCCATCGAGTCGCTCGAGGCGAACGTGCCCTCCAACTTCAACCTCATCTCGCTGGACGCCACCACCGTCGGGCCGCTCAAGTTCTACGGCCAGGGCGCCGGCATGCTGCCCACGGGCAACGCCATGGTGCAGGACGTGCTGGACTTCGCGGCCGGACGCCGCCCGCGCTACGACTTCTCGCGCGGGCTCGCGTGGCGCCCGGAGCTCCTCACGTCCGACTACGTGTTCCGGACGAGGGCGGAGCTAGACGGCGCGGAGCCGTTTGGCGAGGGCATGGTGGTCGTGCGCGGACTTTCCGCGGTGAAGGCGCGCGAGGTCTTCGAGTACGCAACGAGCGTGGACGCGACCAGCTTCATGGCGGCGCTCCCGCAGGAGGGCTAGCACATGATCAAGGTATCCAAGTTCGGCGGCTCCAGCGTCGCCGAGGCGAGCCAGTTCAAGAAGGTCAAGTCCATCGTGAAGGCGGACCCGGACCGCAGGTTCATCGTCGTGTCCGCCGCGGGCAAGCGCTTCAGCGGCGACAACAAGCTCACGGACCTGCTCCTTCTGGTGAACGCCCACATCGAGTACCATGTGGACTGCACGTCGCTTCTGAAGACCATCGAGCAGCGCTTCGTGGACATCAGGGACGAGCTCGGGCTGAAGTACCCCATAGAGGAGAAGTTCGAGGAGTTCTCCTCCGTCGTCTCCAGCCTGTCGCCGGAGTACATCGTGTCGAGGGGCGAGTGGTTCACCGGCCAGCTCATGGCCGAGTACCTGGGCATCCCGTTCGTGGACGCCGCCGACGTGATCGTGTTCCACCACGACGGCACCGTCGACATGGAGCGCACGGCCACCCGCGTGAAGGACGCCGCGGCGCGCCTGGGCGGGTTCCTGCTGCCCGGCTTCTACGGGTCGACGGTCGACGGCACGCTGAAGCTC
>ERZ1034871.1146-NODE-1146-length-13876-cov-9.476449_pt1 | contig 13876 bp, 9 predicted proteins | sample MGYA00520631_ERZ1034871 | MGnify/ENA primary metagenome ERZ1034871 (study PRJEB33766, sample SAMN09781721) | gut metagenome | biome: gut microbiome | host: Homo sapiens | place: Madagascar | study: EMG produced TPA metagenomics assembly of the PRJNA485056 data...
TTTTTACAGCACTGGAGTGCAGATACTTTCGATCTGATCGTTCTTGATATTTATATGGAACAGTTAACAGGGATCGAGATCGCACGGGTCATACGGGAAACGGATCCGAATGTCTGCCTTGTATTTGCCACTACAAGCAATGAATTCGCAAGTGAAAGTTATGAGGTGAATGCCTGTTATTATCTTTGCAAACCTTTTTTGAAGCAACAGGTTCTTGCAATGCTTGACCGGATCGGTCAGCAAAATCTTGAAGTTTCACGTACCGTCCTTCTTCCGAATGGGGAAAAAGTACTTTTACGCAGCATTATTTACGCAGATTACGCCTCTCACCGGGTAACTTTGCATTGCAAAAAGGATGGAACGATCACTCTGCGTGTACCCTTTCAGGAGATTGAACAGCTTCTGTGCCACTATTCCTATTTCTATAGTCCATGCAAAGGGATTATCGTTAATTTTTATGAAGTGTGCGGCCAGTCCGGTACGGTATTTTCCATGTCTGATGGCTCACTGATCCCGATCAGCCGCCGGAAGTCCGCTGATGTACTGTGTGCTTACTCATCGTTTTGCTTTGATAAAATCAGAAAGGAGATGTCATAATGCTTCCACCACTTTCCCGCGTTTTTGAAATCTGCCTGTATTCCCTGCTGAACTTTTTTCCATTTTTGATATTTGCATTATATCCGTTCCTGGATGATCTCCGTTTTTCACGCACGAAAACTGGACTGTTGATTGTCGTCCTCACGTTTCTTCAGATTCTGTTCGGACTTCTCGCCTGTTTTTCAATCGGGAATATCTCTGCCGTATTGTCTTTGATCAGTACGCTTTCTTATGCATTTTTTTACTTTACTGTCATCAGGAAATCCCCAGGCCAGCTTTTATTCGTACTGCTTATGATTTCTAATATTGCCAATCTGGTCGTCATTACCGCAAAGTGTCTGGAAGGGCAGTTCTTCCCGGATTTTGCTCTTTTGCCTTACCGTTATTCAATGTCTTTGTTTATGGTGATCGTTGAAATTTTTATTTTAATACCGGTCTTTATTTTTCTGAAAAAAGTGATCACTCCTGCGATTTCCTGCTCACAGTCTTTTCATGAGTGGCGTTATCTCTGGCTGATCCCTGCAACCTTTTATCTGATCTGGTATTATATGGTCTATGGCAATTCGACTTTATCCGGGCTTGAGATCGCACTGAACCCCAAAAACATCATTGTATCTGTCTTTGTCAATGCCGGAGCACTTCTTATCTACTCCATCGTTGCCAGATTGATCGTAAATCAGGAACAGATCTTAAAGCTGCAGCAGCAAAATCATCAACTGGAATTGCAGACTGTCCAGTATGAAAAGCTTCAGGAAAGAATTGAGGATGCCCGCCGTGCAAAACATGATCTGCATCATCATCTGTCTGTTATGCAGGCTTATCTGGAGAAAAAAGATTATGAATCCTTAGCTTCCTATCTGGAACAGTATTGTAAGCAGTTACCGGATCATTCCCTGATCACGTTCTGTGAAAATATCGATGCAAATATCGTTCTGTCCCATTATGCACAGGAAGCAGAGCGGCTTGGCATTGCTTATTCTGTGGTCGCAAATATTCCGGCATCCTGTCCGGTTGAGGACCATGATCTTTCTGTTCTTTTTGGAAATCTGCTTGAAAATGCAGTGGATGCCTGTGTGGCTTCTAAGACAACTGCCCGAAGCATCTTTGTCCGGGCAGTTTATGAAAAAGGTTCTCTTTGTATTGCGATCGACAATACTTTTGATGGTAAAATTATGCAGGATCCGGATGGAACTTTCTTATCCTCCAAGCATGCCGGCAAGGGATTAGGTACTGTTTCCGTCCGGACAATTGCTTCAAAATATCACGGTACCTGCCGCTTTGACTGGAAGGATCAGACGTTTTTTGCATCCGTGATCTGCTTTGGAAAATAAAGGTTTTTGATTGTTTTGTCCTGCTTCACTTAAATCTTCTTCGATAGTATGTAACACCGGCAAAACCGGATCCTAATAAAAACAACCATGCTGCCAATACCAAAAGATTATCGTCTTCGCCTGTCTTAGGAGATTCATTTTTCATTGAATCTGTCTGTTCCGTATTATTTTGAGGCATGGACTGCGGATTTTGATTTGTAGGATTTTGATTTACAGGATTTTGATTTGAATTCAATTCCTTAACATCATTAGCCGGCTTCTGGCTTTCGCTCTGCTGAATCGTAAACACAGCACTTGCCGAACCATCTGTCCACAGAATTTCCAGACTGTGTGTTCCTGCTGTCAGAGTGTCCAGATAAGAGGACTTCAACGTAACAATTGTGGATCCGGACTTAGCTTCATAATTCTCTGCTCCGATCTGCACACCATCTACCTTAATTCCTGTAAATTTAGAAAAGTCGCCATTTCCCCGGACTGTAAGGCTGCTGCCGCTCTGCAGGGCATAGCTGCTTCCTGTTCCTTCTGTGATCGCATAAGAAGTTTTGATTTCTCCCTCCGGAATCTCTGCTGCTTTTTTTGGTATCACAACATCCGCCGCTTTAATCGCAGTCGTTCCACCTGCATCACTGAAATAACTGCCACACTTTGTACAAATCCAATACTCTATATTTCCATCTGTCGTATGAGTTGCTTCTTTCGCATCAACCTTAGACAGTGTATGACCACCGTAAATATTCTTACACAGATTTCCAGAAACTTCAATCGTTGTTCCTGCTACTACCGGAACAGCAGTTTCGTCACCCTCACCGTATGCTGCCAGGCCAGGATTTTTCTCGCTGTCAAAGGAACAGTCCGTATAAGTGCCTTCTGTATGTGTTCCAACAAATCCTCCGGCTTTATAGTCAGGACTGGCTGCTGTCACTTTTCCGGCAGCATAGCATTTCTCCAGTATCGCACCACCTGTCACACCTGTGTTTCCGATTTCTCCTGCAAATCCTCCCACTTTCGGATTGAATCCGGTTACTGAACTTGTCACATCACCGAGTGCGGCACAGGAAGAAGACTTTCCCTTCTGCATGTATCCCGCAAATCCTCCGGCGCGCCATTCATTTGCGACAACATCAACTTTTGCAATGCAATTATCGAAAGTACTCATTGTGGCTGAATCAGCTTCCCCTGCATATCCCACAAAGCCTCCGATTGCCCATAATCCTGTGACTTTTCCGGTTACTTTGCAATTCGTATAAGTGGAACTGGCATCCATTCCCACAAAACCACCTATATTATCACCGCCTTCGATTGTAACATCTGCCCTGCAGTTATCTGCCGTTACACGACATGCCTGTCCAATTAGTCCGCCTGATATCATTGCCTTTCCTACTCTTGTATTTATAATTGTTCCAGATACGGAAATATCATCAAAACGGATCGTATGACCAGAATTTGCCATTACAAATCCGGCTAAAATGGCAGAACTACTTTGTTCCATTCCTTCATCCATTGCATAAATTCTGGCATCCACAATGTTGAGATCTTTCACTCCAACATTCGTTGCAGCTCCTGCATTATCTCTTATATTCCCAAAAAGTCCCGCACTGTTTTTATCTATACGTTCGTCTACAATAAGACCTTTGATCGTCTTTCCGTTTCCATCCAGAAAACCTGCAAACGTTTTATTCTCGGTTGCTCCGCCCTCATACCACTTATATACGCCGATTGGATTCCATCTGTGTGCAGACAGATCGATATCATTTTCCAATCTGAAATACGCATCCTTATATACTGTTCCATTTTCCACATCTTTTGCAATTTTAGCAAGCTGTGCTCCGTCTGTGATCTGATATGGATCTGCTTCCGTACCGCTTCCTCCTGCAAAATCTGCTGCCGCATTGTCCCGCCATGCTGTCTCCGGAACTCCGTCATCTGCCATAACCGGCATCCGTATGAATAACACTGCGATAAAACAGATGAGCATTGCTCCAGCATACTTGATTTTCTCTTTCATACCCAATCCTTTCCTTTACTGTAATTTATTTGAATATATTCGTAAAAATATTCATATAATCCTATTTTATCTGCAAAAACAGCTTTCTTCAATCCGTCCGGCTCAAGCGGTTGATTTTTGGCTCAAGTGGTTTTTTTGCTGCTGTTTCTTGTTTTTTATCCGGAATTCATCTATTATGAAGTCAGATTATTTTTACGAAAGAGGAATTTGCCATGAGGATTGCATTGGTTGACGACTGTCCTAATGATTTAAGTATTATGCATCAGTTTCTTGCAGAGGCATTAGATACGGACTCTGTCATTACAGAATTTCATAATGGAGAAGATTTTTTACAGCACTGGAGTGCAGATACTTTCGATCTGATCGTTCTTGATATTTATATGGAACAGTTAACAGGGATCGAGATCGCACGGGTCATACGGGAAACGGATCCGAATGTCTGCCTTGTATTTGCCACTACAAGCAATGAATTCGCAAGTGAAAGTTATGAGGTGAATGCCTGTTATTATCTTTGCAAACCTTTTTTGAAGCAACAGGTTCTTGCAATGCTTGACCGGATCGGTCAGCAAAATCTTGAAGTTTCACGTACCGTCCTTCTTCCGAATGGGGAAAAAGTACTTTTACGCAGCATTATTTACGCAGATTACGCCTCTCACCGGGTAACTTTGCATTGCAAAAAGGATGGAACGATCACTCTGCGTGTACCCTTTCAGGAGATTGAACAGCTTCTGTGCCACTATTCCTATTTCTATAGTCCATGCAAAGGGATTATCGTTAATTTTTATGAAGTGTGCGGCCAGTCCGGTACGGTATTTTCCATGTCTGATGGCTCACTGATCCCGATCAGCCGCCGGAAGTCCGCTGATGTACTGTGTGCTTACTCATCGTTTTGCTTTGATAAAATCAGAAAGGAGATGTCATAATGCTTCCACCACTTTCCCGCGTTTTTGAAATCTGCCTGTATTCCCTGCTGAACTTTTTTCCATTTTTGATATTTGCATTATATCCGTTCCTGGATGATCTCCGTTTTTCACGCACGAAAACTGGACTGTTGATTGTCGTCCTCACGTTTCTTCAGATTCTGTTCGGACTTCTCGCCTGTTTTTCAATCGGGAATATCTCTGCCGTATTGTCTTTGATCAGTACGCTTTCTTATGCATTTTTTTACTTTACTGTCATCAGGAAATCCCCAGGCCAGCTTTTATTCGTACTGCTTATGATTTCTAATATTGCCAATCTGGTCGTCATTACCGCAAAGTGTCTGGAAGGGCAGTTCTTCCCGGATTTTGCTCTTTTGCCTTACCGTTATTCAATGTCTTTGTTTATGGTGATCGTTGAAATTTTTATTTTAATACCGGTCTTTATTTTTCTGAAAAAAGTGATCACTCCTGCGATTTCCTGCTCACAGTCTTTTCATGAGTGGCGTTATCTCTGGCTGATCCCTGCAACCTTTTATCTGATCTGGTATTATATGGTCTATGGCAATTCGACTTTATCCGGGCTTGAGATCGCACTGAACCCCAAAAACATCATTGTATCTGTCTTTGTCAATGCCGGAGCACTTCTTATCTACTCCATCGTTGCCAGATTGATCGTAAATCAGGAACAGATCTTAAAGCTGCAGCAGCAAAATCATCAACTGGAATTGCAGACTGTCCAGTATGAAAAGCTTCAGGAAAGAATTGAGGATGCCCGCCGTGCAAAACATGATCTGCATCATCATCTGTCTGTTATGCAGGCTTATCTGGAGAAAAAAGATTATGAATCCTTAGCTTCCTATCTGGAACAGTATTGTAAGCAGTTACCGGATCATTCCCTGATCACGTTCTGTGAAAATATCGATGCAAATATCGTTCTGTCCCATTATGCACAGGAAGCAGAGCGGCTTGGCATTGCTTATTCTGTGGTCGCAAATATTCCGGCATCCTGTCCGGTTGAGGACCATGATCTTTCTGTTCTTTTTGGAAATCTGCTTGAAAATGCAGTGGATGCCTGTGTGGCTTCTAAGACAACTGCCCGAAGCATCTTTGTCCGGGCAGTTTATGAAAAAGGTTCTCTTTGTATTGCGATCGACAATACTTTTGATGGTAAAATTATGCAGGATCCGGATGGAACTTTCTTATCCTCCAAGCATGCCGGCAAGGGATTAGGTACTGTTTCCGTCCGGACAATTGCTTCAAAATATCACGGTACCTGCCGCTTTGACTGGAAGGATCAGACGTTTTTTGCATCCGTGATCTGCTTTGGAAAATAAAGGTTTTTGATTGTTTTGTCCTGCTTCACTTAAATCTTCTTCGATAGTATGTAACACCGGCAAAACCGGATCCTAATAAAAACAACCATGCTGCCAATACCAAAAGATTATCGTCTTCGCCTGTCTTAGGAGATTCATTTTTCATTGAATCTGTCTGTTCCGTATTATTTTGAGGCATGGACTGCGGATTTTGATTTGTAGGATTTTGATTTACAGGATTTTGATTTGAATTCAATTCCTTAACATCATTAGCCGGCTTCTGGCTTTCGCTCTGCTGAATCGTAAACACAGCACTTGCCGAACCATCTGTCCACAGAATTTCCAGACTGTGTGTTCCTGCTGTCAGAGTGTCCAGATAAGAGGACTTCAACGTAACAATTGTGGATCCGGACTTCGCTTCATAATTCTCTGCTCCAATCTGCACACCATCTACCTTAATTCCGGTAAATTTAGAAAAGTCGCCATTTCCCCGGACTGTGAGGCTGCTGCCACTCTGCAGGGCATAGCTGCTTCCTGTTCCTTCTGTGATTGCATAAGGAGTTTCGATTCCTCCCACCGGAATCTCTACTGCTGCTTTTGCGTAACCACAAACTGTACACTGCTCATGCTTGGAACCTTTTTCTTCAGCTGTAGCTTCCTTATCGATTACCCATGTGAAACTATGTCCTGATAAATTCAATTTTTCACCACATTCACAAGTGTTCCAGTGATTATCAGCATCTGAATGCCACCCAGTACTGTCTGCCGTGTGTTCTGCTGTTTTTGCTATCACAACATCCGCTGCCGCAATCGCATTTGTTCCACCTGCATCACTAAAGCAGCCACCACACTTTGTACATAGCCAATACTCTATATTTCCCTCTGCTAGATGAGTTGCTTCTTTCGCATCAACCTTAGACAGTGTATGACCACCACGATAACTGCCGCAAATATTGGAATCCAAAGACTTTGTATCCACTGCTGCAATCTGGTTTGAACCTGATGTTCCGCTATCACCTACACCATTAAGTGCCGGATTCTTTTCCTGATCAAAAGCACATCCTGCCGTAGTGCCGCCATCATCATATCCGATAAAACCACCCGGTGCAATTGTTGGATGTGAACCTGTCACAGTACCTGCCGCACTGCAGTTCTGAATTTCTCCACCAAAATTCGTACCGGAAAATCCGCCGGTTTTTGGCTTCCAGCCTGTAACCGTATTCGTTACATTACTATAGGAAACACTGTTACTAATCTTTCCTTTTTCCATATATCCGACAAAGCCTCCTGTATTCCAGTCATTTGCCGTAACATCGCCATAAGATACACAATGCTCTATTTCCACGCTGGCATCGCTTTCAAACGCACATCCGGCAAACCCACCGGTTGACCATCCTCCGGACACGCTGCCTTTGGCGGTGCAGTTTTTGTAGGAGCCCTGGAAAGCATTTCCGACGAATCCACCACTGACACACGTTCCTGTCACAGTAACATCCGCTGAGCAATCCGAAACATGGGCACGGCTTGCATCACCAATCAGCCCCCCGGCATACATCCTGGAGTCTACCTGTCCGGTTCCCTGGCAATTCTCTACCCCAATAAAAGTAGCACTGGAACCACCCATCGTTGTAAGAGAACCTGCCAGCACTCCCGCACCATAAACGTTTGGGCTGGCACTTGAATTCGTGGCATTCCCGGCATAGATGACAGCATTTTCAATGTTAAAATTTTTCAGTACCGTTTCGTCAGATATAGCTACTACGACACCAAACAATCCTGCACAGACGTTATTTCCCCGTTCATCTACATATAAGCCTGTAATGACCTGATTATTTCCATCGAAATATCCAGAAAAAGAGTGAGAACTCAGATTTCCATAACCGATAGGAATCCACCTTTTTCCGCTTAAATCAATCGGAGCTGTCAACTTAAAATACTCACCCGAATGAGTTTGTTCAGGTATTCCTGAATTTACTTCTTTCGCCAGCTTTGCAAGCTGTCCTGCAGTGGCAATCTGATATGGATCATCCTTTGTACCGGCTCCGCCAGCAAAATCAGGCGCAACAAAATCTGTCCATTTCTCTGTTGCAACATCCGCCCGGGCAGTTGTCGGTGCCAGTGTAAGCACCATGAAGACTGCCAGCAGCAGACCTAATAATTTTTTCTTTGTTCCGAATGGCGTATTTCCTGAAACTCCAGCATACTTGATTTTCTCTTTCATACCCAATCCTTTCCTTTACTGTAATTTATTTGAATATATTCGTAAAAATATTCATATAATCCTATTTTATCTGCAAAAACAGCTTTCTTCAATCCGTCCGGCTCAAGCGGTTGATTTTTGGCTCAAGTGGTTTTTTTCTGCTGTTTCTTGCAGAGGCATTAGATACGGACTCTGTCATTACAGAATTTCATAATGGAGAAGATTTTTTACAGCACTGGAGTGCAGATACTTTCGATCTGATCGTTCTTGATATTTATACAATGTCATTTAGTTAGCAATCAAGACATACCAAGTAATAACCGGGAACTACAACTACAATGTATTATGGGAATTCAGTGATAATATTTTTAAAAAAATAATACTTTAAATAAACGCGATCATATATAACGGTAATGTAATGATACCATCATCACTTACACCTATATTACCATCAACAAACTTGTATCCATAAGGAATATCTGCATTCATTTTCAAAATAGATTTTAAGGAATTAGCCCGCGTATTTCCACTTTTAACCTCAATCGGAACTACCACACCATCTTTTTGGATCATAACATCAATTTCTCTCTTGGTTGTCTCATTTTTATAGAAATATAACGGATATCCTTTCTTGTAAAGTGCATCTGCTATGGCACATTCATATATACCGCCTTTTGAGTTTCCGAATAACGTATTTTCTACGATATGTTGCTTTAATGAAAAATCTTTCATCGCCATCAAAAGAGATAAATCCGTTGTGTATGCCCTGAAAAAGTCATCTCTTGCATAGTCATCCAGATCAAATCTGACATCTGTTACCAGTTTGCATACATGCACCATATCCGCACGAAGCAGCCACTCAATACTTGAAAAATATTTTTGTGCCCGACCACCATGCTCGACCTCTTTATATTGAAATTTATGGTTTTCCTTATCCAGTAACTGTTTTGCAAGAGAAAGATAACACTTCTCTGCTTTTACCTTTTCCTCAGCTGTTGCATAATGTGCTATGTCATACTGGTATCCCTGTAAGAGGCTGCGCTGTATCCTGTCAATTTCCCTAAAATCTTTTGTGTCTATATATTTCTGTACTGCCTCTGGCATACCACCTATTGCAATGTACTGTCTGTAATAATTCATCATTTGCGAATGAATTGCTTCAGGCACAATCATTTTAGAACGCAGATAACCACAGAGATTTTCTATCATATCCCCGGATATTCCCATTCCCCACAGAAACTCTTCAAAATCAATCCCATACATTTTCAAATAATCAACATATCCAACCGGATAAGAAGAGGCACGTTTGTAGTCGATTCCAAGAAGTGAGCCAGATACAATTACATCATATTTATTATCTATCGCCCAAAATTTAAGTGATGTGACCGCTTCCTGACATTCCTGAATTTCATCCAGAAAAATCAATGTTTTTCCAGGAATAATTTTCTTTTCAGGGAAGCGGAACCGCATACCCATAACCATAGCATCTACGGTAAGATCTCCAGAAAATATCTCCATCGCAGAAGGCATCTGTTTAAAATTAATTTCAACCAGTTCTTCATAATTTTCTTCGGCAAAACGTTCAACGGTATATGTCTTTCCTGTTTGTCTGGCACCCTGAACGACAAGGCACTTCTTATCCTTTGTGCTTATCCAGTTTTTCATAAACTTTGTTGCTTTTCTTTTTAACATAAGGCACCTCTGGTCAACATAAATAATACTTTTTAATGTAAATTATCAACATTTTAGAAAGATAAAATGTATATCTGTCAACATTTCAGAAAAATTATATCATTAATTTGAATCGATGAAAAGGATTATTGCAAATTTCATCCGCAGTACCTGTAAAAGTATGGCATAATTTCCACGAAAACAACTGTAATTTTCTTCCAGCATGTGCTATGATGATGTCATAAATGTTGCAAAACGAAAGACATTCCACTGCGCTTTTCCTTAAGCGCTCTGGATTTATGACACACAAAAGGAGGATTTTATGTACGAATTTACAGAAGACTGTATGCTTCATATTGATGCAATCGATGAAGAACACAAGCGTCTGTTCCAGATGATAAATGAAGCATTCGAATTAGTTGAGAAAACAGAGGATGTGACAGCCATCGGTCAAAGCCTGATCGCAAACCTGAAAGATTACGCAGCTACGCACCTTGCTCATGAGGAGGCTTATATGGAGAGTATCCATGATCCTGAGCTTCCTCTCCAGAAGACAGAACACGCTGCATTTACAAAGACGATCAATGAATTTAAACTGGATACCACATCACCACGCAATGCCAAGAGATCGTTAAATGAACTTCTTACTTACCTCGTGCACTGGCTTTATCATCATATTTTAAGCAGCGATATGATGATCGGGAAAATGATCCCTACGGAAGAATCTACAGAGAATCCATTTGCATTCACGGACAAATACAAAACCGGCATCACATTTGTCGATGATGAGCACCGCAAGCTGTTTGAGATCATCAGTGATACCAATGACCTCATCCACGACCAGCTTTTACATGATAAATACGATGAGATCATGCGTCTGCTGGCAGAATTGAGAGATTATACGGAATTACATTTCAGCGAGGAAGAGGCTCTGATGGAGCGCATCCATTATCCTGAACTTCCTTCACAGAAACGGGCACACGCTGCATTTGTAGACCGTCTTGTAAATATCGATCTGGATGAAATGGAGGATCTGGATGACAACCAGCAGGTATATCTTCTTGATCTGATCCAGTTTTTACTGAACTGGCTTGCAAACCACATTCTTGCCTGTGATAAAAAAATTGGTGAATATATGCGCGAAAATCATATTTCTGAATAAGCAGGAACGGTTGTATGGGTTTTCACCGAATGATAAAAGATCACAAGTCATCCGGTCAAAAACTCATACAACTTTTTTTATTTTCTTACTTGACAAAGTCAAGTATCGGTTTTATACTGTGTGCAGTTGGAAACGAAAATACTCAGTTTTCGATACGAAAATTGGATTTCGCTTTGCGATGTAAGGAGGATTTATGCAAATATCAACTCTTTCCTACTATACAACTGAACTATATAAAGAATTTGCTGCTTACACAACAGAAAAGCTCCATGAGTTAGGTCTTAACTTTGGTCAGATGTACTTTATCATTTATGTGGGCAAACATCCTGAGTGTACCCCATCAGAACTGACCAGCGCCTTAAAACTGGACTGGGGACATTCGCAGCGCTCCGTTGCGAAACTTGCAGAAGATGGTTTTCTGATCAAAGAAAAAAAATCCGGCCGCAGTTACCGGTTAACCTTAACCCCTCTTGGGAAACAGGCTTTTGATGTCTGCCATCAGGTACTTTTCGACTGGGATGCCACCAAATTGACCGGTCTTACCAATGAGGAGCAGCAGCTCCTTTTAAATCTGTTGTGTAAAATATCAATTCAGAAAGTGTGAGATTATGTACGAAACAATTCAGACTCCCTTCAATTATGGAGGATTAACCTTAAAAAACCGCATTATTTTTGCTCCTACAACATTCGGTTTATCGGATGAAGATTACTTTGAAAAAATACGCCGGATTGCAGCTGGCGGCTGCGCCATGATTATTGTCGGAGACGTTCCGGTTGGAAAAAGTCATTTTGGAAAATCACTTTTTGACAAAAAAGGCTTTGCATTCTATGAAAAAGTAATCGGGATCGCCCATGACAATGACTGTAAGGTATGCGCCCAGCTTCATCAGTCCGATTCCAATATCAAAGCCATGTTAAAATATGTTCCGGGCGTGCTCACAAAACGGATCAGCATGCAGGAACTCCGCCCTCTTTTAAATAATGAGGTTGCTCCATATATTACGAATATGCCTCACAAAAAAGTAAAAGAGATCACCTCTGCTTTCGGCTCTGCCGCTGTTCTTGCAAAAAAAGCAGGGTTTGATATGATCCAGATCCACGGCGACCGTATGTGCGGAAGTTTCAGTTCTTCCATTTACAACCACCGCACCGATGAATACGGTGGAACTGCCGAAAACCGTGCCCGTTTTGCAGTGGAGGCTGTTTCTGCCGTCCGCGAAAAACTGCCGGATATGCCAATCGATTACAAACTCGCGGTCCGTCAGGAAAATCCTCACTACGGAAATGCAGGTGTTATCGAGGATGAGCTGAAGGTATTTGTTCCAATGCTTGAAAAAGCAGGCGTTACAAGCTTCCATGTCACACTCGCAAACCATTCTGATCTTGAGAATACCATCCCACCGAAAAACCATCCGTATTTTAGTGAACCGGGATGTTTCCTGAAATTCTGTGATGAGGTAAGACAGTACACCAATCTTCCGATCTGTGGTGTCGGCGGACTTACCGATCCTGATTTTGTGGAAAAACAGTTAGCAGATGACCGTATTCAGTGTGCTGCCATGAGCCGCCAGTTACTGGCTGATCCTGACTGGGTGAACAAGCTGAAAGATGGTCATGCAGACCAGATCCACCGCTGCGTCCGCTGCAACAAAAAATGTCTTGGCGGACTGATGCAGCATCAGGGAACACACTGTATTTATGAGTTTTGGAACGATCTTCTCAATTCCACCCATATATGGCTGAAGTGCTTTTGGAATGTTGACGCTTCCGTCCTCATTTAAGTTGTTCTCTAAGAATGCAATCAGCATACGTGGTGGAGCAACAACTGTGTTATTTAAGGTATGTGCAAAATATTTGTTTCCGTCTTTTCCTTTTACCCTGATCTTTAAACGTCTTGCCTGTGCATCTCCTAAGTTTGAGCAGCTTCCAACTTCGAAGTATTTCTTCTGTCTTGGAGACCATGCCTCTACGTCGCAGGATTTTACTTTTAAGTCAGCGAGATCGCCGGAGCAGCACTCTAATGTACGGACCGGAATATCTAAGCTGCGGAACAGGTCAACGGTGTTCTGCCACAATTTATCATACCAGATTTTGGATTCTTCCGGTTTGCAGACAACGATCATTTCCTGTTTCTCGAACTGGTGGATACGGTATACACCACGTTCCTCGATACCGTGTGCTCCTTTTTCCTTACGGAAACATGGAGAGTAAGAAGTCAGTGTGTATGGTAATTTTTCTTCATCGTTGATCGTGTCAATGAATTTACCGATCATGGAATGTTCGGAAGTTCCGATCAGGTAAAGATCCTCTCCCTCGATTTTATACATCATAGCGTCCATCTCGTCAAAACTCATAACACCTGTTACAACGTTGCTTCGGATCATGAATGGCGGTACGCAGTAGGTAAATCCGCGGTTGATCATGAAATCCCTTGCGTAGGAGATCACTGCGGAATGGATTCTTGCGATATCACCCATTAAATAATAGAAACCGTTTCCTGCAACTTTTCCGGCTGCATCGAGGTCGATTCCATCAAAACGATCCATGATATCTGTGTGATATGGGATTTCAAAATCAGGAACAACAGGTTCGCCGAATTTTTCGATCTCCACGTTGCAGCTGTCATCTTTTCCGATTGGAACAGACGGATCGATGATGTTTGGGATTACCATCATGA
>ERZ1034871.1148-NODE-1148-length-13845-cov-3.282596_pt1 | contig 13845 bp, 12 predicted proteins | sample MGYA00520631_ERZ1034871 | MGnify/ENA primary metagenome ERZ1034871 (study PRJEB33766, sample SAMN09781721) | gut metagenome | biome: gut microbiome | host: Homo sapiens | place: Madagascar | study: EMG produced TPA metagenomics assembly of the PRJNA485056 data...
CCATCGCGGACGACATCCTCGCGATCGTGGTGCTCGCGCTGTTCTACGGGCAGACGCCGGACATCGCGTGGATCGCCGCCTCGCTCATCGCGGTGCTGCTGCTGGCGGCGCTGTCCCGCGCCCGCGTGTACTCGGTCAAGCCGTACATGGTGGTGGGGCTGCTGCTGTGGGTGTGCATGTACAACAGCAGCATCCACGCCACGCTCGCCGGCGTCATACTGGCGTTCTTCCTGCCCGCGAAGTCCGACATCCGTCTGTCGAACCTTGGCGACTGGCTTCAGGAGAGGGCCGCGATGCTGGACGACGACTACGACGACGGCACGCACATCCTGGGCCAGCACGACTTCACGGCGTCCGCGAACCGCGTCGAGCGCATCATCCACAACGTCACCCCGCCGCTGCAGCGCGTGGAGCGCAACCTCTCCACCACGGTGAACTTCCTGATTCTGCCGCTCTTCGCGTTTACGAACGCACAGGTGAGGCTCGTGGGCGTCGACCTTGGCAGCATCGTGCTCGACCCCGTGACCCAGGGCGTCTACCTGGGTGCCGTGCTCGGAAAGCCGCTTGGCATCATCCTGGTGACGCTCCTGCTCGTGAAGATCGGCTTCGCGAGGCTTCCGCACAACGTGACGTGGGACCAGATAATCGCCGTCGGCATCATGGGCGGCATGGGGTTCACCATGTCCATCCTCATCGCGGGCCTCGCGTTCCCGCAGGCGCATGAGATCCTTGCGGCCAAGTGCGCGATTCTCGCCGGGTCCATTACGTCGGGCGTGCTGGGCATCGTCTTCGTGAGGGTGCACGACGCCGTCGTCAACGGGACGCTGCTTGGCTCGGACGACGAGGACGACGCCGAGAGCGAGATGGAGGACCAGGTGGAGGACATCAACTAACCGCCGAGAAGCGCATGGCTTTCTTGTGGAAGCCACATGCTGGGATGAGGCACCCTCCGGCTCGCGCATGTCGGAGGGTGCCCTTCTCTCAAGATGGGTGCCTAGGGGCGAGGGCTTCCGCAGTTGCCGCAGAACCGGCCGGTGTTCTGGGCACCGCACGAGCAGGTCCACGGCCCGCCTTCAGGCTGCGGCCTTGGGCTGCCGCAGTTGCCGCAGAAGCGCCCCGTGTTCTGGGCGCCACACGAGCAGGTCCAGGTGCCTTGGGCCGCTCCAGCCGCGGCGCCCGTCGCCACGCCGGGGGCCTGCCCGCCTGCCTGCGGCGGCATTCCGCCTGCCGGCCTGCCTCCGGAGCCCATCCCGTAGAGGTCCTGCATGCTCACGCCCCCACCCATGGCGTTGGCCATCCCCATGCCCATGAAGCCGACGGCCGCGCTCGCGCCGTTGGACGCCGCCATGCGCATGGCGTCCGCCTGCGATGCCGCGAGGTTCGCCGCCGCCATCGTGGGGTCTCTCATCACCGCGGCCCTCTGCAGCTCCTTGATCATGGCCTCGTCCTCGGGCGACGCCGCGATGGAGTTCACGCCAAACGCCGCCACCTCGATGCCGCGCATCTTCCCCCATGACTCGGACAGCTCCGCGTTGAGCGCCTGGGCCAGCTCCCTCGTGTGCGCAGGTACCGCCGAGTAGCGCACGCCCATGGCGGATATGCGCGCGAACGCCGGCTGCAGCGCCGTGAGCAGCTCGCTCTTGAGCTGAGAGTCGATGTTGTCGCGCAGGTACGGCTCCTCGACGTTGCCGCACACGTTCTTGTAGAACATGAGCGGGTCGACGATCCGGTACGAGTACTCGCCGTTGCAGCGCACGGCGATGTCCGCGTCCAGCCCGATGTTGTTGTCGACCACGCGGAAGGGCACGGGCGTCGCCGTCCCGTACTTGTTGCCCACGATCTCCTTGGAGTTGAAGAAGTAGACGCGCTGGTCCTTGCCCGTGTCACCGCCAAACGAGAAGCGCGTGCCCACGCGCTCGAACGACGCTCGTATCCGCTCGCCGAGCGTGCCCCCCTCGCCAAAGAGCAGGCTCGGCTCCGTCGAGCTGTCGAACACGAACTCTCCCGGCTCGCCGCACGCCTCCACCACGGCGCCCTGCTCCACGATGATCATGTACTGTCCCTCGTTCACGGCGATGACGGAGCCGTTCGAGATGATGTTGTCCTCGCCGAGGGTGTTTGACGAGCGTCCCTGGGAGGACGTCCTCTTGTGTCCCTTTGCCACAAGGGTGTTCGCGTCAAGCGAGTCGCAGTAGAAGTACTCACGCCAGGAATCGGCAAGAACCCCACCCGCGGCACCCATTCCAGCCCTTAGCAGTCCCATGGTCCACGCTCCTTCGTCGTCGTGCTCGTCGGGCGCGCATGCCCTCACCATCAGGGTGATTCGTACGTCCCAACTGCGGAACCACCGAACGTCCCAAAACGCCTGTCGAACGTTGGCCGCGTGACCCAAAGCGCCGAGCGCGGCGCAACTAGAATGAGCGTATGGACTGCCGTTGGAGGTGCGAGCGAGAGGGGACGCCCGCTTGGGCAGGTCTGACGACACGCAGGTGCGAAAGGTCGTCGCCGGCGCGTGCGCCGGTGGCGCCGTCCTGTGCCTCGCCCTTCTCGCCATGCAGGCGTTTGGCAGCGCGCCCCCGCCCGAGCCGGGCAGCGCCAGGTTCACGCTCGGGCCGCTCTTTTGGCCATCGGGCGCCTACAACGTGGTGCCATCCTCCACCTCGGGACTCATGATCCTCATGGCTCCTGCCGCGGCTGCCTGGGGCTTCTCGGTCCACGTGCGGTGCTCTGACGCGCAGATTCGCCACTGTCTCAAGGGCGTTGCCCTGCTCGTTGGCCTGTGGATGCTGAACGTGATCCTCAAGTACCGCTATCCCATCGACGACCCCCAGCTCATAGCCCTCCTCTGGTACCTCTACTACGTGCCGATGACGCTTATCCCGCTGCTGTGCCTGCTGTGCGCCCTGCGCGCGTCCGCTCTGGACGCCAGGCCCTGGGCACGCCTCCTCAGGCGCGCTGCCTGGGCACTAAGCATCGCGATCATCGCCCTGGTGCTTACGAACAGCGTCCACCTGCAGGTCTTCTCGTTCGACATCTCAAGGCCAGACTGGCAGGATGCCTACGCCTACAACTGGGGATACTGTCTGGCGGTCGCGGTCTACGTTGCGGAGTACCTGGGATTTTTCGCCTTTCTTTTCGTTGCGTCGCGCCGGAGGCTGCACGGGGCCATCGCGCTCCTCCTTATGGCGGCGCTTCCGTTTGGCGCCTACTGCCTCATGTACGTCCTGCGCCACGAGTTCGCCGTCAGGACGAACTTCTCGCTCAACTACTGTCTGGTGGTCGTGGCGCTCCTTGAGCTTGCACTGGACTTTGGTCTCCTGCCATCGTACTCGTGGTACGACGAGGCGTTCTCGCGTCTGCCCCTCGACCTCAAGGTCCTTGCGAGGGACGGCTCGGTCGCCTTCGCGACAAACGTGGCGGGTCCGATGCCCGCTCCCGTGCTCGACCTTGCGCTGCGGGTCGCGCGGTCGCAGGCGCGAGAGAGGGTCACGAGAGTCAGGACCTCCGCCATCCCGCACGCGCTGTTCAAGGTCTACGGCGTAAGCGGCGGGGCGGCGCTTCTCACCGAGGACGTGGCGCCCCTGGACGAGCGGTACCGCGTGCTTGCCGAGCGCCAGGAGCGCCTGCGCAGAAGCAACGAGGTCCTTCGGCACGAGAGCAGCCTCCGCCACGAGCTGTGGCGCCTCGAGAGCGAGCGGCGCCTGCTCGCGAGCGTGGAGGGGTCCATCTCGGACAAGGTCGGCCGCATGCGCGAGCTCCTTGCCACGCTGCCAAAGGGAGGCGATGCGGCTGACCGCGCGCGAAGGAGGGATATGCTCACCGAGGTCAAGCTTCTCGTTGCCTACTGCAAGCGGAAGGGCGCGCTCGTGCTCTCCGAAAGGAGCGACCCGGAGTTCGACCGCGACCGCCTGCAGCTCGTCTTTAACGAGACGGCCTCCGACCTGCGCTCCATCGCCGTCGACTGCGCGGCGGCGGTCAGCCTGGAGAGCGAACTTCCGGCCACCGTGGTGAGCGTGCTCTACGACTGCCTGTACGACGTGGCGTCCGTCGCCCTCTTCGCCACCGACCCCATCCTCATGATCTTCGTGAGTGGGGACGAGAAGGGCGTGGGCATGCGGGCGGCGCTCGATGCGGCATGGGTGGATGCGGCGCGTCTGGAGGCCGCGGCGTCGAGCCTGCGAGAAGACCTTGCTGACTCTGGCGGAAGCCTCTCCCTCCAGCTGTCCCCAACCTCGCTGAACGCGGCAGTTCGCGTTCGCGTGGGTGGCGTCGTCCGGCAGGGAGGTGGTGCGTCGTGAGCCATCTCTTCTTGATGAGGGCGTCCACGCTCATGGTGGTCTGCGGGGTCTCGTACCTCCTTGCCGCCGGCCAGACCATCCACACGTGCTTTGCCACGGTGCGGCGGGACGGCAGGTTGCGCTGGCTCCGCGTCTGGTACGAGGCCATGCTCGCCGTCCACCTGCTCTTCGTGTGCGCCGTCTCGAACTCTGCCATGGAGAACCAGGGGGCAATCCTCCTGTGGCTGCATCCCGTGCTCCTTGACGTGGAGTCGCTGCTCTGGGCAAACGCCCTCGCCGCCGTGCTGGGAGCCGTCTGCGCCGCCTGCCTGCGTCGCCCCTGGATGCTTGCGGAGGTGGCGCTTCTCGCCTGCTGCACGCCGCCGGCCATCGCGGCCGTGGGGGAGGGCACTTCGCTGCTGCTGATAGCCGACGTGTCGTTCTTCACGGCGCGCGTCCTGGCGGTGCTGGCGCTCGACGAGCGCAAAAGCAGGGCATCGGTCACGCGGCTCTCCCTCATCGATGCGCTGGACGCCCTGCCCGACGGCGTCATGTGGATGAACCAGGGGTGCGAGGTGCTCTTCATGAACGACGCCATGCGCGAGGTCCTGAAGCGCATGGGGTTGTCGACGGACCTCGCGGACGCCCACGGCCTGTGGCAGAGCCTCGAGGGGCGGGCGCGGGAGGTGGCGGACGACCGGCTGCTCGTCGACGTGGACAGCGGGATGACCTGCCTCTTCGTGCGCGACAGGGCACGGCTGCGCAGGACGCCGTGCGATCGCGTGATGGCGCTCGACGTGACGGAGGAAGTGGCGCCCAACGCTCGCTTGGAGAGCGTCAACCGGCTCCTCGAGGCTGCGAACGAAGAGTTGCGTGCGTCGATGCTGCAGGTGCGCAAGGTGGCGGAGGCGGAGGCGCTCGTGCGGATGAGGGCGCGCGTCCACGACACCATCGGCTCGCGCCTCTCGATACTCCATCGATACCTGGAGGACGACCGCGACGACCCGGAGGCGCTCGAGAGGATAACCGGGCTTCTGAACGGGATCGTGGACGACCTTGCCGAGAAGGACCTGCCCTCCGCACGTGCGGGCCTGGAGTCCATCCGCAGCGCGTTCTCGCTCGTGGGCGTGGAGGTGCGACTCGTGGGCGAGCTTCCGGAGGACGAGGCCGTTGCCCGCGCGTTCGTCGAGATAGCCCTCGAGGCGGTGACCAACGCCGCGAAGCACGCCCAGGCGCGGCGCGTGGACGTGAGGATCTGTCGGGGTCCCGGTGGCGCGGCGTCGCTGGCCGTGACCAACGACGGCTGCGTGCCGGAGGGGATCGTCGAGGGGACGGGCATCCCCGGCATGAGGCGGGTGGCGGCCGCCGGTGGCGCCACGCTTGCCGTGAGCGTCGGGCCGCCCTTCTCCGTCGAGGTCACACTTCCGCCGAGCGGAGCCGGCGCGGGGTCGGTGGGGCAAGACGCCGCATTCGCCATTGAAACCAAGGATGAAGGGGGGCGCGCATGATTCGCATCGTGCTCGTGGAGGACCAGGCGATGCTTCGGGACTCGCTCGTCTGCACCATCAACGCGCAGCAGGACATGGAGGTCGTGGCGGCTTTCGCCAACGCCGCGGACGCCCTGGAGGCGACGCGTCGCACCGGCGCCACCTGCGCGCTTCTCGACGTGTGCACCGAGAACGACTCGAGCGGCATCGTGGCGGCCCGCCTCATCAAGGAGGAGATGCCGGACGTGCGGGTGGTCATCATGACCGGCCTTCCAGAGATCACCTTCGTGGATGGTGCGCGAAAGGCGGGCGTGGACAGCTTCGTGTACAAGAACGTTGGGACCGGCGAGCTCCTTGGCATCATTCGGTCGACCATGGAGGGCTACTCGACCTTCCCCCTGACGAAGCAGCGCATCATCCCCGACGGCGTGGAGCTTTCCCAGGTCGAGATAGACATCCTGCGCTTGGTGTGTGAGTCCAAGACCAGAAAGGAGATAGCTGCGGAGCTCTACCTGAGCGAGGGGACGGTCAAGCGGCACATCTCCGAGATCCTTGCCAAGACCGGCTACGACAACATCCTGCGCCTTGCGGTGCACGCCGTCTCGAACGGCCTGATTGTTCCCGGCATGAAGGGATGAGGGGAGGGCGAGACCCCGCGACGTTTGGACTTCGCGTCGTGCCCCGTGGCTCTGGATGGGCCGCGGGGCACTTCTGTGCGAGGCGTGCTCGCGACACAATCTGTGATGACAGGTGTAGGGGCGAGAAACCCCAGGGGGATGGAAGGGAGCGGCGACCATGGGACTGTTCGGGAAGATGTTCGAGAAGAAGACCTGCAGCATCTGCGGTGGCGAGATTGGGCTACTCGGCAATCGCAAGCTCGAGGACGGCAACCTCTGCAAAGAGTGCGCAAGGAAGCTCTCGCCGTTCTTCAGCGACAGGCGGCGCTCCACGGTCGAGCAGATACGTGAGCAGCTGGACTGGCGCGAGGCAAACAGGGAGCGCGTATCCGCCTTCAACGTCACGCGCACGCTTGGCTGCGACACGAAGGTGCTCCTGGACGAGGACGCAAGTCGCTTCCTGGTGACATCGGCCTCGCGCTGGCGCGAGGCAAATCCTGACGTGCTGGACTTCTCGCAGGTGACGGGCTGTGACACCGAGACGCGCGAGACCCGCACCGAGCTCCACCGGAAGGACAAGGACGGCACGGAGCGCAGCTACGACCCGCCCCGCTACGACGTGGACTACGACGTGTACGTGACCATACACGTGAACGTGCCCTACTACGACTCGATCACGTTCAAGGTGAACGACTACCGGATCGAGGAGCGCAACTCGGTGGAGTTCCGCGAGGCCGAGCGACAGGCAAGCGAGATTCGCGAGGCGCTCACGCAGCTGCGCGAGGGCGAGCGCGAGAAGGTCGCTGCGGCCTCGGCGCCAAAGACGGCGCGTACCTGCCCGTTCTGCGGTGCGACGACCATTCCGGACGCGAACGGCCGCTGCGAGTACTGCGGCGGCGCGATGGGCGCATAGGCGTTGCGGTTGTGAGGAACGGCGCCGAGATGCCTCGGGCGCCGTTCAAGAGACTCGCAGCAGGCTCTGTAGGAACACGTGAGAGGAAGTGGCGAAGTGAGTATCGACAAGAAATGGCTGGCCATACTGGCATCGGTGTTTGCGCTGTGCCTCTTGCTGGTGGGCTGCGGCTCGAATGAGGACGCCTCCAAGAACTTCATCGGCGACTGGAAGCTCGTGGGCATGGAGGAAGACGGCAAGGCAACGAGCAAAGAAGACATCAAGCTCATGGAGACATATGGGATGAAGGTAGTGATGAGCTTCAAGGAGGACAAGACCTTCTCGCTCAGCTTTGCCGGCGAGGAGGAGACGGGCAAGTGGGAGGCGAAGAGCGCCTCCGAGGCAAGCCTCAAGGTCGACGGGGAGACGGTCTCCGTCAAGCTGTCCGACGGCGAACTGACCCTGGAGCAGGACGGCACTAAGATGATTTTCGAGAGGGACAAGGCCGAAAGTGGCTCTACCAAAACCGACGGAGGCTCCTCAAGCAGCTAGTCGCGCCGATTGCCTCAGTGTTCAGGCCGCGCTCCAACAGATGCGATCCTGAGTGCGGCAAAGGGGTTCCCTTGCGTCGCCCCGGGTTAGCGTGCACCGCTACGCACGCGCCCGGGGTGACGTGCCTCACGAGCGGGGCCTACGATACGGTGCCGTGGGTGTATCCCCATCCGTGCGCGGTGAGTATGGAGTTCAGCTGGTTGCAGAGTGCGTGACGGCCATACCTGCCACCGGGCAGGAGGTCTATCACCTCGAGCAGGTCCTCGCTCAGATCGTCTATCTGCGCGCGCTCGATGGCGTCGAGCTTGCCCACCATGCGCGCGGGCTCGTCCTCGAAGAGCTCGTCGACCAGTCTCTGCAAGTCCCCGAACTCGGGTGCCTGGGCGCCGCCGAGCCATGTCTGTTCGCTCTTCTCCAAGGTCTCCGCCTCCGGTTGTCGGTGTCCTTCGCGACGCCCATAGGGTGAATGTGTCTTGCCATATTATTACTGTATATGACCGCGCGCACGCACGGGGATATACTCTCCTGTTAGTTACACACCTGAACCTAGGAGCCACCATGGCAAACATCTACCAGCAGATGGAATCAGAAGAGCTAGACGCCGCCATCGAGGAGCTCGAGCGCGAGGCGGCAGACCTCAAGGCGCAGAACCTGGCACTCGACATGGCCCGCGGCAAGCCCTCGCCGGAGCAGACGGCGCTCGCTCGCCCGATGCTGGACGTCCTCAATTCGTCCACGCCGCTCGTCGACGGAAACGCGATCGTGGACAACTACGGCACGCCGGAGGGCCTGCCCTCCGCCCGTCGCCTTGCCGCAGAGATCCTCGGCGTCGATGCGGAGAACGTCGTCGTCAACGGATCCTCGAGCCTGAACCTCATGCATGACCTCGTGACGCACGGCTTCACGAACGGCGTCGCGGGCAACAAGCCCTTCTACCAGCAGGGCGAGGTCAAGTGGCTCTGCCCGGCCCCCGGCTACGACCGCCACTTCAGCGTCACCGCGCACCTCGGCATCAAGAACGTCCCCATCCCCATGCTCGAGGATGGGCCTGACATGGACATGGTCCAGCGCCTCGTCGAGGGCGACCCCTCCGTCAAGGGCATCTGGTGCGTGCCAAAGTACGCTAACCCCACGGGCATCACGTACTCCGACGAGGTCGTCCGCCGCTTCGCGCAGCTCCAGCCTGCGGCTCCGGACTTCCGCATCTACTGGGACAACGCCTACTGCGTACACGCCTTTGGCGAGAAGGACGACAACCTCCTCAACATCTTCGACGCGCTCGAGGAGGCCGGCAACACCGACCTCGTCTACGAGTTCGGCTCGACCGCGAAGGTCACCTTCCCCAGCTCGGGCATCGCGTACGTCACGGCCAGCAAGGCCGACATCACGGAGATCCGCAAGGCGTTCGCCGTCGAGCGCGTGAGCTCCGAGAAGTTCTCCCAGCTTGCGCACGTGCTCTTCCTGAAGGACCTCGACGGCGTCAAGGCGCACATGCGCAAGCACGCCGCAATCGTCGGCCCCCGCTTCGCTCTCGTCGAGCAGAAGCTGACGGACGGCCTCGGCCAGACCGGCGTCGCCACGTGGACCCACCCGCACGGCGGCTACTTCGTCTCGTTCGACGGCCCCAAGGGCTCGGCGCGCAAGATCGTCGCCCTCATGGCCGAGCTCGGCGTCAAGCTCACGCCGGCTGGCGCCACCTGGCCGTACGGGGACGACCCGAACGACTCCAACATCCGCATCGCGCCGACCTACCCCTCGCTCGAGGATCTCGGCAAGGCGCTGGACGTCTTCGTGGTCGCAGTGAGGCTCGTGTCCGCGAGGCTTGCGCGCGAGTCGCGTGCCTAGCGGCGCAACTCGCTTCTCTCGCACACAGAACGGCCATTAGTTTCTGTAGAATGGGCAATTACGTCCGCCCACGGGCGTCGGTCTGTCTCGCCCGCGCCGCGAGGCGTGGTTGTCGAAAGGGTTCGTTCGATGTCTAGCTCGGGAAAGCACAACAGCAAGCGTCTCGCACGCGCAAAGGTCAAGCCTACGGAGGATTCCGCCATGGGCGAGAAGGACCCCCGCCCCTCCTCCAAGAAGAAGACCCCGGCGCAGGCCAGGGCCGATCGCAAGAAGCGTGTCACGACCATCGCGATCGTCGTCTTCGCCGTCATCATGGCCATCTCCATGATGATGCCGTCCTGCTCGGCGATCGTCGGCAACAACCAGGCGGGCGAGAGCGCCAAGGAGGAGAGCTCCTCGTCTGCCAAGGACGACTCCTCCAGCTCTTCCGCAAAGGGCGACTCCAGCTCCTCGAGCACGAAGGCGACCTCGACGTCGGACTCCCTCAAGAAGCTCGACTCCTCGTACGAGGAGTCGCTCGCGTCCCTCCAGAAGCGCCTCAAGAAGAACCCCAAGGACCTCGCCGCCCTGCTGAACCTGGGCAACGGCTACATGTCCTGGGGCTACCAGGCCGCGTCGCTTTCCACGACCGACGCCGACAAGACGCACGTGAATGACATCCTTGCCAAGGCGATCGACTACTTCGACCAGTACCTTCAGTTGAACGACTCCGACACGGTGAAGGTGAACCGCGCGCTCTGCCAGTTCCACCAGGGCGACACCGACGCCGCGCTCCAGGCGCTGCGGAAGGTGACGGAGGACTCGCCCAAGTTCCCGCTCGGCTGGGCGAACCTTGGCATGGTGTATGAGTACAAGGGCCAGACGGGCAACGCGCAGGCTGCGTACAAGAAGGCCGAGAAGACGGACCCGAAGGACAGCTACGGTGCCAAGTCGTTTGCGGAGCAGCGGCTCTCTGCCATCGAGTCCGCGGCGAGGTCCTCTGCAAGCGGATCGAGCTCCACGACGAACACCACGACCGGCACCTCGGGCCAGGGACTCTCCGGTGCCCTCGGCGGCCTGGGGCTTTCCGGTTCGGGCAACTAAGAGAAGGAAACGAATCACATGGAAATCTTGACTACCCAGGCCGAAAGCGGCCGCAAGGTGCAGGTTGCGGGCGAGGTGGACGTGTCGAACGCCTCCAAGCTCCGCGACGCCATCGACGAGCTCATCGCCGAGGGGGTGCCGTCCGTCGACGTAGACCTCTCCCAGGTCAGCTACATCGACTCGACCGGCATCGGCGTCCTCGTGGGTGCGGTGCACCGCGCCCACGACGCGGGCCTCTCGCTTACCGTCTCGAACCCGCAGCGCAACGTCGCCCGCGTGCTCGACATGCTGGGCGTCAGCGGCGAGCTCGGGATAGAGGCCTAGTTCTTCTCGTCTGCGACGACGCACTTGGAGGTGTGCTTGCGTGTTTGGTATTGGTGAGACGGAGCTCGCCCTGATCTTGATCTTCGCGTTCCTGATCTTTGGGCCCGACAAGCTCCCTGGCATGGGCAGGACCATCGGTCGCATGCTCAGGCAGTTCCGCGAGGCCCAGGAGGGATTTACCGAGGTCGTCCAGACCGAGGTCATGGACCCGCTCAACAACGCGATGAACGAGCCCCAGACGGAGGACGAGAAGAAGCGCAGCTCCGCGCGGGCTGCCGCGATGGACGAGGACGCGGACATCGAGTCCGACGCGGACGGGGCGGCCCCCAGGCGCGAGACGTTCGCCGAGCGCCGCGAGAGGCTGGCGCGCGAGCGTGCCGCCGCGGAGCAGGAGGCGGCGACGGACGCGGACTCTGCAGGCGAGAAGGACGCGGACTCCGATTCCGACGTCGACTCCGATGCGGACGTCGACGCACCCCAGGCAGCCGCGGGCGAGAAGGGCGAGGAGCCTTCCTCCGAGTCCGCCGCCCCCGTCAGGAGCGTCGCGTCGCTGTACGCCATGAAGGGCACGCGCAAGGCGACGCCCGTCGCAAGACCGGCGGACGAGGATGCCGACTCCGATGCCGATAGCGATGCCGACGCCAGCGTCCACTCCGATGGCGACGTCGACGCGGACTCTGACGCCGACGCGACGCTCGTCGCGAAGGGAGGGGAGGACTAATGCCCATCGGACCAGCGCGCATGCCGCTCATGGATCACCTGGGCGAGCTCAGGCGCCGACTCACCATCATCGTCGTCTCGCTTGCGATCACGGCGGTCGTGCTCTACAACGCGACGCCCGTCCTCATCGAGTTCATCATGAACCCCATCCGCGCGGCGCTTCCGCACGGTGCCAAGCTCACGGTCCTCACCGTGCTGGGCGGCTTCACGATCCGCTTCAAGGTCGCGGTCTTCTTTGGCGCCATCGTATGCTCGCCCATCATCATCTGGGAGGTCATGGCGTTCTTCCTTCCCGCGCTCAAGAAGAACGAGCGCAAGTGGGTCATCCCGACGGTCGCGGCCATGGTCATCCTGTTCTACCTGGGCATGGCCTTCTGCTACCTCATCATCCAGAACGCTGCCGTCGGCTGGATGATCGACCAGTCGCGCGACTTCGCCAACGTCATGGCCAACGCGGAGGACTACATCAACATCATGATGCTGCTGGAGATCGGCTTCGGCATCGCGTTCCAGCTGCCGCTCGTGATCTTCTACCTCTCCGTGCTGCACCTCGTGCCGTACAAGACGTTCCGGTCGCAGTGGCGCTACATCTACGTGGGCCTCATGGTCCTGTCGGCCGTCGTCACGCCCGACGCCTCGCCCGTCACCATGGTCCTCATGTTCGCTGCGCTCATCGGGCTGTACGAGGTCGCGCTCGCCATCGCCCGCTACGTGCTCGTCGCCCGCGACGGCAAGGAGTCCCTCAAGTGGACGCGCGAGGAGTACCAGGAGCACAAGTACGAGGAAGAGATGTCGAAGCTCTAGCGCGTCGCGCGCAACGGGGAGCCAGACGCTGATAATCTAGTGTTTTGCCACTACTGACCGACCGATGGGCGCCGTAAGGCGCCTTTCGGGTATAACGGCAAGACGCGTGCACGCAAAATCGGCCGTGCGCGCAGCAAGCAAGGAACTCGAAACCGGGGGATAGATTGAAGCTCGTTGTTACCGAGAAGAACGATGCCGCCCAGCAGATAGCCCGCCTCCTCTCCACGGCTGGCAAGCCGGAGGCCGGCAAGGTGTACGACACTCCCGTCTACCGCTTCAAGCACGACGGGGAGGAGTGGGTCACCATAGGCCTGCGCGGCCACATCATGGCGCCCGACTTCGCCCACGAGCTGCACTACAGCAAGAAGGAGGGCTGGTGGGCCGTCACGGCCGAGGGCGAGGTCATCCCCGCCCACATCCCGGACGACCTCCCGCGCCCGCCGTACGATACCAAGCGCAAGCCGTTCCTGAAGGACGGCATCGACATCAAGGGCTGGAAGGTGCCGAGCCTGCCGTACCTCGTGTGGGCCCCCATCGAGAAGGTCCCCGCCGAGAAGGGCATCATCCGCTCGCTCAAGAACCTCGCCGCAAAGGCGGACTCCATCGTGATCGGCACGGACTTCGACCGCGAGGGCGAGCTCATAGGCTCCGATGCGCTGCGCCAGATGCGCGAGGTCGCGCCGGACACGCCCGTGTCGCGCGCCCGCTACTCCGCGTTCACGAAGGCCGAGATCGACCATGCGTTCGCGAACCTGGTCGACCTCGACCAGGACCTCGCGGACGCCGGCGAGTCGCGCCAGTACATCGACCTCATCTGGGGCGCCGTGCTCACGCGCTACCTCACGATGGCGCGCTTCAGCGGGCTGGGACACGTGCGCTCCGCCGGCCGCGTCCAGACGCCCACGCTCGCCCTCGTGGTGCAGAAGGAGCGCGAGCGCCAGGCGTTCGTGCCGGAGGACTACTGGGTGATCTCGGGCAGGATGGCGCCCGCGGGCGACGCGGACGACGCCCACTCGTTCAAGGCGACCCACGCCACGGCGCGCTTCAAGGAGAAGGCCGCGGCGGACCTTGCCTGGAGCCACGTCCGGGACGCCACCACGGCCACGGTCACGAACGTGGAGCGCAAGAGCCGCACCACGAGGCCGCCCGCGCCGTTCAACACCACGTCGCTCCAGACCGCCGCGGCGGCGGAGGGCATCAGCCCGGCGCGCGCCATGCGCCTCGCGGAGTCGCTGTACATGGAC
>ERZ1034871.1155-NODE-1155-length-13768-cov-7.063371_pt1 | contig 13768 bp, 7 predicted proteins | sample MGYA00520631_ERZ1034871 | MGnify/ENA primary metagenome ERZ1034871 (study PRJEB33766, sample SAMN09781721) | gut metagenome | biome: gut microbiome | host: Homo sapiens | place: Madagascar | study: EMG produced TPA metagenomics assembly of the PRJNA485056 data...
TATTTAAAGTAAGTCACAAAAAGAATAAATAAAGTTAATAGAAGACACACAATAATTATTTTGTTCAACATTTCCAACACTCCCTTTACGATATTTTATACCTCTATCATATCATAAAAGTCTTTGTGTGTCTTTGTGTCTTCTCATCGTACCTATTAGATACTATACAGTGTGATTGTATCGGCGACTACAAGGATACTAAGCGGTACTAAGAGAGTCTAAGCGGTACTAAGTGAGTCTAAGCGGTACTAAGTGATAACTTTAAGATACCAACAGATGACAGAACACATGTTCAATCACGATTGAACAAAATTTCAAAAACGCAACAGATAACCCTGCACATCCATTCACCCCTTCACAAACATATGAACAACTATTCATATATAAAACAAAACAGATAACAGTTGATTCAGTCAACTATCTAAAAAATACCCTACATACTTACACGGTTCCGTGTGTACCATATAAAAACCATATGTAAACACACATTTACAAGCACGTGATAAGCACGTATAATGCTGGTAGAGCTTGATAGTAAGCGATGTAGGGTATTATAAATTATAATGGCCGATACAATCAGGGCCAGCTAGGTTACCGTGGTGTGCAATAAGAGCGGAAAAGACTGAAAATGTACTAGAGGTACTGTAAAGGTGTGAAGCGGCCGAAACGAAGGCCATACGGGGGAAAGCGGAACTCGAAGCCCGACACGTAAGGCCTCACAGATTTTTTAGAATTTTTAAAGTCCGAAGCGTATCTAAGCGATTCTAAGCGTACCTGAAAGGAGAAGACACAATATGTCAAGAACACGACAAAGACGGAATAAGGGTGAAGGTTCAATTACCAAGACACCCAGTGGGAAGTACAAGGCCACTATCACAATCGGTATGGGTCTTGATGGAAAGCAAAAGCGTAAATCAGTAACAAGAGACACCAAGCGAGAAGTCATAGAGGCCATAGCAGTCATTAAGGCTACATACGGTCTAGGGAACACGGGTATAATCACGGACAAGACAATCAAGGATGTGTGTATTGAATTTATAGACACCAAGAGTACCCAGTTGGCTAAAGCGTCCCTAAAGACCTACAAGACCTATATGCATCTATTCGTGAACACATTCGGAGCCAATATGTTGCTCAAGAATGTGAATAAGAGCATGATAGAAATGTATTTCAAGACACAACTAAAAGGACAGTACATGAAAGTAAGCTCTCTAAAGCGTATAAGGGCTATATGGTCTGTCATGATGAATTATGCGGTGTCTAAGGGGTATATAAGCACCAATGCAGTTCGTGAGGCTACTATCCCCTTCCCTCGTGTCATTCCAAAAGCCAACACCATGATTTTACCAACACCAGAAGAATTTAAAAGACTCATTGAGATAGCTATGAAGAAAGCTAGGTGGTATGGTGTCTTATTGTATCTTGCGTCCGTTACAGGGATGCGCAGAGGTGAGCTGTTGGGCCTTAAATGGTCTTGTGTGGATAAAGACAACAAGACAATCACGATCAATAATCAAGTGGACATAACGGGTATGGATGCCCCATTAAAAACAAAGAGTTCGTATAGGACGATACATGTCACCCCAAAAGCCTTTGAGCTATTAGACGCCCTAGACAAAGCAAATGAATATGTCTTCATGGGTGTTCGTCATCGTCATCCATCTGTGTCTAGGGCCACACTGGATGCATACAATCATGAGGTCTTCAAGGAAGCGGATATGCCGAAAGGTTTCACCTTCCATGATATAAGACACTATCATGCAACAAGGCTTTTAGAGAAGGGCATAAACCCTAAGGTGGTCAGCAGACGTTTAGGACATTCCTCGATTGCAACGACACTAAATATCTACTTTAATTACCTTCCTAGCATGGATGAGGAAGCTAGTTTGGTACTTGATGAATGAGTGCTTATCGAGTGCTTATATGGGGAATAGACATCAGTCCATGTAATTAATAATCAGGTAAAATAGCGATATTTCGCAGTCTTACATCATCATTAATTTAACAGTATATAATACCATATATAGGCCGCCCCTGTGAAGGGCTTTTTAGGGGCTCGTGGCCCGCAGGCCGCCGGTCGCAGTTCGCAGGCCGCCGTGAATCCTGTGCCCAGCCGGGATTTATGACGAACGATATCTGCTAACCCCTAACCCCTAGCTGCTAACAGCTTGAAAGGGCTTGTCGCCGTGCGACAAGCCCTTTCTCCTTACTCTCTCGATTCTATTTTTTGCTCGAAGCCTTTATTTCAAAGGGAATCCGTTGTTCCCGGACGGTTGTCTTGATGAACAAATGGATGGCTGCCGTCATGCTGATGCCGGCAGCATCGCAAAATGCTTCAAATTCTTTTTTGAGGTCTGAATCGATGCGAAAAGACAATCCTATCTGTGCGATGATACTCCCCTCCTCTACTGTTGTGCTTCGGGAATGACGCGGACTCGTTCGATTGTCGGTTTGCCATTCTTATCTTTGGCAATCGTATCGATGCGGATGTGTTTCATTTCCGGCGAGAATTCTTTCGCTAATTTATCCAGCGTGCCGTCCTGGCTCAAAGCCGGGTTGGAAGCGGCACCGGCCATGATGGCCCGGTACACGATGGCGGCAAATTCATAACGCGTCATCATGCGGTCGCCGTCGAAGTTCCCATCGGGATAGCCCGTCAGGATACCGGCCTGTTTCAGCTTGGTGACGTATTCATAAGCCCAGTGGTTGCCGGGACATCGGGGAACAAATCATTGCCCGTATCCTGGATCGTACCGGCATTGGTACCGGTCAACTTGTCGATGAGGGCACTCTGGCGGTTGACGATGGCGTTCAAGTTGGCCACATCCTGGCGCAGGTCTTTGATTTCCTTGGCCATGGCGACGCGGGACGTCGAAACGTGGTTGCCCTGGCCGACCTTGAAGCTGACGCCGGCATTGACCATATTTTCCCCGCCGCCGAAGGAACCACCGACGCTGAACATCGTGTCTTCGTTGGGCCGATAGTAAGCACCGACAGCTACGGCACTGGCATCTTTATAGTTGCCATAACCGGCTGCGAAATCCCACTTGTCGTCCGGATCGAAGTCCAGCGGATGGAGAGCTGCCAGGGCAGCGGCACCGGCACCGACGCGGTTGACGCGGGTACCCAGCTTGTTGACGGCACCACCGAGGTTGGCTACCGTCTGATTGGTGGCAAAGAGCTGGCTACCATTGACGGCATCGGTCGATTCCTTGCTGACCTTCCCCGGTGCGACGCTTTCAATCTTGTTGCCGCCCATGTTGACGTTGCCGTCCTGAACGGTGATATTGCGATTTTCGTCGCCTGTCTTGATGGTGAGGCCCTTGCCGTCGATTTCAGACGTATAAGTCTGGCCGTTTTCATTCGACGTGTACGTCGTTTTTTCCAGATTCAGGTATTTTGCCAGACGGACGGAAAGGCCCGCAATCTTTTTACCTTTATTATCTGGATCGTCGATTTCCTTCTGAACGACACCGATGTTACCTTCTTCTGTCAGGTCAGCCAATTTCGCACCACCGGTCAGGCTCAGGAAGCTGCCAAATTTAACCTTAACTTTCTTAGCGGCTCCATCATCGCCCTGATAAGTACGGTCTGCCTTGACATCCTTCTGCACCTGGGTCAGTTCATCCCCCATCTTGTTGGTCACATCCGTCACATTGTTGGTGATTTCCGTCTTCATATCCCCGGCAATCCGCTTGACATCGCCGATATTGGCAGCATTGGTTTCATTATCATACTTATAGCTGACCTTTCCATCAGCATCCTTAATGATTTCAGAAGCACCGCTAGCAACATTGGTAATCTGCTTGTCGCCGCCATTGATGCCGTCTTTGCTGATGCTGATGGTGGAATCTTTGATGGTGACCTTGTTGGTGTCTACGCCACCTTTATTGATGGTCGTTGCACCGGCCTTGATGCTTCCTTTGTCACTCAGGTCCACATCCTTACTCAGTTCTACTTTGATAGCACCATTATCTATGGACGTCTTGATGTTGCCTGCTTTTTCCACAGTTCCATCTGCCTTGTAGGTCGTATCGCCCTTGATCTGGATGGCCTTGCCGAGATCCTGCTTGACAATCTTGTCAGCACCCTTCTCATCAGAGGAAAGCGCAAAGCCGCCGCCCTGCTGCTGATTCGTGATGGAGCCGGCAATATCGCGGAGCTGGCCTTCTGTAGCGGCGCGGTTCTCGACCACATTGTCTTTGTCCCAAGCCTTGTTGTCCAGACCCGTGATGTAGTTGCCGGTCTGAGACTTATCTGAAGGATTGCCATCCGACTTCTTGCCCGTGACCGTCTGCTTGCCAATGATGATCTTCTGAGTCGTGTCAGTCCCTTCACCAACCGTGACCTTCGTAAAGTCCGGCGTATCGGTCATGACGATTTCAAGGCCGTCTTTGCTTGCATTCTGACGGACACCCAAGTTCTTGGAAGAAGCCTTTGCTACGGCATCCTTATCCATGCCGCCCGTAAGCGACAACGTCGAATTGAGCTTCTTTGTGACTTCCTTGCCGTCATTGCCGACAAACTTCAGGCCGTCATCCATGGTAGCTACTTCATGAGGTGTACCATTGTGGTCTTCATAGACTACCCGGTCCATGCCGTCTTTACCGTTGTTCCCATCGGTACCATCCACACCGTTCTGGCCATTCTTTACATGGATGTCGGCACTGGCGTACTTGCTATCCTTGCCGGCAGGACCGGTGAGGCCGATATGGCCTTCACCGTTCTGACCAGAAATGGAGACTGCATCCTTACCCGGCTGGCCGTCTTTGCCCGGAGCACTGATGACAATCTTGCCATCGATGCCGTCCTGGCCATTCGGACCGGTGATAGAAACACCGGCATTACCGTCTTTACCGTCCTTACCCTTCGGCCCGGTGACAAAGAGGCCATCTTTGCCATTGTCGCCATCCTTGCCATCATGGCCGATGATAACGGTCGTACCGCCCTTGGTTTCGACGGTAACTTTGCCGTCTTTGCCAGGTGTGCCCGGCTTGCCCGGTTCACCCTGTTCGCCCTTCTGGCCGATGACCAGCTGGTCGTTGAGCTTGATGTTGTAGATTGTTTTGCCACTCTTAGTATCTTTTTTAGCAGCAATCAACAGATTGTCATTTCCACCGACATAATCACCGTAATCAGTTGTACCCACTTTATCTGAAGGAACAATTGTAGGTGCTTTCTTATCATTGACAGTAATTTCGGTATGCTGACCAGCCGCTGTTTCGGCGTTTGACTTAATGGTATCACTGATTTTCTTGAGCTGATCTTCGGTAGCTGCACGGCCGCTGACATAGTCGCCAGCTTTGGACTGAGGCGTATTACCGTCCTTATCTTTTCCTGTAACAGTCAAATCGCCAGCGCCAAAGTTCTTGATGAGAATCGGGTCTTGTCCCTCCCGCGTGTCGCCGCCGACGGTCAAGTAGCCACCCTGATGCAGATTAATCTTGTCGCTCAGAGAAACCTTGACCGCGCCATTGTCGACAGAAGTCTTGATGTTGCCATCATCAGCTACGGTATTCTTATCCTTATCGTAGGTTCCATCGCCGCGAATCTGCAACGTATCGTTGAGCTTCTTGGTGACCGGCGTAGCCGTGCTATCATCGCCGATGAATTTCAAGCCATCATCCAGTGTAGCGACTTCATGGGTAACATGATTGTGGTCTTCATAGACAACGCGGTCCATGCCATCCTTGCCTTTATTGCCGTCCGTGCCATCTACACCAACATGGCCATTCACAACGTGGATATCAGCCGATGCGTTCTGGCCATCCTTGCCATCTGCACCCTTCGGACCGACGAGACCAATATGGCCTTCCGTACCATCTTTGCCATCCTTACCATTGGTAACGCCAATGGTGACGCCATCTTTGCCGTCTTTGCCTTTGACAGAAATGCCATCCTTACCATTTCCCCATCATTGCCGTCATGGCCGATAACCACAGTGGTGCCACCTTTGGTGTCCACAGTGACTTTGCCTTCCTTGCCGTTCTCACTCTTCTGGCCGATAGTCAGATTGTCGTTGAGCTTGATGTTGTAGGTCATGAGGCCGTCGCTATCTCTTTCAGCAGCAATCATCAGGTTGCCATTGTCAGAATCGTATTCGCCATAAGCATTGGTTCCCGGATTAGCGACTGTCGGATGGGATTTGTCATTCACCGTGACTACGGTACGCTTGCCGGCGGCGGCAGCAGCGTTGTTGATGGCTGCGCTGACTTTAGCCAGCTGGTCTTCCGTAGCGGCACGGCCGCTGACGTATTCCGGATCCGTTACATTCCAGTCCGTGTTGCCAAGACCTATGGTATAGCTGCCATCTACAGGATGGTTGCCCTTGTTGGTGGTCAGTTCCGTATTGGTAAAATGACCAATCGTAGCCGCCCCGGCTTTTAACGAGCCTTCGGGGTCAAGGTCTACCTTCTTGGCCAGACGAATGGAGAGCTTGCCATTATCATCTTTCGTGACACCGATATTGTTGTCCGACAGGTCTCCCTTAGCACCGCCCACGATATCCAGACGTTCATTGAGTTTCTTGGTAATGACTTTTGTATCATCATTCTGACCATCATCGCCAGCAAACTTCAGGCCATCATCAAACGTGGCTACGGTCTGGGGGTTCTGCCCATTCTTGTCAGTATAGACAATACGGGTGATGTCTGTGCCGCCAAGATTTTCCTTGCCGGTCTTGTCATCTTTACCTGCCTGTCCTTTTTCCGTCTTGATGATGGTGGTGCTGTATGACTGCTTGCCATCAGCACCCGGCAGGCCATCTTTGCCGGTGAGGCCAATGGTGCCTTCCTGGCCGTCTTTGCCAAGAATGACGTTATCATTGAGCTTCAAGTCATAGGTAATCTTGCCGGTAGTATCTTTCTTCTGTGCCAGCAACAGGTTGCCTTTTTCTTTATCTGTATATTTCCCAAGATTTCCATCAGCACCGGCAGTAGGAGCTTCCATGCTGCCGTTGACGGTAACAGCCGTATGGGCAGAAGCGACTTTCTGCAAGTCACCTACATTGACTGCATTGTTCAGCACATCACCAGTAGCATCTTTCAGTTCAACCTCATGGCCGGCAGCATCTTTCAAGCCACTGTCAACATGGGCAATTTGCTTGCCTCCGTTGCTCAGGCCCTTGTCCATCAGAGAAATCTTATCCTTGTCCTCTGTTACGCCTGTAGGAGTAATGGTCACGCCACCATTTTCGATGGTGGTATTCCCCATGGTGACAGAACCTTTATCCTTCAGGTCGATGTTCTGGGCAAGCTGGACTTTCATTACACCGTCCTTCACATTGACGCCGATGTTATTTTCCGTCAGAGCACCAGTTGCGCCGCCTTTGATGTCCAGGCGCTCGTTGAGTTTCTTGAGGAGGACGTTCTGCTCGTCTGTCTTGATGGTCGTGGTGGTTTTGCCATCGACAGTTTTTGTTTCGGTCTCAGCGGCCTGGTAGTTGTCGCCGGCATATTTCTGGCCGTCGTCCAGGGTAGCAATAAACTGAGTCGTACCATTGTAATAGTCACCATATTCCAGGCGGCCGTATTCATTGGCTTTGTCGGCAGTGTAGGAATTCCCATCCTGCAGATATGTGGCACCGGGAGTGATAGAGTTGTAAATATAGGTCGGTTTCTTACCGGTCTTATCATAAAGGACAACATAACCACCGGCATCCGGGCCAACGCCCAATACCACCTGACGCTGGTCGTTCTCGCCATCTGTGCCATCATGTTTCACAATGGAAATCGTGGAGCCGTCAATCTTAACAGCTTCTTTAATAGGCACATCCTTTTGATTTCCCTGCTCATCCTTTTCATGGAAAGTACCCAGAGTGTTAATCGTGAGACTGCCACCATTCTTTTCATCCTGCGTACCCAGAGTAATATCCTTGTTCAGAGATACATCATAGTTGTACTGGCCATTCGTCGTTGTACGCTTCAGCTCCAGATTGCCACCCTTAACGGGCGTATTATCTGCCATGACCTTCGTATTTCCGACAGAAACGGTCGTGTGACTACCGGCAACAGCTTTCAGCTGCGCCACGTTGACAGCATCCGTATCTTCATAGCCAGCAGCTAAATTAGTAATCTGCCGGGTCAGATTCTTTGCTTTATCCCCTACCAACACTTCCACTTGTAGAAACCCAAGTGGAAGTGTTGGTAGTAGACGCAGCATTTGTCAATACATCATACCCCGCTACGCCTTTTGCCGTGACTGACTGAGAATTCTGTCCAATTGCCACGCCGCCTTCCACATTAGTCAGAGCCGAACGTCCTATGGCAACAGCACCGGTAGCTGCATGTTCAGTATCTTCCACCCAGTTATTATTTTCATCCTGTTTATAGGGATTGGTTACAGTAGCTCCTTCCCCCAAAGCAATACCATATTCAACGGCCCCATTAGCTCCTTTACCCAAAGCCATAGCATGAGATTTCCAGGCCTTCGCTCTGTCACCTATGGCCGTAGAATACTCTACAGCACCAGTATTTCGGCCTAAAGCCACACCAGCTTCACCCCAAACATTGGAACTGGTTCCAATAGCAGCTCCGTCTTTTCCAGTAGCTGCCGCCTTGTTGCCCAAGGCAGTACCATTCTCTCCTGAAACCTGGGCACTACTGCCAAGTGCCATACCATTAGCTGATGAAACACCTGCTTCACTACCGATTGCAAGCGCATTGGCCTTATCATCTTGACCAATTGTCTTATTCACGTGAGCCTGCGCTTTATAGCCAATAGCAATAGATCGGTTTCCTGTCGTATGAGCTTCGTCTCCCACGGCCAGCGAGCTATCAGCGTCTACTCTAGCAGTAGCCCCATTTCCACCATAAGCAGAAGCATAATAACCGATAGCTGTCGTAATATTATCCATTGTCAGAGAGTTTGTCCCAATAGAAATATTATTAGAGCCTTGGGCAGCATTGTTAAATCCTAGCGCTAAAGAATCGCTTCCATTTTGTGCGGTTGCATTATAACCGATAGCTACCAGCTGTGAACCTCCATTAATCTTGGAATTACTGCCAAGGACAAGACTATTGGAAGATTGAATTATATTATTTTTATATCCTATGGACGTATTATAATTACCACTTACGCCGCTGTCAGCCCCAACAACCGTATTATATGTTCCGCTGGAGACGCCACCATCAAAGCCAATAATAGTAGAATGGTCTGCTTGACTGATGATGTTGTTTCCTAATACTACCGCATCATCCTTCATAGCACTGGCTTTATAGCCGATAGCTGTAGACCTGGAACCCATAACTTTTGTATCGGTCCCAATAGCGGTGGCATCACTGATAGTCTCACTTCCATGAGGAACAATGGAAGCTCTGGTGCCCAAAGCAACCCCATTCGTGGCCTGATCATAAGCTGTATTTCCTATGGCAATAGCACCGTCCACATGAGCACTAGCATTTTGTCCCAAAGCAATCGTATTATCCGCATAGGCCTTACCACCAAGCCCCGCCAAAGAGTTCTTGCCATCAGCTTCAGACTTAATGCCAAAAGCGACAGAAGCTTCCCCATTAGCTACACTGCTTTCGCCGAAGGCGGTGGCATTGTCACCAGATGCGGTTGACGAGCTGCCGAAAGCAGTTGCCTGCTTGCCGGAGGCTGTGGTGCTGAGGCCAAAGGCCGTGGCATTGTCGCCCAAAGCCTTCGTTGTCGTGCCAAAGGCCGTGGCAGCTGATGCCTTTGTCTGTGTGTCGTTGCCGAAGGCCGTGGCGTAGTCGCCGGAGGCTTCGGTGGAGTAGCCGAAGGCTGTAGCATCTTTATAACCTTCGATGTCATAGCCGTTGGTGCCTTCATGGGCTTTTTTCAGCACACTGTCCGGCGTGATGTCGACTTCCTTGTTGTTTACAGTAGTCTTAGCCAAAGAAGTCTTATTCGTGCCGTTACTGTTATAGACCTTGCCCTTGATACCTGCCGTGGTATCAACGGTAACCTGACCATTGGCATCAACGTTGACTTTCCAGAGGCTGCCCTGATAGTCGCGGACATAGGTATTGTCGTCTTGACCAGCTAGTACCACGTAGTCGTGAAGCTCCGTGCCGGTATCAATCTTCATCTGCTTGATGCCAGCGGTCTTACCGTTGGGCTGGATATAAGCCAGATTGCCATGGACATCCATTTTTTCCGTAGCGGTCTTCTCTTGCTCGTTTTTATCCTTCGGATTGTCCTTATAGGTATAGATATTGGTCACAGCACCGTTGTCATCAAGTTTAGCACCGGCAATGGTGTCGCGACCCCAAGCCGTGGATTCTTCATCAGCTGCGACAGTGGCATTCCCCCAAGCCGTAGAATACTGTGCCAGAGCACGCGTGCGGTTGCCAAAGGCCGTAGCGCCGGTAGAGAGTGCACGCGTATCATTGCCGAAGGCGACGGAGTCGTTGTAATTTGCTATCGTGTTTTCACCAAAGGCAACAGAACGGCCGCCCAGCACTTTTGTGTAATTGCCGAATGCAACCGAGTTCTGACCTCCCTTACCATCTTCAGCTCCAGCCTGCGTCCCCATGCCAAATGCTACAGATCCAAGGCTCTTTGCCTGTATATTTTGGCCAAATGCTACGGAAGCATCCCCGCTGGCCGTATTACCTGCATTAATCATGACAGGAGTAGCTTGTGATGCATCTCCCGTAAATTTCGTATCATCTTTACTGAGGTAATCATTTCCGGACTTGTAATACGTTTTGTCCCCAATCGTGTAAACCAGCAAATTCACGTTCTTATTGTTAATAGCCTTCCTTACAGTCTTTTGAACAGACGTCCCTCCAAAGGCTACGGACCACTTGCCTGATGCCGTATTATGCGTACCTGCAGCGATAGCGTCTGTTCCTGTTGCCACCGTATTCTCTCCTACAGCAATAGCATAATGGAGGGTCTTAACATTCTGATCAGTAGTTGTACTTGTATCTGTATGTAAATCAGATCCATTCGTATAGTACTTACTATCATTGATTTGCTTACCGTCGATTTGCGTATCCGCTGCTTGAACAGTTAAAAATTGTCCCCCCCAGTAAGCAACAGCACTGCTGCCGCAGTTACTAGTGAACAAGATAAAGACTTCTTTTCACATTTCGTTTTCCCTTGAGAATGTGCTAACTCTGAGACAACTACATAACAATGTCTGACACGATTCCAAATAACTTTATATATTTTATTCATAAAAAAATTCCCTCTTCTTTCCCATAGTATGGAGTATGAACAAAAATATACATGAAATTATCATGCCATGTGTTTGATTGCAATCGTATATATATTTTATCACATTTTATGTATATTTTGAAATTGAATATTGCCTATCATTTGTTTCATTTTGACACAATATCGTGTCATTGACACAGTTTAAGGGCCTGACGGCAGGGGAAAGGCCGTTCATCGTAGGTCGTTCGTCGTTCATCGAATTTTGGGGCCTGACGGCCCCGCTGTTCGCAGGCCGCCGTTCGCCTCCGTAGGAGACGCCCAAAGGGCGTCCCGCGTGAATCCTGTGTATATCCCCAAGGATATACGCGGCAACAAACTCAAATCGACTACATCGCCTCGATTGACCCTCGGCTCGTGAAAAAAGGCCCCATTCGGGGCCATCGCAGGGGACGTCCTGACCAAGGCGTCCAGCCTCTGCTGTCCGTTTTGGCAACCGTCTTGCGCCTTCCGCTGGTCGGCACCTGACGGGCCAAAAAGGCCGCGTGAATCCTGTGCATAGCCGGAATTCATGACAGGTAGCACATGGTCGTAATACAATCATGAGTCTGTCGCGGCGCAGCCGCATCTGAGTCCAAGAAAAGAGCCGTGATTCGTTGTTCGTGATTCGTTGTTCGTGATTCGTGGCTCGTATTTCGTAAAGGCCTGCCATTATACTCGAATAGGCTGTGTTCAAATCTCACAGCGGGCCGCACAAGGCTCCCTTTATAGGGGAGCTGGCCGCCAAAGGCGGTCTGAGAGGTTAAAGGCCGGGCCCTACGCATACGGCTGCTAGCCGTTTCTTTTGCGACCAGCGGTCTGCGAATCTCGCTACTTTCCTTCGTGCCTCCGCTTGATGCGATAGACAGTGGAACGGCTGATGCCGAGTTCTTTGGCGATTTCGGCCCCGCTCTTTCCTTCGCGGCTCATTTTTTCGATTCTTTCATAGGTCAAATCTTTCAAGCTACCGTCTTCGCCCGATGTTGACTGCCCTTCTGTCATGTCAGCCTGGGGCATGACGTGGAGGACATCTTTTACTTGGATGACCGGCTGTTTGACGACCAGCACCAGTCGTTCGATGACGTGGGCCAATTGCCGTACATTGCCGGGCCAGGGCTGATTTTTAAAGAAATCCCAGACTTTGGCGTCAAAGGTATGGGATTTATGGTAGCGGATATCCAGGCTCTTCAGCAGCGATTGGGAAATCTCCTGGATATCGCCTTTCCGTTTGCGCAGCGGCGGGACTTCGATAGGCAGGACGGCCAGGCGATAATAGAGGTCCAACCGGAAATGTCCTTCCTGGACTTCACGGGGCAAGTCCTTATTGGTCGCCGCAATGACCCGGACGTCGATAGGCACGCCGCGCTGGCTGCCAATAGGCCGGACATACTTCTCCTGAAGGACCCGCAGCAGCCGGTTTTGCAAAACATAGGGCATGTCGCCGACTTCATCAAGGAACAAGGTGCCGCCATTAGCCGCTTCAAAGAGGCCGACTTTGCCATCCCGGTTGGCCCCGGTAAAGGTCCCGCCAACATATCCAAAGAGCTCACTTTCCAGTAGGCTTTCCGTAATGGAGCCGCAGTTGATTGCAACAAAAGGGCCGTGCCGGCGGCTACTTAGATTGTGGATGGCCTGGGCCAGCATTTCCTTGCCCGTCCCCGATTCCCCCGTTAGGAGGATTGTCGAATCCGTAGCGCCATACGTCTGGGCTAGTTCCTTGACTTCCCTCATAACTTGAGAAGAGCCGATGATATCTTCCAGATGATAGTGGGCCTGCATCCCGGCCTGGTTGATGGCTGAACGGGGATTTTCCTGACGATAACGACGCACATTCCACAAGGCCTTGAAAAAAGCGCGTACCAGACCGCCCCGACCTGGCCGCAAGGGAATCCAATCGATATCTTGGGCGGCAATCATCGAAGACAAGGCGTCGGTTCCAATTAAAGCCGTTATGCCTCGTGCAGCAGCCTGACGGATGATTTCCCGCATAGCCTGGTCATCATATTCCGGTGCGACGTGATAAAAGGCTACTTGGAAATCGCGAAAAGAAGGCTTTAAATCGTCATAGTAATCGCGCAGGGAAAAAGGGATGATGCCCCCTAACTTCCCTTCTTTGGGAGCATGATGGATACAATTCAATAAATCGAGGATACTCGGCTGGATCACATAGACCCGTGCCCGTGGATAAGCAGCAACAATCTGTGTCGCCATCGGTTCCCAGGCCAATAAAGCCTCTGCCCCGGAATGGACGGCATCTGCAATCTGACTGGCCGCATCTTTCTGACTGCCATTGATGAGGGTAACTTGCCCTGGGGCTACTCGTGTCGAGTCCTGAATCATCAATTGAACCATATCATAAACTTTTTCATTAGGTGTAATGACAGAAAAACGGAAATTCTGCATTACCCCCCCCCGATAAATTTTATCGTCATTCATGTGTTCTCCCTTACACTGTTAATAATCATTCAAAATGATATTTGACAAGCTATATTTCGTAATCAGTATGTTATAATTATATCTTGCAATCGTCATTAACTTGTAATAATAATTATATTATATACTATGTTAAGAGAAATCATAACCACCAGTAAAACTGGTGGTTTGC
>ERZ1034871.1157-NODE-1157-length-13757-cov-14.373887_pt1 | contig 13757 bp, 10 predicted proteins | sample MGYA00520631_ERZ1034871 | MGnify/ENA primary metagenome ERZ1034871 (study PRJEB33766, sample SAMN09781721) | gut metagenome | biome: gut microbiome | host: Homo sapiens | place: Madagascar | study: EMG produced TPA metagenomics assembly of the PRJNA485056 data...
TGTCTTTCATGCCATAGTCACCCTATCCGCCCCTTTCGGGCACCTTCCCCTAGAAGGGAAGGCTGCGATACGATAATACCATCTTCTAAAAAGAGGCAGCGAAGCCGCCACGAGAGCCTTGAACCCTGAACCAAATGAAAGCAAAGTAAAAAGGAGCTGTGAAGAAATGAAGATTCATTTCTTCACAGCTCCTTTGTGTGCCAAAAGTGATGAGCTCAGTCCAGCAAAAACTGTTCGAATACAAAATTCCCAAGAGCGGCGCCGTGGTAGGTCAGGAAGAGATGACCGGCCTCTTCTTTGAGAAGCTTTTTCTTTTTCAGCATCTTGACGGCGTCTCCATACCAGTGCGTGATGCCCGCTCCATATCTTTTCCGGAACCCATCCAGCGGGATGCCTTCTTTCATGCGAAGGTGGAGGAAGCAGTATTCTTCCATTTCGTCAGTATCCGAGAGCATTTCCACTTCCTGCTGCGGCGGATGGCCGGTGAGGAGTTCTTTTTCGTAGAGGCGCACGCCGGGGGTGTTCTCCGTGCGTGTGCGTCCGATACGGGAGCAGGCGGCGGGGCCGAGGCCGAGGTAGTCAGAAAGCTCCCAGTATTTTTGATTATGCCGCGAGCGATAGCCTTTCCTGGCAAAGCTGGAGATCTCGTAGCGCTCAAAGCCATAGGCGGGAAGAATGCGGCACATGGCCTGATACATGGCCCAGCTTTCTTCTTCGCTGGGGCGAGCGAGCCGGCCCCTTTCAGCAAGCTGCGCCATGCGCGTACCATCTTCGAGAATGAGACTATAGATGGACATGTGATTCACGGGAAGATGGACCGCCCAGCGAAGGCTCGCTTCGAAGTCTTTGACGGTCTGGCCGGGAAGCTCGTACATGAGGTCGAGGCTGAGATTATGAAAGCCCATCCGATACGCACGCTTCACGGCTGTTTCTGCTTCTTTGGCGGTGTGCCGGCGACCGATGGCAGAAAGCAGGTGGTCGTGCTTTTCCTGGACGCCGATGGAAATGCGGTTCACGCCGGCGCGCATGGCATTCTTGAGATAGTCCTCACTCATATCGCAGGGATTCATCTCCATGGTGATCTCTGCCGTGTCAGAAATGCGGAAATGCTGAGAGAGCGTCTTCATCAGTCTTGAGAGCTGCGCTTCGGAGAGCAAAGAGGGGGTGCCGCCACCCAGATAGACGGTATCGCAGAGGCGGTCCTCAAAGTCCGGGCTTTTGAGATCCATTTCCTTGGTAAGTGCATCAATGTAGCGGTCGGTGGGCTTTCGTCCAATCGAATAGAAGCCGCAGTAATCACAGCGGCTTCTGCAAAAAGGAATATGGATATAGAGTCCTAGACTAGTCATCTTTCAATACCGCCATGAAGGCTTCCTGCGGGATCTCTACGCTGCCGACCTGCTTCATGCGCTTCTTGCCTTCCTTCTGCTTTTCGAGCAGCTTTTTCTTACGGGAGACGTCGCCGCCATAGCATTTGGCGAGGACGTCCTTTTTATAGGCTTTGATGGTCTCTCGGGCGATGATCTTGCTCCCGACAGCCGCCTGGATCGGCACCTCGAACTGCTGGCGCGGGATGATGTCTTTCAATTTCTGCGCGAGAGTGCGGCCGCGGGCTGCGGCATTGCTTCGATGGACGATGATGGAGAGGGCATCGATGAGATCACCATTCAGAAGGATGTCGAGCTTCACGGCGTCGGTCTTCTGGTAGCCGGAGAGCTGGTAGTCGAGGGAGGCATAGCCCTTGGTGGAGGATTTCAGCTTATCGAAGAAGTCGAAAATGATCTCCGAGAGTGGGATGGTATAGGAAAGGTCGACACGTGTCTCATCGAGGTAGGTCATCGTCTGGAAGACGCCGCGGCGATTCTGCACAAGCTCCATGACATTCCCTACCATATCGGAGGGGACGAGGATCTCTACCTTGGCGACCGGCTCTTCGATATGCTCGATCTTGGTCATCGGAGGGAGCTCCGCCGGATTGTCCACAGGTACCATCGTGCCGTCGGTCTTGTAAACGTGATAAATGACCGAAGGTGCGGTGGTGATGAGCTTCAGGTGGTACTCACGCTCGAGGCGTTCCTGCACGACGTCCATGTGAAGAAGTCCCAGGAAGCCGCAGCGGAAGCCGAAGCCCAGCGCCTGAGAGGTTTCCGGCACGTATTCGAGCGCCGCATCATTCAGCTGCAGCTTTTCAAGAGCCACTTTCAGGTTGTCATAGTCCTTGCTCTCGATCGGGTAGAGGCCGCAGAAAACCATCGGGAGTGCCTTGCGATAGCCCGGCAGTGCTTCGCTGGCGCCGCCCTCTTCGGTCGTGATGGTATCCCCTACCTCGCAGTCGGAGACATTCTTGATGCTGGCTGCCACGTAGCCGACCGAGCCGCAGGTGAGGACGTCGCAGGGCTTCGGGAAGGGCGAGAAATAGCCGACTTCCGTCACGGTGTAGACCTTGCCGGAGGCCATCATGCGGATATTCATCCCCGCACGGATCTCCCCATCCTTCACACGGACATAGGCGATCGCACCCTTGTAGGAGTCGAAAATGGAGTCGAAAATGAGGCAGCGAAGCGGCGCTTTCGAATGGTCTTCCGGCGGCGGCACCTGTTCGACGATACGCTTCAAGACTTCTTCGACATTCTGCCCGGTCTTGGCGGAGACGGGGATCGCCTCCGACATGTCAAGTCCGATGACATTCTCGACTTCCGTCTTTACGCGCTCCACGTCTGCGCTCGGGAGGTCAACTTTGTTGATGACAGGGATGATCTCCAGATCATGGTCGAGCGCAAGATATACATTGGCAAGCGTCTGCGCCTGTACGCCCTGCGTCGCATCGATGATGAGGATCGCGCCTTCGCAGGCAGAAAGGGAACGCGAGACTTCATAGTTGAAATCGACATGCCCTGGGGTATCGATGAGGTTCAGCTCGTAGGTTTCGCCGTCCTCATACGTGTAGTTCAGGCGCACCGACTGTTCTTTGATGGTGATGCCGCGCTCACGCTCCAGCTCCATCGTGTCTAAGATCTGCGCCTCCATGTCGCGCTTCTGCACCGTCCCGGTGATCTCGATCAGGCGGTCCGCCAGTGTGGACTTGCCGTGGTCAATGTGGGCGATGATGGAAAAATTTCTGATGTGCTCTGTATCCATGGGTTCTCCTTAGTTTTTGGGAAAGTAGGCGGTGGATGTCATTCATAGAAATCGCCCCCGCCCCGTAGACGTGACCTATACGTAGTTATCGGTATTATTATATCATATGAAGGAAGGCTATATCCTCTGATGCAACAAAAAAGAGCGCATCTGCGCTCTTTTGCAAGGCAATGCATGCCCCGAAGGGCAATGCTATTAAGTTAAGCGGCAGAACGTTCTTGGCTCCCCATCGGGGGAGCTCCACGAAGGGGAGAGGGGGCTACGTAGCGGTATTGCATGAAAGTGTTGGAATATCGATAGCATCGGACTATTCAACATAGCACGCTATACCGCTGGCATGCCCCTATTGCCTTCGGCACTTCCCCCGAAGGGGGAAGCAAGACGTTACGTAGCTAACGATTTCCTTAACTTAATAGCATTACCCCGAAGGGAATGCCGATCGCCTGAAAATCCCTGTGCTTACAATCCCAGCTTCACACGTCCATAGATGACGAAAGCGGTAAGGAGAACAGTCAGTGCCATGACAGCAAAATCTTTTCCTTTCGGTGCGACGCTTTCCATGAAGGTACGTTTCGAGCCGCCGAAGCCGCGGAGCTCGAGTGAGAGTGCCATGGTCTCGCTGCGTCCGAGCGAACGGAGCATGAGCGGGCGGACGATGGACATGTAGCGTTTCACCTGCTTGAAAAAATTCCCTTTCACTGCCAGACCGCGGCAGGCCTGTGCTTCGGAGACCGCTTTGTTTTCTTCGATAAAGTCCGGGATGAAGCGAAGCCCCGCCGTGAACATGAAAGCGTATTCGTACGGCACCTTCAGCTGGCGCACCATGGAGGCGGTGAGGTCCTGCAGCTTCACTGTCCCAAGAAGATAGATGAAAATGATCGTCATCCCCAGCATACGCAGGGCCGCGACATTACATTCCTTCACACTCCCGCCACCGATGTACTCGATCACGCCCAGCATGGCCGCAAAGATGACAAGAGCAAGGAGGGCTTTCAGATTCTTGATGAGTTCGCCGGACACGAGGAGGATCAGAAGCTCAAGGAGGCAGAGGGCGGCAAGACTTGTCGGCGCAGAGAGGACGATCGCCCAGATGGCCGTCCCGAAGGTGAGAAGGATTTTGGTCAAGGGTACCAGATTTCTCATTCGATTTTTCCTCCTTTCAGTTCATAAAATGCACGGCAGAACGCATTCATATCCTTGCAGTAGGGACTGCCGGGGAGCTTGCGCCCCAGACGGACGGCCGGCGGATAGGCAAGTCCCCAGTCTTCCGGACGGTTCTCCGCAGAGAAAAGCTCAGAGGGATGACCGTCGAAAGCGATCTCATGCTCTGCGATGACGATGACGCGGGTGCAGTCTTTCGCGACGATATCCATGTCATGGGTGACAAGGATGATGGTGATGCCCTTCTCCTGCAGACTTTCCATGAGTTTCATCAGGCGCTGTTTTTCTCGTCCGTCCTGTCCGCTCGTCGGTTCATCGAGCACGAGATATTCGGTATCCATCGCAAGTGCCGAGGCGATGGCGACTCGCTGCTGGTCGCCGCGAGACAGGATGCGCGGATATTCCTCCGCAAGGGCTTCGGTGTCGGTATCCTGCATGGCGCGCGCTACAGCTTCCTCGAGCTCCGCACCGCGTTTCCCCTGCTGATAGGGGCCGAAGGCGATCTCCTCTCGGACTGTCGGCATGAACATCTGCCGATCCGGCTGCTGGAAGACGTAGCCGATAAAGCGGCTGCGCTCAGATGGTTCTTCGCGAGTCACATCTTTCCCATGATAGAGGATCTGACCCGAAGCTGCTTTCTCAAGTCCCGTCAGGAGGCGGGTCACAGTCGTCTTGCCGCAGCCGTTTCGCCCTGTGATGGCGACGAATTCTCCCTTGTCAAAGGAGAGGGAAATGTCTTTCAATACGTCCGGCAGCCCTTCCGCATAGCGGAAGGTCACATGAGACAGTTCAAGCATCTTTCTCTCCTCCTTTCGCAAAGGAATGAATGACCGAGGTTTCTGCATCGGCCAGATTCAGGAATGGCTTCTCGAAGGTCATCCCCACCTGCTCGAGTTCGAGCTGTGCCTTGTACATATCCGGGATGGCTTCTTCATAAATATGTTCGGTATACATGCGGCGCATCACTTCCTCCGGCGTGCCGCTTACGATGATTTCACCATGATTCATGAGGACGAATTTCTTCGCATAGGGGAGCGCGGCTTCGAGATGGTGCTCTGCCACGATGACAGTGAGACCTTCCTTCTCGTTCAGCTCGCCGACCATTTCATAGAATTCGCGGATGCCTTCCGGATCAAGGGCGGATGTCGGTTCATCGAAGACCAGTACGTCCGGCTCTTCGGCAAGGACGGCTGCGACGACGAGGCGCTGGCACTGACCGCCGGAGAGAGTCGTCACCTTGCGGTCCTCAAGACCTTCGAGATGGACTTTCGCAAGTGCTTCTTTCGAGCGGCGGCGGATCTCTTCCGGGGGGAAACCATGGTTTTCAAGCGTAAATGCCATTTCCTCGCCCACCGTCAGCGTGACGATCTGCGCCTTGTAGTCGGAAAGGATGACACCGATGGAGGATGCCAGGTCTGCGATATTGTGCTGTGTCACGGCTTTGCCATCCGTAAAGACCATGCCTTGCATCGTACCGCCGTAGTAGTGCGGGATCGCCCCCGCCATCGACATGAGGAGCGTGGTCTTTCCTGCCCCGTTCGGCCCCGTCACGATGACGAAGTCCCCCTTGCGCACCGCAAGAGACACATCTTTCAATGCTGGCTCTTTGGCAAAAGGATAGGTGTAGGTCAGATGCTCTACGCTGATGACACCTTCTTCGGACTGTCTAAGAGACAGACCGGAATGGTCACTGTCTACGGTATCTGACTCAGCCATGTAGTGCATGGACTTGAAGAGACGCAGTGCCGGGAAGTAGAGGAATGGCGTGATGATCCCATTGCCTACGCCGACCAGGGCCACCATCGGGAGCATTCCGTAGAGATATACCTTCATCGGGATCCCCATGACGAGCGTCAGGATGGAAACAAAGGTGAAGCCGGAGACGATCGTCGTCACGAAGCCTGCGATGGCAGGACGGAGGGAAAATTTCCCGATCCGGATCGGCGGTACGCTGTGTGCAAAGAAACCTGCCACATAGGCGCCGAAGAATTCTGAAGCAAAGTCGCCATACGGAAAAGCCGACTTACTGGTGAAGACTTCCATCAGCGCTGCGACCATGCAGATGCCGAGGCACTGCTTGTATGTCGGCTTCGTCAGAAGGATCGCTACCACATAGGTCGCGATCATCCAGTTCGGCGTGAAGCCTGCCACCGATGGCGAGACCAGATGCAGCAGCATCCCGATCGCCAGCATCAGTGTGGAAATCGTCAGCCAGCGGAAACGCCCACCCCGCGCCTTGACAAAGACAAGCTTCGATACATCTTTCACTTGTTCCATTTCATATCCCCCTTTACAGGATCGTATTCATCCAATAAAAAATCCCTTCATTCCTCTGCTTTCCAGCAAAGGGACGAAAGGATCACATTCCGCGGTACCACCCTACTTGACACAAGGTCCAGCTCATCATCGGTAACGGCGATCTCCGGCAGCTCCTACCCCTTTCGGCTCGGGCTGCGCCTCCCAGGCCCATTCACATAGCTGTCGCACCGGACTTGCACTTTCCGCCGGCTCCCTGAAGCGCCATCACTATCCTACTCTTCCTGTTCCAAGGCTTTCTTTGTTGAACCTACTATAGCACGAGGACGTGGTAGTGTCAAATCATTTTTGGGAAATGGGGAGAATGGACTGGTGACTTGTGATTGGTGACTGGTAGCTAGGGATAAGTGGCTAGGGATTAGGGGTGCGATACGAGAAAACCGCTGGTTTCAAACCTCCGCGGCGCTTCTATATTTTTATGCGCTGCACCACAGCCTTGAACCTTGAACCCTGAATCCTGAAGTTTGAAAGCAGGGATGCGTGGCTAGCCAAGTGACTGGTGCCTAGTGACTTGTAACTTGAATACTACCTTCGGGCATCGCCCTGTATATATTCGCGGCGAAGCCGCCACCTTCATTCCTCATTCCTCATTCCTAATTCCTCATTCATAATAGTTATCCTCTTCCGCTCGCCTTGTCCAGATCCGCTGCTTTCCGGATATCCGCTTCTATGCCATCTCTTCGCTTGAGGAGCTTCTCCAGATTTTTCCGCTTCGATCGCTCGATATACTGATGCGCGATCGCATCCGGGAGAGTCGCACCAAGCGAGATCCCCAGAATGACAAGCATCGCCTCGACACCTGTTTTGAAAGCCGTCAGCAGATCGAGCAGATCGATATGCCCGATATCAATGATGGCAAACAGGAAACGATAGAGCAGCACGCCCGGGATCAGCGGAATGATCGCCGGTATCGTGACCACAAAGACAGGGGCATGGAAGTAGCGGGAGAGCGCAAAATAGAAGACGGAGAGCAGCGCGGCTCCGAGGAAGGAGGCACTCGCCATCCCCATATGGAAGGAGACCATCAGAATATTTCTCGTATCCACCGTGAGGACGGCCCCGAGGCAGGCTGCGATGATATAGCGCTTCGGCACATTGAACATGACGGAAAACCCCAGTGCTGCCATAGCGGCTGCCAGTGCCTGCGTGATGTACAAATGCTCCGGCGCGATCGGTACTTCGGTGAAGCTGGGGACATTCGTCAGGCTGACAGCTCCTGCGATCCCGAAGGTCATCGCCAGCATGATGAGGACCGTGTGTGTGAATCGCGTCATTCCGGATGTCAAGTAGCTGTTCAGGAAATCATCGACCCCATTGATAAGCGGTACGCCGGGGATCAAGGTGAGCGCTGAGGCCACCACAGGAAGGAACGGATTCGTCGCCCCCGGAAGATACATCGTCCCATAGGCCGTGAGCGTCGCAAAGAAAGCGGAGATCGCAATGGTGACATACCCATTCACCTCCAGCCGGTTGCAGGCGTATTTCACGAGCGCCCCCACCATCGCCGCCAGCATGGTGAAGAGCGCATCGACAGCATGACCGCCGAAGATCAGGCAGAATGCTGCCGACGCCAACCCGATCGCGAGGATGACCATCCACTCGGGATAAATGCGATTTCTAAAATTCTGCCGGATATAATTCAGGCGAAGGCGGAAATTATCATACGACTCATTTTTATACAGTGCTTCCCAGCTGGCCTCACTTGTCTGCAGAAGAGCCGTCATATTGATACCATGGCGGTAGCACTTGCGAAACATCGTATAGGCCCTTTCCCCATCATCGACATTGATCATGATGGTGGAATAGGTGATATGGATCTGTACATCTTCCCAATAAATACCAAGGCAAGCCGCCGTGCGGAGCATGTCACGCACGATGCGCTTACTCCCCGCGCCGCTCTCCATCATCAGCTGCCCCGTATCCAGGATGAGAGTCATCTTGCTTCGGATGGAAAGAGAAGAATTGGATATTTTCATAGTTAGACCTCGTATATAAAAAGCTTTTCTTTAAATTCTAATGCACGTATGAAAAAAAGCAAGAGCAGAATGGTAAAAAGCGGAAATCCACGGACAAAGCGTCCTAAAAATGCCTTCCCACCCATTTGACACTCCCCCGCTCATATGCTATAGTTACATACAATTACACAGTGGCAATGAAGAGAAGAGTACGCAGAGACGGCATTCCAAGAGAGCTTCGGTTGGTGAAAAGAAGCATTGAGATATCTGCAGAAGATGGACTCCGAGCCAGGAAGGCTGAATCATGAAGCATCCCGGGGACGCCCGATACAGCGCGAGGGTATCAAGGCTTTGCCGGCGTACCTGTGAAGACCCGTGCAGTGATGCATGAGTGAAATTGGGTGGTACCACGAATCTTTCGTCCCTAGAGGGATGAAGGATTTTTTTATTGCTTTTTCCGTTTTTCATATGTCCAAAGGAGACCCTATGCCACTATTTAACGGAACATTGTTCCAGATTGACCAGAAAGAAATGATGCGCTATGCGGGACTGTCTCCAAAGGTGAAAGAATTTCCGCAGGACGCCATCGACAGCGCCATCAGGGAAGCGCTTGCCCTCGCCGAGCCGAAAGGCATCTGGCAGATCCTCCCCTACGACCCGGAAAAGGGGACGATCGGCGGAGCGCATCCGCTGACCCTCACCGGCCGCTCGATCTTGAGGCACCTTTCCCATGCCTGGTCCGTCGGCGTGCTCGCTGTCACGGTGGGCGAGGAAATAGAGAAAGCATCCGGCGAACACTTTAAGAACGGTGAGTACCTGCAGGGGCTTCTCCTCGACGCCGCCGCTACCGCTGCCGTCGAGCACCTCGCCGATCAGGTCGATGCCCTGATCCAAAGAGAGGCCGCGCGAAGCGGACAGCACACCGTCTGGCGCTTCTCCCCCGGCTACGGGGACTGGCCCGTCACGCAGCAGCCTGATTTCTGCCGCGCAATCGGTGCAGAAACGATCGGTATCCATGTGACCGACCACGCCATGCTTTTCCCGAGGAAGTCCGTCTCTGCCATCATCGGCATCTCTCAATGCAGCGCCCGCCCCGCTCCGGCGAAATGTCGGGCCTGCGGACTCGTGAGCTGTCCATTCCGGAATCTATCATACAGGTGACTGGTGACTGGTGACTAGGGACTAGTGACTGGTGACTAGTGACTGGTGACTGGTGGCTGGTGACTAAATATCACTTTCGGCATCGCCATAATTTATACTCCGCGGCGCTTCATTATTTTTGCGCCGCACCTTCCCCTTAGAACCCATTGAACCCTCAGAACCCACTAAACCTTTTCCGCCAATTACGACATAATGTAACAATATAAAAACAATCATTCAAAGGAGAACCACTATGATCTTTTTTGACGGCGGCATGGGTACCATGCTGCAGCGCTACGGCCTCTCGACAGGAGACTGCCCTGACTACTACAATATCACCCACCCGGACATTGTACAGCGCATCCATAAGGAATACGCAGACGCAGGAAGTAACTATATCACGACGAATACCTTCGGCACCTCCCCCATCAAGCTCGCAGACTATGATCTGGAGGATCAGGTGGAAGCCATCTGCGAAGCCGCTGTGCGAAATGTACGTACAGCCTGCGGAGACCGTGTAAAGATCGCCGGTGATATGGGCCCGACAGGGAAATTCATCTCCCCCTTGGGCGATCTTTCCTTCGATGAGACCTGCGAGAACTATTACCGTCTGGCGAAAGCGCTGGCCAGTGCCGGTGCAGACTGCCTCATCATCGAGACCATCATAGACATTCAGGAGATGAAGGCCGCCCTCATCGCTGCCAAGACAGCCTGCGACCTTCCTGTCATCTGCCAGATGACGTACGCAGAAGACGGACGCACCATCACCGGCACGGATCCGAAAGCCGCTGTCATTCTTCTCGATGCCATGGGCGCAGACATCATCGGTGCGAACTGCTCCGTCGGTCCGGAAAAGCTGCTCGAAGCCGCAAGACAGATGGTCCCCTACACGAATAAGCCCATCATTATCCAGCCGAATGCCGGCATGCCGGTGCTGGAAAATGGCGAAACCCATTTCCCTCTCACCCCGAAAAACTTCGGAGCATGGGCGCCGGAATTTGCCAAAGCCGGCGTATCCTTCCTCGGCGGCTGCTGCGGCACGACGCCGGAGCATATCCGTGAAGAAGTCCTCGCCCTCAGCGATGTAACGATCTCTCCGAAAGAAAAGATCCCGCCCTTCACGGCACTCACCTCGCGGACACAGACCGTCTTCATCGGCGATGACTATGCCCCCGTCAAGATCGGCGAACGCATCAATCCGACCGGCCGCAAAAAAATGAGAGAAGACCTGAAGGCAGGCAGCTTCACCTCCGTCAAGAAAGAAGCCCTCGCGGAAGTCGATGCAGGCGCGGACGTCCTCGACGTGAATATGGGCGTCCCCGGTGCAGACCAGGTCGCTCTCATGGAGACGGCGATCTCCCAGCTTTCCATGCTCTGCCCCGTCCCCTTCTCCATCGACAGCACCGACCCGAAGGTCCTTGAAAAAGCCCTGAAGCTGTATCCGGGCCGCCCGCTCATCAATTCCGCCAATGCAGAGAATGAAGAACGCTTAGACGCGATGCTCCATCTTGCCAAGACCTATGGCGCCGCTCTCCTGCTCCTTCCGATCGAAAAGGGAAATCTGCCGGAGACCGCTGAAGAACGCGTCCGCATCATTCGCTGTCTCGAGGAAAAAGCCCTCGCTGCCGGACTCCGCAAAGAAGACCTTCTCCTTGACCCGCTCGTCCTCACCGTCGGCTCCGGAGACAAAGGCGCGAGCGAGACCCTGCGTACCATCAAGCTCTACAAAAAAGAATTCGGCTTCCCCTGCGTCATGGGGACGAGCAATGTTTCCTTCGGCCTCCCCTGCCGCCCACGCATCAATGCAGCCTTCCTCACCATGGCACTCGCCTGCGGCATGAATGCCCCCATCGTGAATCCGCTCGATCAGGGCGTGAAGGATGCCTTCACCAATGCCAAGCTGCTCCTCGGCTTTGACAAGGGCGCCCTGCATTTCATTCAGGAAGCACAGGCTGCCCCTACGGGGGCAGCCCCAGCAACGCCGGCGCAAGACCTCCCACCGCTTGCCCAGGTAAAGGCCGCCGTGAAACAGGGGGAAAAGGAAGAAGCGGCGAGTGCGGTAAAGCGTGCCATCGAAGCCGGGCTCTCATCAGAAGAGATCATCCAGAGCGGCCTCACCGCTGCCATGACCGAGATCGGTGACGGATACGGCGCCGGGAAAGTCTTCCTCCCGCAAGTCATGATGAGCGCCGAAGCCATGCAGGCCGCCTTCAAGGTCATCAAAGAAATGCTCCCCGAAGCCGCCACGGCTGCCAAAGGTACACTGATCCTTGGCACCGTGCAGGGCGACATCCACGACCTCGGCAAGAATATCGTCTCTGCCCTTCTTGAAAACAGCGGCTACCGCGTCATCGACCTCGGCAAGGACGTCGCCCCCGAAGCCTTCCTCTCCGCCATCGAAGAGCATCACGCGGATCTCGTCGGCCTCTGCTCCCTCATGACCACCACCCTTCCGGAGCTCGAAAAGACCGTTTCCCTCGTCAAAGAGAAATGCCCCGCCGTCTCCATCCTGACAGGAGGCGCCGTCGTCACGAAAGACTACGCCGCTTCCATCGGCGCTGATGCCTACTGCAAAGACGGCATCGCTGCCATTAAAGAAGCCGATCGGATGATGGAGAAATAGCCGGAGGGGTAACCCGTGGAGCGTGCCGTCCCATGATCGTGTATGAAAGCCTCTCTTGCATGAGAAATGCAAAATGGTGGTGCCATGAGCTGACATTTCAGTGACTAGTCACTCGTGGCATCTGATCCCTAATCCCTAGCTGCCAAATTTCCGAAAGGAGTCCCCTATGTCCACATTAAAAGAAAAGAACCAGAATCACATCTTCACCATCACGACCGAGCTGGATCCGCCGAAGAGCGCCTCCTCCGCCATCACGGAAGAGCAGGCGCAGAAAGTCGCTCCCTATGTCGACGCAGTCAATATCGCTGACTGCCCCATGGCAAAAATGCGTATGAGCCCGATCGCCCTCTCCTGCATCATCCAGCAGAAGTACCAGGTCGAGTCCATCTTCCATCTGACCTGCCGCGACAGAAATGTCATCGGCCTTCAGGCGGAACTTCTGGGAGCAGCGGCACTCGGCGTGCATAACATCCTCACCCTCACCGGTGATCCGCCCAAGATCGGTGACCATCCGAATGCCAAAGGAGTCTTTGAAATCGACTCCACCGGCCTTATCCAGATCGCCAGCTGCCTGAACAGCGGTCACGATATCGAAGGACACGACCTTGGCGCGGCTACAGATTTTTACATCGGTACCACAGGAAATCCCGGCACCGATGACCTCGATACAGAGATCAAACGATTGGAAGGCAAGAAAAAAGCGGGAGCTCAGTTCATCCAGACCCAGCCGATCTATGATATCAAGCAGGCAGAAGACTTCCTCGCCTGTGCCAAAGACCTGGATCTTCCCATCCTCTTCGGCATCGTCCCGCTGAAAAGCTTCAAGATGGCAAACTATCTGAATGACAAGGTCCCGGGCATCACCATCCCGGCAAAAGTCCTTTCGCAGATGGAAACAGGCGGCCGCGAGACCGGTCTTGCGATCTCCAAAGAGATCGTCACCGCCCTGCGCGAGATCCACGCTGCCGGCGCTCATCTCATGCCGGTCAATGACATCGACGCCATCCCGTATATTGTGGGAAATTAGGGACTGTGACTAGTGACTAGTATTGCGTTTTCTAAATCAAATGAGGGGGGTATTGGGGCGCTATATGAATGATGTGCCCCTTCCAGCACTTCTCACTTCTCACTTCGTCCAGAAATTAACAAATCACTATACTGGTGACTGGTTTCTCATACAATGCACAAAAAAAGGCGATGTGAGATAACGATCATCTCATTTTCGCGTTCTATCTGCCGCGGGGGACTTGCAGCTCTCATAGGAGTGACCGGGAAACCTTATCCCCGCTGTCTTTCATGCCATAGTCACCCTATCCGCCCCTGCGGGGCACCTTCCCCTAGAGGGTAATGCTGTTAAGTTAAGGAAATCGTTAGCTACGTAACGTCTTGCTTCCCCTTCGGGGGAAGTGCCGAAGGCAATAGGG
>ERZ1034871.1158-NODE-1158-length-13753-cov-7.237772_pt1 | contig 13753 bp, 7 predicted proteins | sample MGYA00520631_ERZ1034871 | MGnify/ENA primary metagenome ERZ1034871 (study PRJEB33766, sample SAMN09781721) | gut metagenome | biome: gut microbiome | host: Homo sapiens | place: Madagascar | study: EMG produced TPA metagenomics assembly of the PRJNA485056 data...
CGCATTACAGCATTTCTCTTAGCATTGCCAAGAACACTCACCAACTGCCTTCTTACACCAAAACCAAAGGATTGGATAAGGAGAGATTGCGTCAAATGGTTCTACAGTATCTCAGCAATGCAGGAAGCGAAGGTGCCAAGCGAGATAGTATATACGAATATCTGAAGGATGTTCTTCCGCAAAACAAGACGGAAGAACAAAAAATTCGTATGCTCGGAGATTTGCTCAAAAATATGAGCAAAGAATATTTAATAAAAGCGGAAGGTCGAACTTGGTATGTCATGCCTCAATCATAGAGGACATATTATAGCGGATTATAGCGGAATTATAGCGAATTCGTCATTATTATAGCGGAAAATCCGTCGAATTTCGACGGATATAGCGAATCTAAATATACTAAAAAAGGTCGCCAGCATTTTGGCGACCTTTTTTAGTATCATATTTACTTCGTATTCAAAACCAGCTTCTTGGCTTTCATCTTTTCGCCAGCCACCGAAAGTTCTATCTTTCCTGGCTTATCGCCTGCTCTCAATATCACGAGAGCGGAACCCTGGAAGAGATTTCTCTGGATGGTCTTCTCCAACTGGGTCTTTCCGATATGAAGTTCATCCGATGAGATGTTTCCATTATCCACCGCCACGATATTCGCATCGCCCTTCACGGTGAAAGTCAACTTATCGAATGCCTTGGCATCCTTCACATTCAGTACTCTTCTACCCTTCTTGTCCACGGCATAGATGCGAACGTGCATCAGATCCTTACCATCAGCATGCCAGTTTTCAGCATCAGGCACCAACTTCAAGGCAACAGCCTCGCCCGTAGTCTCTATCTGATGGCGAGCCACCACCTTGCCGTTTTTCTTGGCCACAGCCACCAGAGTGCCTGGAGCATAGGCGATGTTGTCCCACTTGATTCGGGCACGGAGCTTAGGGTCGTTACTGTTCTTCTTCACACCCAGACTCTTGCCATTGAGGAAGAGTTCCACCTCGTCGCCATTGGTATAGGTATAGAGCGAAACCTGCTCGCCTGCCTCACGGTTCCAGTTTTCTGAGAGCTTTCCGGCAGAAACATTGATGCCATTCCACTGGATGTTGCCACCCGACTTCTCGATGACACCGATGTGAACGGTTGGCTCATCCTTAAACATACTCTTCACGAAATAAGCATCCGGCTTTGGCTGGAGAGAAAGATCGAACACACCCTGGTTCCATCCCTTGACAGGCCATCCCATACTCTCGCCCAGGTAATCGATGGCTCCCCAATAAGCCAGACCCAACACCTTGTCACGGTCCATCTCATAGAAGTTTGGTCCCATCGCAGCCACACTCGCCTCACTCTGATAGAAGGTCTTTTCAGGATAGCGCTTCATATCACCTGGGAAGTACATATAGCGATAGTTGTAGGAGTTTACCTCGGTTGCCACCGCCAGATCGGCAGGAATGGAATCGGTCTCGATGTTGCGGTAGCGGGGATGCATCGCCACGGTAGTCAGTCGGGTATCGTCATAACGGTGCAGCAACTCCTTCTGGATTTTATAGGCGGTAACGCCCCAATCATTGAAAGGCAGATTGCTGTATTGCTGCAACTCGTTACCCAGACTCCAAAGGATAACCGACGGATGGTTTCTATCTCGCTTTACCCATTCCGGAATGTCTTTCTGCCAAAGGCTCTCCCACTCCACTCTGCCGCCGGCATACTGGGTAAGCCATTTGTCGTAAAGTTCATCCATCACCAGGATGCCATACTTATCACAAAGCTTCAGGAAATCCTCGCTATATGGATTATGAGAAGAGCGGATATGGTTCATGCCGAACTCCTTGATCAGCTTGAGTCGCTTCTCGATGGCACGAGGATAGGCAGCAGCACCCAGGGCACCGAGGGTATGATGATTGGCATAGCCCTTCAGCAAGACCTTCTTGCCATTCACCAGCAAACCCTTCTGCGGAACGATTTCGATGGTGCGCACGCCAAACTGTTCTTTAATCTGATCAGCCACCTTTCCATCCTGATTATAGAGTGTCACCTCGGCAGTATATAAATAAGGTGTATCTGGCGACCACAGTTGGGCATTCGCCAGAGAGATGGCAGGCAACTCATATTCTCTATCACGCCATTTGGCATTGAAGTCGATGTTATTCTTCTGTTGAGCCACCACCTTGCCATCGGCATCGAGAATACGAACCTCTACAGGAATAACAGCCTTTCCCTGTCCTTTTGCCAGCTTCTGCTGGTTGATAATCTCTGCCTTGATTTTCACCTCTTTGTTTTCCTGGGTGCGGATAAAAAGCGGATGGCGAGGGAAGTACAGATCCTTGTCGGTGATGATGAGATTGACATCACGATAGAGACCGGCACCCGTAAACCAACGGGAATTGTTAGGATTGCGGGTATCTGCCTTAACGGTTATCTCGTTAGCCTCGCCCCATTTCAGGAGCTTGCTCAGATCGATATCGAAACCGAGGTAACCATAATCGGTACCTCCGATACGCTTTCCATTTAGATAGACATCTCCCACCAGCATGATGCCCTGGAAATCGAGCACGATGCGCTTTCCCTTCCATTCATCCTTCGGAGTCAACTGATAGCGATACCAGCCAATGCCCATCTCCTTGAATCCACGCGGACTCAATCGGCTGCGCACATTGCTTCCGGCATCACTATTGTCAGGACGTTCACTGGCATCAGGAGCCACCCAATCCTGTCCTATCAGGAAATCATGTGGCAGATTCACCACATCATCCCCACTTTGAGTTGATTTCAACTCATCTATATTCTTCACATCTCCGCGATGGAACTGCCATCCCTGGTTGATACTGATTGTATCGCGCACCGCTGCATCAACCGAAAGGGTTCCCATCAAAGGCAAACCGCCCAATAGCAACGAGGCGAAAAGTATTGTCTTTTTATTCATTTCAAATTCATTTTATTAATTTCCGTCCGGCTTGGTTACATCCTGATTCACGGATGGATACCACACGAATTGATTGAAATCATCTGGCTGGGCAGGATTGTAGTCCTTCCAGTCACTGCGTAGATACTTCACGATAGGCAGTTTGAGCTGCTTCATACCCATTACCACCATCTTTGCCACCTCGTAGGCTCCGTATGGATTGAAGTGGGTGTTATCCTCCAGAGCCTTAGTCTGTTTGGGATAAGTATTTGCCGGATAGTGAACCAGCGATTTCTTGCTGTTCTCATAACCCAAAGTCTCGAAGAAGGTACGGGTCATATCGTGGAGTTCAATGACAGGAACATCCTCTCTCTTAGCCACAGCTCTCATGGCATCAGGATAATCCTGATGAGTCTCCTGAATCTTGCTATGGGTAGCCTCATCGAAGAAGCGACGCTGAGTAGGAGTTACGAAGATGATGTTGCCCCCCTTCTTGCGGACCTCATCGATGAACTTCTTCAGATTATAAGAGAAGTTATACCAGGCACCACTGCCTGCAGACTTCTCCTTCTGGTCGTTATGTCCGAACTCACAAATCACGTAGTCGCCCTTCTTCATCATCGCCAGCACCTTGTCCAGACGGTTGGAAGCAAGGAAGGAACCTGCTGTCAATCCGCTTTCGGCATGGTTTGAGATAGCCACCTCCGGACCAAACCAGCGAGTCACCATCTGTCCCCAGGAAGCGTATGGCTCTGTAAACTGATCTACTACCGTAGAGTTGCCGCAGAGGAAAACGGTGGTGGTTTCAGCAGGAGCCGGTTCCACCTTAATGCTCTTTACAGCTGGGGCAGTACCCGTAAACTCCAAGGTCAGCTTCTCATCCCAGGTAAACGTCTCCTTCTCGCGAGGTTTGATTTTTACCTTCATTTTATCGGTAATATAAGGAGAACGCTTGTTCACGATGAAGGAGTAAGTCTTGAACTCACCCTTCCTGGGGCTCACCTCATCGAGCATCAATCTGCGGCTTTCGGCACGCACCACCGTCTTGCCCGCTTTCTTCTTAGAACCGAGCACCACGGTGACCTTATAGTTGCCATCCGCCACCTTCACAGAATAGAAGAAAGGGGCATTACTCTTAGCTTTTGGTGCAGCCACGATATCATATCCCAGCCCCTTCTCTGCGGAATAAACAGGCTGCACCTTGGTCATATCAATATCAAAACTCTGGGCATTGATTCCAACCATAGAGGCCAGAGCCAAAAGAGCTGTTACTAAAATATATTTTGTCTTCATCTGATGATATCTTTATTGATTGTAAATTATCATTTTACTTCAGATACTTAGCCAATGGGCTCTTCATCTTCTTCAAGCCCTTCGCCACGCACTTGGCATTGTGCTGGGCACCCTTCAGACTGGTGTGGGTATGATCCTTCTTGTAATAAGCCTTCACCTTTTCCTTACCTATCTTATCATAAGAATCGGCAGCGATGTTGTGGAGGTCGAGGAAGGCAACGCCCGTCTCAGCTACCACCTCACGATACCATTTTCCATAGCTATCGTTGCGGCGCTCCATCTTTCCGTTAGGCCACTCGTTGCGAGGAGTCAGGGAAACGAGGATTGGGGTAGCTCCCTTCTCTCGCACATCCTGGATAAACTTCTTCAGGTACCAGCCGAAGGAATAAACCACCTCATACTGCTTGCTCTCTTCCATCTGATAGACATGACAGGTATCCTTGGCACTAGGAATGGAGCCGCGCATCTTCTTGTCGGTCATAGAACAGATGTCGTTATGACCGAACTCGATGAGCACGTAGTCGCCCGGCTGAAGACTGTTATATACCTTATCCCATCTTCCCTCATTGAGATAAGAACGGGAACTGCGACCTGCCTTGGCAGCATTCACACAGGTAATCTTCTTAGGATTGAAGATGGTGTAAGCCTGAGATCCCCAACCCCACATGCCGTCTTCATCCTTATCGGCATTCTTTACGGTACTGTCGCCTGTGAAGAAGACAACAGGTTTGCCCGGTTCGCGCTTGAAATTCTCTACCGGCAAAGCCACATTGATCATCATTGCCTGCAAAGGAGCCAGATTCGGGTCCTTACTCTCAGCCAATCCCTCTGCAGCCGAACGGGCATTCATCATCGCGCCGAAGCGGGAGGTATGGATATGATCTGTGAAGAAATGATATTTCTCCTTCCAATGACCATAGCTGTCGAGTTTGGCAGCCGATATCTCATTCAAATCAACGAAAGGAACGCCTTCCTGCTCAGCCACCTGCTTTGCCCACAATCCGAAAGTCTTGTTCACACGGACAATCTTATCGTTTTCATCGTAGGCATCACGTGGAGTCAACGACATCAGGATAGGATGAGCACCCAGCGCCTTACAGTCGTTGATGTATTTGCGCATGTATTCGCCGTAAGTATAGACGGTTTCCTTCACACCCGTCTCCTTGATGGTGACATTGAGCGAATCCTTGCCGATGCCAGGGATGCTGGCACGTGCTCTGCCACTATCGTATGGACCATTGTCGTTATGACCGATGGAGATAATCACCCAGTCGCCAGCCTTAATGCCCTTTCGCACATCCGGCCAAAGACGGTTGTAGAAGGTACGGCTGCTCATTCCTCCGAGCGCCTGGTTTTCTACCGTAATCTTGTTGGCATCGAAGAACTCGTGCTCGTAATATCCCCAGCCCCACTGGCCGTTGTTACCATTACCCAGTGTGCCATTGCGCATCGTTGAGTTACCTATCAGGAAGAGTACCGGATTATTGCCCTTGCGACTGGTTCCTGGTTGGATTCGGGCGGTCATCGCCTTGTTCAGGCTATCTACGGTATTGTCGATAACCTTGTTGACATCTTCCATCGGCTTTGCCACCTGGGCAAAGGAAATTGTAGTTGCCGCCATCAATGAGAAGGCGAATAATATTCTTTTCATATCCTTTATCGCTTTATATCTTATATTCTCTGTATTTCCTTATATCTTAATAAACGTATCAGATACATATCTATTTTGTCAGAATCTCTTTTTTTATTTCAAATTATTATTTCTGAATCTTCTCTGCATGATCGGGCAGATAATACCCCAGATGCGGAGGCTGGTTATAGCCTACATTCTGCCAGGCCACTCCCATACGATAGATATGGTCGTGCATCAGGGTTGGAACCCGATATTCTGTCGGAATATTGGTGGTGAAGATATTGAGATGCGAGGCATCGCTCTTATCCCAATAGATGACTTCCTCTCGCCAGTCGCCGAAGAGATCAGCCTGTAGATTAGGAGTCGCCTTCGACCAGTTGCAACTCACCGAGTTGCCCATCTCATACAGTTGCTTGCCATTGCTCAAAGGCAACGCCACCGCTTCCTTTCCGTTCCATTTCTGGAGATAAGGAGGGAAATGAGGAGGACGGCCGTTTGCCAGAAGTTCATCCTGCAAGTCGCCATCCCAATAGATCCGGAAGTTCATTGCCGGCATTCTGGAAACAGCTCTGAAACTCGTTTTCTCATTACTTCCGAAATGATCAGCTTCATGATTCTTCTTATAGGATAAAGATGTTTCTGCCGAAACAGTCTTACCCTTGATGTCTCTTACAACAGGAGCATCCGAACACCAAAGTTCATATCCCCGATGCTGGGCATCGATATCAGCAGCCAATCCTCTTCCGGTATCATCCTTATCGAGTGTACGGAACAGGATTTCGCCTGTTCGTGCATCCCGAAGATCAGAACCGTAGGGATATTCTTCGTGTACCATATAATATTCCAATCCCGGTCGGTCGGGATCCAGATCAGCAAGATGCTGCGCATCGCCATGTCCCAATCCGGTAGAATACAACAAGGTTCCATCATGGTTGATGGCTGCAGATCCGTAGGTAATCTCGTCACATCCATCCCCATCCACATCGCCCACAGCCAGACTGTGAGCACCCTGGGCATAAGCCGTATTCTTACATCCATGAGCCTCCTTCAGTACCTTTCCATTGGCATCGGTTACCTTCCAGTCGTTGGGAGTCAGCGAAGCATGGAGCCATTTGGTCTTGAGTTCCTTTCCGTCGAAATCTACCGCCCAGAGATAAGAGCGGGTATAATAGCCACGGCACATCACGGCACTTGGCAGCTTGTCGGCACCCTCCAGGAAAGCCACACCGGCAAGGTATCGCTCGCCACGGTTGCCATAGTTGTTCTTATCGCCCCAGACTGAAGAATAGGCAGGGAATCCGTTCTCCAGATGCTCTCCCTCTTCCACCTGCCGGCCTGTACCGAAGGCTCGGTTGGGCTGATACCAGATGGTATGCATCGCCTTTCCAGTTTCGCCATTAAAGACTGTAAGCAGTTCGGGACCTGCCATAATGCGACCTCTCGAATTGCGATAATCGGCAGCATTGTCCAGTTCTCGGATTCCGGCATCCGTAGCCGCATCGCTCACAAACTTTCCCTTGGCATCTACCGAACCCGTCGATGTCTTGCAGATCATCTCCGCCTTGCCATCGCCATCGAAATCATAGACCAGGAACTGGGTATAGTGAGCACCGGCACGGATATTCTTACCCAGATTGATGCGCCAGAGTTGGGTTCCATCCAGCTTATAGCAGTCGAAGATGACCTCTCCCGTATATCCATTGTGCGAATTGTCATGCGAATTGGTTGGGTCCCATTTCAGGATGATTTCGTATTCTCCATCCCCATCCACATCGCCCACGCTACAGTCGTTGGGGGTATATTCGTAGGATTTTCCATCGGGAGTAACACCGCCGGCAGGACGGTTGATGGACAGGGAGCGATAGAGATCGTTCCATGGCTTCACCGCCTTCGAAACTTCTCTTTCAGCCGGAGCATCCATCCTGGGTTCTTTCTGATAAGTGATGATCCGATAGGTATTGGCAGAGGAACCTTTCCGGTCTGTATAATTGGTCAGCTTCACCTGATGGGCGATAATCTTTCCATCCCTCTCCACATCGAAGCATACGTGTTTGCTATCCGTACCCAGCAATCGCCAACTGAGGAAGATTCCCTGGTTCTGGGCAGGCAAAGCCACCAAGCCACGGTCCAGCTTCTCCATCTGCGATAGCGGAGTCTGTCCTTGTGCATGGAGATGAGAGCAGGGAGCCATACTCAGCACCATACTCATCATCGGAAATAACATTTGTTTGATTTGCATGATGATAGTTGTTTAAAAAAAGAGCGATACCTTCTACCGAGAGAAAGATACCGCTCTTCAACATATAATCATTAACCTATCCTATAGATATTCGATTAGTAACCAGGATTCTGCATCTTCTCCTTCTCCTCATTGCTCAGGGAAGCACCATTCGCATTGGTGATACCGTCGAGGAATGACTGAGGAATTGGACGATAATAATGCTTGGCTGGATCAAACTTGCCCTGTCCGCCAGTGGAAGCATCACTAAACGCATTCCAACGAGCCTCCAAAGTCTTGGTACGAGCCAAATCTTCCCAACGCTGACCTTCCCCTATCAACTCTCGTGTACGCTCATCCAAGAGGAAACACATGAACTTATCATAGTCGGATGTCAATTTCAAAGCTTCGTAGATTGGCTGTTCAACCTTAGAGTTGAGCACATCCTCAATACCATTCAGATGCATATTACTCTCAGTAGAAGCTGTAGTCTCGGCAATGTTGTTTGACTCATAATAAGTATTTTCCTCTGTATAGATAGAACCCTCGGCAGAGAATCCACCACCCTTTCCTGTACAAGCAGAGTTCTTCTTATAAGCCTGTCCACCATCACGGCTGATAGAGCGGTCCTCGCCAGCCTTGTAACCGGCACGGTCACGTACCATATTCAGGTAAGTGATGGCATTTCCATAATCCTTCTTGCGGATATAAGCCTCAGCTACCATCAGGACATCGTCGGCAGAACGGGCAATGATGGCATCACGGGTTCCGAACTGTGACGCAATAGATTCACGTGCACCGTCACGGAACTTGCTCAAAGCCACACTTCTGTTGTGGATACTACCCAGAATATAGTAGTTACCAGAACGCTCAGCAGGATTGCTCTGTGTATTGAAGCTGAAAGACTGACCAGCATAGTAGCGTACGAAAGTATGCTCTGGAACAAGTTTACCATTCTTCAAAACATAATCCTCTGACTTTTTCTCTGAACCATCAGCATTCAATGCAGGAGTGAAACGAGTGTCACCAGGATTATTGACGATATACTTGATACCAATCTCACCTCCCTTGAAACGATGCTCACCAGGATCTGATTCAGTAGGAACCTTCACATCGTCAGGATAATACTCAGGGTGTGCCTTATAGACATCATCCGTAATCTCCAGCTTTCCTGTGTCCTTATTCTTCTTGGTAGTAATCCAATATGGAGCACCATCTGTATAATTAGCACCATACTTGGTGATGAATGACTTCCAAAAACGGGAATCATTCACACGGTCAAATACCTGCATAGAATACTCTGTAGCACTGACGTAAGAGAACTCACGACCACCAGAGATATCACGCTTGCAACCTGCTATATTCTGATAGACTGATGGATAGTAGAGATGGAACTGGTTGCCGAAGCGTCCATGCGTGCTGGCACCATCATTAGAGAACTGTGCAGCAAGCACCACCTCACTAACATTCTCATTGGCACCATTAGGCTCTGTATAATCCCACAGTTCCTGGAAGTTCTGGCACAATGGGTGGGCAGCAATCACTTCCTTACCATACTTGATGACAGCATCCAGGTCGGCATCCTTGTACTGAGCATTCCAGCCATCATGCAATTCTGAGGCACGATACAGATGAGCCTTTGCCAGGAAATGGGCAGCAGCCGACTTAGTAAGGCGACCAACCTGCTTTCCTTCAGGAGATTCAGGCAACAATTCGTATGCCTTCTGAAAATCAGAAATAATCTGGGCAAAGCACTCTTCCTCGCTATTACGAGTATAAGTATAATTAATCTTACCATTGCTTGGCTCCAGCTTCAAAGGCACACCTCCATACTGCTTTACCAGTTCGAAATAAGCAAAAGCACGGAGGAAGTAACCCTCACCCAAACGGTTGTTGTAAGTGCTCACCTTCTCACCATAATATAATGGAGTATTCTGGATGACAAGATTGGCTGGTTCTACGAGACCATACATATTGTCCCACAATGGCTGGTTGGCAGCAGTTTCACCCGAGTTCAGGTCGGTGCTGTATGCATTATAAGAGGTGATGTTGTTGGCACCACTGGTAAACTCATCGATACCCATACCATAGAGATAAATACCCCAGATATAGTTATACTTAAACTTCAATTTCTGGTAAGCACCCGTAACCAGGTCGTCAATACCTTCCTTAGTCTGGAAATAAGCCGTACCTTTCTCAGTAATCAGCTTCTCGTCAAGGAACGAATCACTACAAGAAGTAACAGTTCCTAAAGTTGCACCTGCAATCAGTGCTGCATATAATATTTTGTTTGTCTTCATGATGTATCTGTATTTAGAATCCAATGTTTAATCCGATAACCCAGCTCTTGATGGTTGTACCTGAACCATAAGAAGTTGAGTTGTTATCATAACTCAAGAGGTCGGTATCAAGCCACTTGCACTTCTTGTAGATAGTGAATGGGTTCATTGCCTGAACATAAACCTTGAGGTTGCTCATACCCAACTTGCTGGTTACATCCTTAGGGAAAGTATAACCCAGAGAAATGTTACGCATCTTGATGTACGAACCGTCCTGATAGTTCATTGAGCTAGAATAAGTATCGGCATTCTGTCCCTGAGAACCTGGAGAGTAATACTCAGCATCCTCATTGATATCCTTTATCCAATAATCCACATCACGCATAGCATACATACCACCGAGAGTTTCTGCACCCTTGGCTACAGTAAACTTCCAACGGGCATAGATGAAGCAAGACAACTCGAAGTTCTTGTAGCTGAAGGTATTGTGCCAACCGCCCGACCAGCGTGGACGAACCTTACCAACAATCTGACGGTCGTTGGCATCAATCTTGCCATCAGGATTTACATCCTTCACCTTGATCTGACCTGGCTTGCGACCAAACTTGGCTGCTTCATCAGCCTCAGAAGTCTTCCAGATTCCATCATATACATAGTCGTAGTAAACACCGATTTCCTCACCTACGAAGAGACGGTCGTTTACATTCTTTTCTACACCATTGTTCAACTTATCCACACGGTTGCGGTCGATAGTCCAGGTAAGACTGGTATTCCATTCGAAATCCTTGGTCTTCACAGGGATGGCATTCAACTGTACATCAAGACCCCAACCAGAAGTCTCACCTACGTTGGCGTATGTGCTGGTATAACCGGTGAGAGATGGAATGGTGGTAGCCAGAATCAGATCGGTAGTCTTGTTGTGATAGTAGTCAACACTACCGCTGATACGGTTGTTGATGAAGCCGAAGTCGAGACCTACGTTCCACTGCTTGGTCTTCTCCCAACCCAGGTCGAGGTTCGCCATCTTGTTCGGATTCTTGGCAGAAGCATCAGAAGGCAAGTAACCTACAGTAGGATCCATGCTACCCCATGCATAGTAGTTGCTCTGTACAGCACCCTGTGTGGCATAAGCACTAACTGCATAGTTACCGGAAATACCATAACCCAGACGAAGTTTCAAATTGCTTATGAAATCAGCCTTCTGCATAAACTTCTCCTGATCAATACGCCAACCAAGAGCTACAGATGGGAATGATGCCCACTTATGACCATCAGACAACTGAGAAGCACCATCGGAACGAACACTGGCTGTCAACATATACCTGTCTGCATAAGTATAATTCACACGAGCCATGTAGGAAGCAAGCGAAGTTTCTGTCAGGCCAGTAGAATAAGCCTGTGGATTTCCCAATGAACTTGTGTTCCACCAAAGTTCATCTGCACTCGCTACAAAAGCCTTGATATTACCATTCTCTGAATGATAGCTAGATGCACTCTGCAGGAGGGTAACACCAATACGATGGTTCTTGGCAATGGTCTTGTTGTAGTAAACCAGATTATCGAGCGTCCAAGACACCTTATTGGATGGATTGTATTGAGCTATGTTTCTGCCATCTCCATTGATACCATCGGCTGCATTGGCAATACCCAGGCGATAATACTGGAGTTCCGGACCAAACTGAATGCGATACTGCAGACCCTCCAATGGCTTCCACACCTTGCCAAAGTCAAATTGGGCATATGCGCTGCCATTGATTCGGAAATTGGTACGCTTGTTGGTATTATACTTCAGTTCATCAATAGGATTGATGATGTTCACATTGTAATCCCAAGGATTACGTATATAGTTGCCGTCAGAATCGTAAGGAACTGTCCATGGAATCATGGAGTTCAATGCATTATAATAATCACCAGGTCCCGTTACAGACTTAGAGAAGTTATAACCATAGTTCTGGGTACCGTATGAAGCATTCATGGTGAAGCCCAATGTCAATGGATCAACAGGTCTTGCCTCGAAAGAAGTATTCAAGGTAAAACGCTGATAGCTCTGACCAGGCTGTACACCCTTCTGATTTAAATAACCAAAAGAACCATAACCCTTGAATCTGTCTGAACCACCAGAAGCACTGAGTGTATGCTCATGAGTAATACCAGTCTGCTTACCATGAGAAGCCCAGTCGTAAGAACCCACTAATTCCGGATGATAAGTACCATCTACCCAAGCCTGATTAATATTAGCCCAGCTGTCTGCCTGACCTCCGAAAAGCTTCACATCTCTCTCATAATTAGGAGCAAAGTCTTGTGTCTTATCGCCATAATTGCCTTGGTTATATGCTGCCAGACGGGCATAGTCTATCCACTGTGCAGCGTTCATCATCTTGGTTACATCATGGAGCGTAGAGAAAGTAACTGTACCTGCATAGTTCAAGGTAACCTTGCCTTCCTTACCCTTCTTGGTAGTAACGAGCACAACACCGTTGGCACCTCGGGCACCATAGATCGCTGTAGCAGAAGCATCCTTCAACACCTCGATGCTCTCGATATCCTGAGGGTTGATATTCTCGATACCACCATTCTGGATAATCATACCATCCACTACATAAAGAGGTGAGCTGCTGGCACCGATGGAACGCTGACCACGGATGGTGATGCTACCTACAGTTCCAGGGCGCTGTGAGTTGGTGATATCCACACCGGCAGTCTTACCCTGCATACCCTCCAGGGCATCCTTTACAGGCATCGCAGTCAGGTCCTTTGAATCCAGATGAGCCAAGGCACCGGTCACATCGCTCTTGCGCTGTACACCATAACCTACTACCACGACTTCATCCAAAGCCTTGTTATCTTCCTGCAATGTTACCTTCAGATCGCTCTTTCCGGCTACACTCACTTTCTGGGTTGTATAACCGATATATGAGATTTCCACGGTAGCATTCTTTGGCACGTTGGTCAAAACAAAGTTTCCGTCAAGATCAGTTACGGCACCATTGGTTGTGCCTACTACTTTAACACTGGCGCCAATGACAGGCTCGCCCATGTTATCTACAACTGTACCTTTTACTGTTTTAGCTTGCTGTACTACATTCGTTGCTGCATTCACTTGAGCTATTCCGACAGGAGAAAACATCAATGCTGAGCAAAAAAGAGTAACAGGCAAAACAGACTCCTTAAAAAATAGTTTGTTGTCCATGTCTTATTACGTTTTGGTTTATATGTTTATTGTTTCGGGTGCAAAAATACACTTATTCTTGCCGACTATACTTTATATTTTGACCATTCACCTTTATTTTTTGACTTTTGCCCATTTTTTGTTTTTCACATTACATTTTCTCTTTCTTTTTGTTTTGTATTCTAAGGATTTTATAGTATTTTTGCAGAAAAATAAAAGACCTATCAATGAAAAGAAACATAAAGACATTCTACACCTTATTATATATAGT
>ERZ1034871.1159-NODE-1159-length-13749-cov-4.173434_pt1 | contig 13749 bp, 11 predicted proteins | sample MGYA00520631_ERZ1034871 | MGnify/ENA primary metagenome ERZ1034871 (study PRJEB33766, sample SAMN09781721) | gut metagenome | biome: gut microbiome | host: Homo sapiens | place: Madagascar | study: EMG produced TPA metagenomics assembly of the PRJNA485056 data...
TCACGCTGGTCACGTGCACGCCGATCTTCCTGAACACGTACCGTCTGCTCGTCACCGGGGAACGCGTGAGCATGCCGGACGACGCGCCCTATCCCGAGGACGCGCCGAGAACCAGCGGACGGGACACGCGCCCCTATCTCGTATCCGGCGTGACCCTGCTCGCGGGACTGCCGGCCGCGATCGTCGCGTCCAGGCCGAAAGCCCGACCATTCGGACGACACGGACGGAAGGATTGACCCCGACGGACAATGTCTGGGGGTAGTCTGGAGGGTGCGCGGCCACTCCACCGCCGACAGGACGACACGCCGGTGACGCCGATATCGGATTGGGGGCACGTGGAATGGCTGACGGAAACGTCGCAGGGACATTTCCATTGGAGCCGGATCCCAATGGGATTCGGCATTGGAGGGTAGATATGAACAAGAAGGCTTTCGCAACAGCGGTAGCATCCGTGGCTGTCGCGGGCACCATCGCCGCGCCGGCCATGGCCGACGAGACCGCGGTCACCCCGGTCGAACAGGCCCAGCAGGCAGTGGCGCAGGCGCAGGACGCCGTCGACCAGGCCGCCCAGCAGCAGGGCGCGCAGCAGGACCAGGTGGCCGCCGCCCAACAGCAGGTCGCCCAGGCCAAGGACAGCCTCGACCAGGCCAACACCGGCGTCCAGCAGGCACAGCAGGCCACCGACCAGGCCCAGCAGCAGGTCGACCAGGCCCAGGAGAACGTGCAGCAGGCACAGCAGAACGTCGAGGACACCATCAACCAGGACCAGAACGTCCAGCAGGCCACCAATGGAGTCCAGCAGGCGCAGGACAGCCTCGACAAGGCGCACGACAGCCTCAGCCAGGCGCAGGAGAAGGCCGACCAGTCGGCGAGGAACGCCGACACGCTCGAGAAGGCCATGAACGACAGCCGGTCCATCCGCGACGACGCCGCCAAGGCCAAGGAGAAGGCCGACCAGGCCGCGAAGAACGCGCAGGCCAGGGTCGACGCCACCGACAAGACGAAGCTCGACCAGGACACCGCCGCGAAGAAGACCGCCGCCGACCAGGCGCAGGCCAGTGCCGACGAGGCCCAGCAGGCCTCCGACAAGGCGCAGGCGAAGCTCGACGAGGCGAAGGCGAAGCTCGACGAGGCAACCCGACTGGCCGGCGACGCGAACGATCCCGCCAAGGTCAAGGAGGCGCAGGACGCCGCGATGAAGGCCGGCGAGGCCGTCGACGCGGCCCAGCAGGCGCAGGCCGAGGCCACCGTGGCCGCCGCCACCGCGAAGACCAAGGCCGACCAGACCCAGTCGAAGGCCGACCAGGCTCAGGAGAAGCTCGACAAGGCGCAGGACGCCGCCGACCAGGCCAAGGCCAAGGCCGACCAGACCCAGGCCGCGTATGACAAGGCGCAGGTGGACAAGTCCACGTCCGACACGGCGCTCGACAAGGCGAAGACCGCGAACGAGAAGGCCCAGAGCGAGCTCGCCAAGGCCGACCAGAAGGCCGCGCAGGCGAAGACAGCCGCCGAGAAGGCCGCCCGGCAGGCGGATGCGGCGCAGGCCGCGTACGACGCGGCCGTGAAGGCCGCGCAGGATGCGAAGAAGGCCGCGGACGAGGCCGCCGAGAAGGAGGCGCAGGGCGCGGCCGGCTGGTTCCAGTCCGACAACGCGGAGCAGGCGTACAAGTATCTGACCGATTCCAGCGTGTCCAAGTACCTCGAATACACGCATATCGGCGCGAAGGACGATGCGACCAGCCTCGACAACCTGCTCAAGGCCCTGGACATGATCGACGAGTGCAACAAGCTGCGCGCGGAGAACGGGTTGGAGCCGTTGAAGGTGTCGGAGACCGCGTTGGCCATGGCCATGGTCCAGGCCAACTTCGCCGCGAACGGCAACTACTACCACAACATGCAGTACGACAACGTCGGCGAGAACCTCGACTGGGGCATGGCCGACGACGATCCGTACGACGACTGGTACACGACCGAGAAGGCCACTTACGAAGCCGCCCTCAAGTCCGGCGACTATCCCGACCTCGCCAGCCTGTCCGCGTATGACATCAGCCTGAAGTACCCGGACCTATCCCAGAAGGTCGGCCATTACCTCAACATCATCGACCCGGACTACATCGCCACCGGCATGGCCTATAGCGGCTACGGTAAGACCAACCACAGCCACGCGTTCACGCAGGAATACTTCAACGACTGGAACTCCTACAACAAGAACGACACCGTGTATGACGCGGCCGTGTACCGCACGATGGTCGAGAACTACGTCAATGGCGTGCGCAACGCCCAATCCACGTACGAGGAGGCGTTGAGGAAGGTCGACGAGGCCAAGGCCACGCTCGACAAGGCCAACCAGGCGAAGGCCAGCACCGCCGACGCTAAGACCGCCGCCGAACAGGCGCGGCAGGCCGCGCAGGCCGAGGCCGCCGAAACCGCGAAGATCCTCATCGACGCGACCGCCAAGAGCCAGCGGGCCCAGACCGCCTACGAGCAGGCCAAGACGGCGAACGAGCAGGCGCAGGCCGACTACACGACGGCCGACACCGCCCGCCAGCAGGCCCAGACCTCGTACGATGAGGCCAGGACGGCGAACGACCAGGCGCAGGCCAACCTCAGGAACGCCCAGGCCGCGGTCGAACAAGCCAAGCAGGCGCTCGACAAGGCCCAGGCCGACAAGGCCCAGGCCGACGAGCGTGTCAGCATCCTGACCGACGCGGAGCACGCCCTGGCCGCCGCCAAGACCGCCTACGACCAGGCCAAGAGCGAGGCCGACCAGGCCAAGCAGGCATTGGAGGCCGCCAAGACGGACCTCGACGCCAAGCAGGACGCCTACATGCAGGCCAAGGCCAAGAGCGACGAGGCCGCCCAGCAGGTCAGGGACCTCGAGAACGCGCTGGCCGACCTCAACGCCAAGACCGACGCGTTGACCGCCGCCCAGAACGACCTCGACACGAAGACCGAGGCGTACCGGCAGGCCGCCACGGCCCGCGACGACGCCGCCAAGCAGGTCGAACAGGCCAAGACCAACGTGAAGAACGCCGAACAGGCGTTGACGGCCGCGAAGGCCAAGCTCGAACAGGCCCGGAAGGACGCGAAGGATTCTGACGCGGTCAAGACGGCGCAGGCCGCCGTCGACAAGGCACAAGCCGACCTCGACGCCGCCAAGCAGGCGTTGGCGGACGCGCAGGCCAAGCTCGCCGACGCGAAGACCACGCAGGCGAAGGCCAAGAGCGACTACGACAAGGCGCAGGCCTCCCTAGCCGCCGCGATCAGGAACGCGTCCGGCAGAACCGACACCAAGACCGATGGCAAGGCCGACGGCACCGGTTCGACCGGCGCCGTCTCCGGCCCGCAGGTCGAGCAGACCGGCCTGAAGACCAGCGAGAAGGCCACGTCGGACGCCGCAACCAAGGCCGATCAGGTCATGGCGTCCACCGGCGCGAACACGAACGGCATGCTCCTCGCGGCCGTGGCCCTCACCGGCATCGGCTGGACCGTGCTCGACATGAAGCGCCGCCGTATGGACGTGACCGCACGCCACGGCACGCGCTGACCCAATTCCCCCTCCAAACAAACAGGCGGCCGGAACAGGACGACGGAAGCCCTTACGACGGTTTCCGGAACTCCCGTTCCGGCCGTTCTCCTTTCCCACGGTCCTGCATCTTGGACTTTCCGTCGGGGGCGTAAACATTTACCCATGCCCTTCTTTCCGGTCGGAAGGCCGGGCCGAAGCTAAAGCTTTACCACGCAGGAATCCTCTGCCGTGACGTCCATGCCGCTTCATGATGGCGGCCATATTAGGGGCGTCAGCCTTGGGAACGGGCGAAACGGCCGCAGGACCGAGATTCCCGTAGACCCGTTGCGAGCCGGATCGCCAAGCAGAGGGCAATTTTTCAAGAAAAGATTGGTCTTAAGAAATCGACAAAACGGCACCTTGTCAGTTTTGACAGTTTTTGGTATGCTGGTGGAGTCACGATAGTCGATTCTGGAGGTGGAATATGAGTACCGGTACAACGGAGTTGGAACACTCGCATGTTGGGAAAACCGTCTGCGTCCATTCCCATCATGCTTCACGCAATAACAAGACCCGCTATGCCCTGCGCAACGTCAAGGTTCATCATACGAAGAAGCACATGTCCACTGGAAACACCACAGCTGCGGCGGTACGTCGTGTCCTGATCGACGCCGACGGCGTCGTGACGGAATTGAACGACAAGGCCTTCGAAGCGGCCATGAACGCGGCGATGGGTGTCATGGGACGTCACCGGATGATTACCACCGGGCAGGCCGCGAAACTGATGAACTGTTCACCCCGTACCGTCGCCCGTATCCTCGATTCCGGACGGTTGCCCTTCACCCGTAGCGGCGGAACCGGACGACGCATGGTCGACGTGGTCGACATCATGGAATACCAACGTCAGGAACGTGCGCGCATGCGGGAATCCTTGGACGCCATGCGGCGGGCGGCCCGGGAAATCACGATGGACGACGACGAAATGGCCGCCTACGTCGCGCAGTTCGACTGACCCAGAAGGAACCACGACATCATGACCCAGCCGGTTGTGTTACTGGACGCCAACGTATTCCCTACCACTTGGCTGCTCGATATCCTCCTCACATTGGACGAACATGAGATCGTCGACGTGGTATGGTCTGAACGCATCCTCGACGAGGCGCGTCGAGCAATGGTCGAACGCCAGCATCGCGATCCTGACCGTATAGACTGTTTCCTAGCCTCCATACGTTCCATGAATCCCACGCACTGCATATACGGGTGGGAGCCTCGCGAAACATTACTCGATGAACTACCCGACCCCGATGACAGACATGTGCTCGCCGCCGCTCTGGTTGCCGACGCGGACTACATCGTTACCTACAATCTCAAAGACTTTCCCTTGGAAAAACTCAGTCGGTATTCGATCACAGCCATCCATCCCGACGTTTTCCTGTGCCGCATGCTGGATCGGGACACACGTGGCATGCTGGATGTGATGGACACGGTCGTTTCCAACAAGACCAATCCACCACGCACCATGGGCGAGGAAATGGCCCATCTTAGGAAACTGCGGCTCAACACGTTCTCCGACAGGCTGAAGAGCCTATATTCCGAATAATTCGAACATCCGGCAACCACCAGGCAGACGGCCGGAACAGGACGATGGAACCCCATATAAGGGTTTTCCGAACCTGTTCCGGCCTTTTTTCGTTCTTTTCTCTCCTTTGCATCCCATACTTTCCGTAATCCGCATGCTTCCCGACCAACGACGTTCGAGAACCGGAAAGAAAAGCCGTCCCCACACGGCCGCACACCCTCACCCCCCGTGACGGTATCGGACGGGGCGCGTGTGGAAATAACGCGACACAGGGAAACGACAATCCCCGCGCAAGGAGGATGAGATGGACAAGATCGTCGTCATAACCATCATCGCCGTCTTCTGGCTCTCCGGCCTGCTGATGGCATGGAGCATGTGCACCGTCGCGGCACGAGCCGACCGGCGTATGGAAGAGCGCGGACGCGGATGCCGGCCGGACGACACCAGCCACGTGGAATAGCGGGGACGCGTCACCGCCGGTTTCTCCATCGTGATGTTGGACGAGTCAATCCCCCTGTCTGATATCGCAGTCATGTCATGTGGATTATCCGGGAACGGATTTCCTGTAAGAGATTTCGTTCCCGGACATGTCCGATTCTAGGGAGGAATTATGGCTGCAACTCTTTGCATCCTCGTGCTGATGGTCCTCGCCGCCTCATGCCTGTACGAAGCTGTCGTGTACCTGGCCGTCAAGCAGAAAAGCACCTTCGTGGGCCGTAGGGCCAAGGAGAAGGTGATCGCCATGGGACGTAAGGCCCGTCAAGGCAAGGCCACCCTGTTCATCGTGCTCGCCATCATCTGCTTCGCGCTGATGATCGTGGCCGGCATCCTGATGGCCCACGCCGGATACAGCGTGTGATCCGGAAGACCATCTCCCGTTTCACCAGCGGACGGCGTATCCGGCCTGTCGCCGGCCGCCGTCCGCTTCATTTCCCTGCGTTTTTTGGTTTGGAGTGAGCAGCATGCCGGTCGAGGACACCGAAGACGAGTATTTGGACGATGACGTCCCGTCGGACGGGCGGGATGACACGGATCCGTTCGTCCCGTTGCTGGAGGACGACGGGCACAGGCTCGGCCGTCCGGCCCGCCGTGGCGTCGGCGTGGTGGGTTTCGTGCCCGCGCCGACCAGACTGTCCATTCCCGAACTGGACTGGCTCACGCGCGTGCGTGACGGGGCCGACCGTACCGTACGCGTGCCTGCACACCGGTATTCCCGGTCCGACCGCAACGCGGTCGAGCAGGCGCGCCAACGCCTGTATTCGCTGGCGTCGAAGCAGATCGACCAGACGAAACGCGTGTACAAGGCGCGCCAGCGCGACGAGGAAGGCATGCTGCCGTTGGGTTCCGCGTCCCCGTTGGACATGATAACCCGTGATTTCAACGAACGTCCCCTGATTCCATGGCATCAGACCAGCACGGGACGGGCTGGCGTGCTCACCACATTCGTGGCCGGTTCCGGCGCCCAGTTGATTCCCGGACCGCCCATCGGCATCGACGCGCTCTCCCGCGAACTGTTCCAATTCGACTGCTGGGGCACGTACGACGCGCACATGACCACCAGCCCCGACCTGTTCTTCAGTGGCCTGCGCGGCCAGGGCAAAAGCTATTGCGCGAAGACCATCGCGGTCCGTGAGATCGGTTTCGGACGCAACATCATCGTCCAATCGGACCGGCAGGGCGAATGGAAGGCCATCGCCCAGGCCATTCCCGGCGGCCAGGTCGTCTCCCCCGGCAAAGGCAATTACCTGAACCCGTTCGCCATGCCCGACATGTCCCACCTCACATCCGAGGAGGATCGCCGCGCGTTGCGCCAGGAGGTCCTCTCGGGCAGGAAAAGCGCCATGATGGCCTTGGCCGAGGCCGTGAAGGAGCCGGACCGTCCGTTCCCGTTGGACAAGGACATGCTCTCCCTGATCGACCAGCTCATCGCCTCGTACGGCACCGACCCGATGACGTTGGAGAAGGCCGTGGCCCGTCTGTCCGACTGGGATTGGGTCGATGGCGTGTACCGGAACATCCATGGTTTCGAACATTACCGTGATCTCGCGCGCGAGAAGGCCAGCGAGGCCGCACGCGTGTTCTCCCCCATGGTCGAGGGAGGCACCATGAGCGGCATGTTCGACAAGGAGTCCACGATCACGTTGGATCCGGCCGCCCCGATCATCGTGTTCGACACGTCCGGTCCCGTGTTCCAGGATCCCACGTTGAAACGCGTGTACACCGCGGCGGTCAGCTCGTGGATCGACCGGCTATTGCAGGCGCGTGACGGACTGCGCCGCATCATCGTGTGCGAGGAGGCGTGGGATCTGCTGTCGAACCCGCAATTGGTCGACTCGTTGCAGACCCGGCAGCGTTCCGCGGGCCATTGGGGGTGCGCCACATGGCTGATCGTGCATGGCGTCGCGGACATGACCCAGGTGTTCACCGCCGGTTCCGGACTGCGTGGCAAGGTCGAACAGCTGATGAATCTGATGGAGACCAAGATCATCTACCGTCAGGGCGGTGAGAACATCCCCCTGTTGAACCGTCTCATCCCCGATCTGAGCGAGGACGAGCTCGACCAGATCCCACGCCTGGGCCAGGGTTTCGGCATCTGGCGCATCGGACACGAGCATCCACGCCTGATCCGTCCCATCGCCGGGCCCATGTGGGCGGACGTGTTCGACACGTCGAGCCTGCGCAAGGCCTCCTGAACAATCCAATCGAAAGGAGAACGTATGTCGGAACACCGGATCACGGCCCGCCGCGGCTACGACCGTGAGGAACTCAACGCGGACAACCGCAGCCAGGTCATGGGCGTGTGGCGGAGATTCGAATCGTCGAAGACGGGCGAATGGCTCGCCCGCCACACGAACCTGCTGGAACGGTTGAGCGACGAGGAAAGCCATCTCGTGGTCCGTGCGGGCGCGCTCGTATGCGTGCTCGCGTTGATCCTGTCGATGGTCATGTTCCTCGCCGCCAGGGGCGACATGCTCGCCTGGACGCTGCTCACCCTGCCCGTGTTCGCCGTCGCGTTCCTGCTCGTCATGGTCCTGTGGATCTTCTGGGACGCGTACCGTGATTCCGAAGAACGCGCCGCCGACTGGATCTCCACCCGTCCGGGCATCGCATCCTGGCGTCAGATCGCCGCCGGCTACGGGCCGCGGGCCATCAACCGTGACGTGGTCCCGTCCGTCCTGCCGCGCATGCTGGCGGATTTCCGCGACCGGAAGCCGGGCGCCGTCCACCCGCGCGCATGGCATGCCGCCTGGTATGTGGGCAAGTCATGGAACATGGAGGTGTGGCTCGGTTCGGAACGCCACATCTACGTGCTGGGTCCGACCCGTTCCGGCAAGACCGTGAGCGTCGTCATCCCCGCCGTGGTCGAGGCGCCGGGCTTCGTGCTCGCGACCTCCACGCGAGGCGACATCATCAAAACGACCCGTTATCTGCGCGAATGCGGTGTGAAGGACCGTGTCCGCGGCGCGGCGTTCGGTAATCGCGGGCCGGGAACGACGCACATCTTCGATCCCGAAGGCGTCGCGGAGAACGATCCGGACACGCGGCACAACATGCGTTGGACGCCATTGCAGGGTTGCGACGATCCGGCCGTCGCGATGCGCCGCGCGCAGACCATGGTCGCGATCGGCGGCATGGGAAGCGGCTCCAACAACCAGGAGTGGGGCGTGAGCGCCACCATGTACGTGCAGGCCATGCTGTACGCGGCGGCCATCGCGGACCGGACCATCAACGACTGCTACCGTTGGAGCCTGTCGCCGGAGGCCGCGCAGGAGGCCGCCGACCTGATCCGCAAGTACACGCCGGAACGCGAGATGGACCGTTGGGCCGCGACGTTGAACGCCCTGCCCCACGTCGATCCACGCCAGAAAGGCTCGGAATGGTTCGGCGTGAAGAACGCGTTCAGCATCCTCGCCGACCCGAACGTGAGGGCGCGCATGAACCTGAGCCCCTCCGACCCGCGACTGATCGACCCGAAACGCATGGTGCTGCGCGGCGACACCGTGTACGTGCTGTCCAAGCCCCGCCGTGACGGCGGCGTGGCCGGCAACGCGGGCATCTTCGTGAGCCTCCTTCTCGACACGTTCCAGGAGGCGTGCCAGGACCTCGCGTTCGACAAGGCCTCCGGCTCGCGCGGCAAGATCGAGCCTCCCGCACGGTTCGTGCTCGACGAACTGTCGAACATCGAGAAATGGCCCGGCCTGCGCAACGCCATCACCCAGGGCGGCGGCAACGGCTACCAGCTGATCATCGTGGAACAGTCCCGCCAGCAGATGGCCGACGAGAAGGACGGGTACGGCAAGGCCGTGGAGCAGACCGTCTGGGAGAACTGCCATCGGATCATGCTCAAGGGCGTGTCCGACGACGAGACGCTGAAATGGTGGATCAGCCAGATCGGCACGCACCACCATACCCGCCGCGAATCCTCCTGGAATCCGGGACAGGGACCATTGGGCGGTCTGACCACGCGTCACGAACGCGAGGAATCCGTCACCCAACAGGAATTGAGCCTCCTGCCCGTCGGCTACGCGCTCGTGGAACCATTGGGCCAGGCGCCCGCCCTGGTGCGCATGATCATGTTCCACGACCGCGACTGGTGGCGCGAGGGATTGGAGGACCTGCGCCCCTCCGCGGGCCAGGCATGGCATGAGACGGAAGGAGCGACCGCATGAGCGACGACGCCGTGGACAAGTTCTTCGACGAGATGGTCTCCCCCGCGTCCACGCCGACGGAATCCACCCCGCCGGACGAGGCCGACAAGCCCGGGGAACCGGATACGGTCATGGACGACTCCACGGGACGGGACGAGCCGGAGCATGGGCCGTCCACCCCGGGTGGCGTGACGGACGGTTTGGAACGGCCGTCGTTCTGGACCGACGACATGGAACGCGACTTCCAGGAGGAAGTCAGGACCATGTTCGACGACATGGTGAACAGGCAGCGTGGCGAACTGTCCGTCAGGGAGCAATGCGAGCACGCGTACGAACAGCTGACCGCCGCCGTGAACGGCAAATACAAGGAGCTGACCGGCAAGGACCTGCCGTCATCCATGGCGCGCAACCTGGACCAGCTGCTCACGCAGATCACCATGGCCCCGCTCAACGAGCCGGAGCATGGTCCCGGTCTGTGGGCCAAACTCCCGCAGAACTCCCTCGCCACCATGGTAGAGGCCCGCCCGTTGGACCTGACCGGCTCTCCCACGCGCATGGACATCGATCTGATGATGCTGCACACCATCCGCATGGGCCGGTTCCTCACCACGCATTACGTGGATTGGGCGCGCACCCTGCCATCCTGTTGGATCCGCCACGACGACGTGGTCCAGGAGGTCTACTCGCTCAAATGCTACATGGACATGATCGTCGCGAGCCCGAACGGCGGCCTGTACGCGCCGACATTGCAATCGTTGATCCACTCGTCGTTGGAACGCGTCAAGGGATACCTGTCCTCGGCCGACACGTCCAGCGCGGACCACAAGCACCACCTGTCCATGGCGGACGACCGCAAACGCGAACAGGCGCGATGCGACGAGTACAGGCATTGGTTCGAACGCGACGGCGGTTGGGCCGGAGAGCCCGGCTTCGGACCGTCCTGGCGGTTCGCGAACGCGTCCGAGGGATTGGACGCGGTATGCGATCTGATGACACCCACCCGCGTCGATGACGAGGAGGATCGGGACGACAAGGCATTGTCCGACCAGGTCGACAAGTGGCGCGCCGGATTGGAAGGCCTGCGCGGCAACTATGCCATGGACCACAAGCCGGAGCATCTGGCCGCCGCAAGGAATGACGAGGAACGGATCCGCCGCGCCCTCCTGGACTACACGACCCGTGAACGCGCGAGCCGTGACCGGCTCGACCGTGCTGTCACGGCCGCCGTCAGACTCACGCGCGACCAGGAACGCTCCATGCCCATGACGGACGAAGACCGCCGCGCCCTCGCCGATCTGATCGACCAGGGACGGAGCATCCTCCGCGAATACGGAAGCAGCCAGTTCGACGACGCCTACCGGCCATGCTCCATCGACATGCAGGACGATCTGACCGAACGGTTGAACCGGCTTGTGGACGGTGATCCAGCCAACGTGTTCGACCATTGCGACCGTATGCTCGACCAGCTCGACGACGTGTTCGAACGTGGAAAGGACGGACGATGAGCAGCGAGCAGCCCAACCTGTTCGACCAGTTGACGCCGTCGGACTCGCTGCGTGACGACCTCGCATGGATCGACTCCCTGCAGGAAGACACGCAGGAGGACGACAAGCCCGCCAGGCAGGAACGCAAGCCACGCAAACGCCGCGGCCGGAAGAACATTCCAACCGAGCACGAGCCTGAACAGCCCACTCCCCCGCCACCGCCGGCCAAACCCGGACACGAGCCCGAACAGCCCATGCTCATCGTGCCCGACATGACCCAAACGGATGAGCCCATCCCACCGGCCGGATTGGAGGCTCCGACCACCGTGATCGAACCGCCCGACCCGGAAACGCCGGATGGGAGTCCGGCCGAAACCACCGTGATCGGACCGGAACCCGAATCCGAAACGACCATCCTTCCAGAAGAGGCGTTGGAGGACGTGGCCGACCCCGACTCGCCCTCCGACGACCCGAAGGCCATGACCTGGGTCAAACGCGGTCTGATCATCGCGGGCGCCGCCATCATGCTGCTCATCATCCTCGCCCTGGCGGGCTCCCACTCGACGGCCGTCAAGGAGAAAACCGCCTATGAGCGCGTGCAAGCGTCCATGAGCCAACTGGCCGCATGCAACGGCAAAGCGAAAAACACGGTCGGCAATGCAGACAAGGCCGGCGTGGACGATAAGGACGTGGACACGCTACGTGACCTCGTCGCATCGAACGGCAAACTCATCCGGTCCAAACGCGCCGGCCTGTCCATCAGCGAGTCCGAACGGCTCTCCACCAAGGCCGACAAGGCCACGAAACGAACCCGCACACTGGCCGGCAAGGTCGACCGGCTCGTCAAAGCCAAGCCGTTGATGGACGCGAGGAGGAAATGCCGGGACGCGTTGGACAAGGCCGTGAAAGCGTCGACGGACGCGAAACCATCGGATGATGCGACCCGCGCCGCGAAGGCCACGTTGGACAAGCTGATCGGCCAGGCCCGCAAGCTCGACGCGAAAACCACCGTCGACACGTGGAACGACATGGCATCCAGGCTCGACAAGGCGCGCGGGAACCTCTCCCAGGCGTTGGACGCGAAAGCCAAAGCCGACGAGGAAGCCAGACGGCAGGCCGAAGCGCAGGCGCAAGCCCAACAGCAAGCCCCGCAACAGCAACAGCAGACGATGCCCGCGCCGACGCCGCAGTACCGCCGCTCTTCCGGCTCAGGCTCCACCAGCGTGCCGCAAGGCAACGGCGGAGGAACCACGAACAACAACAATGGCGGAACATCCAACGGCAACTCCGGCGGATGGTACGTGCCACCGGAAACCAACGACAACAGTCTGCCGAGCAACGACTCAAGCCTCTGACAAACGGGAAAGGAGCACAACAATGGGAAAGAACAAACATCGTCAGGCGTCCACGCCCGAATCGAAGAAGCAGGCGGCCGTCTGGTGCGCGATCGCCATCATCGCCATCACCGTCATGGTCCTGGTCGCCAACCCATGGAAACAGCAGACGTCCGCGACGTCCACGCCGCAATCCAGCCAATCCGCGCAGACACGATCCCACAAACAGAACAAGAAAAAGAAGACGACGAAACCGTCCGGCACCCTGCAACAGCAGGCACAATCCATGTTCATCGGCGACGCGGAACAGATCGCCGACGACGTACGCGACCTGTTGAACGCGCCGGAGAACTCGAACGTCGACACGCTCGGCAACCTGCTGTACCGGCATAACCGTCAGGATCTAGCCGAAGCGACGGACCTGTATGACGCGATCGGCCAGCAGAAGGACATCGACACGATCCGCAGCCTCGCACGCGAATGGTATCCGCAAGCCATGCAGGCCGGCATCGAGGCGAGACGTGACGACCTCTCGTCCGGATTGGACAACACCGCGCGCGAGGTCGCCACCATCGAACGGGACGATCTTTCCGGCACGCAAGGCTGCGGCGATCTCAAAGCCGCGTACGAGACCGCGAAACGACTCGTGGACTCCAAGTCGGATGATTACGACGCTTTGACCAAAGCCCAGCAGAATCTGACCACGGCGATGAGCGGCTGCGCGACCAACCTCGATCCGACGGACCGGGAGAAAGTGTTCGGCCAACCGCAGGGAACCCTCAAGGAAGATAAGGAGTAGGAGAACATGTCCACCACGAACAACCGCTCTTGGAAAGCGCTACTGCCACGGAACGGCGGCATCGGAGTGTGCCCGCAGATCGGCAGGGTGAAGATCCCGCCCGTCTGCCCACGTCCCATACTCAACCTCACCGGTGGCAGACGTATCAAAACCGTCCGCGCCTGCTGGTTCGAAGGCAGCGAGGCGCGTTTCGTCTCCCTCATGCCGTCGACCGGCCGCATACGCAAGGAACTGGAATCATTGAAGGGCGGCGAGACGGTCGAATTCATCGGACGTCCCTGCGAATGGCATGACATGTCTGGACAGAACTACTACATCGTCATCGTCACCGACATGGACATCATCGAATCGAAAAGCTTCGCAAACATGTCCAAAGCTTAAATATGGGTGGACTCG
>ERZ1034871.1180-NODE-1180-length-13544-cov-3.478686_pt1 | contig 13544 bp, 14 predicted proteins | sample MGYA00520631_ERZ1034871 | MGnify/ENA primary metagenome ERZ1034871 (study PRJEB33766, sample SAMN09781721) | gut metagenome | biome: gut microbiome | host: Homo sapiens | place: Madagascar | study: EMG produced TPA metagenomics assembly of the PRJNA485056 data...
CTCGTCTGGCCCGAGTTCGCGGCTTCCTGCCAAAAGCGCGCCCATGTGTACCGAGCCGGTACACATGGGCCGCGAGTTTGCACGCCCCCTGCAAACTGGGCCGCGACGTGTACCCGGCCCGGTACACGTCGACCGCGAGCTTGCACGGACCCGCGAAACTCGGACGCGACGAGTACGGGCGCGTCAACTCGGGGCTCACGTGTACCGGCCGCCGGCAGCACCAGCACCGACGCCGCGCCGCACGCCGCCGTCCGCGCCCTACCCCGCCAGAGATAGCTCGTTCACGGCGTCACCGGGCTTGCGCCCATCCAGCGCCTCAAGCGCGTTTCTCAGGGCGCGCGTGCGCATCTCGGTGTACGAGTCGGACGAGTGGTACGCGCAATGCGGGGTCACTATGCAGCTGTCCAGCCCCACCAGCGGACTCTTCGCGTTCGTCTCGTCGCGTTTCACGTCCACGGCGGCCGCACGGATGGTGCCGTCCGTCAGCGCCTGTGCCAGGTCCTCCTCCACCACGCAGCCGCCGCGAGACGTGTTCACCAAAAACGCGGTCGGCTTCATCAGACGCAGCGTCCGCGTGCAGATGATGTCGCGCGTCGCGTCCACCAGCGGGCAGTGCAGGCTCACGACATCGCTCTTCTCCAGAAGCTCGTCAAGGCTCTCCGCCTTCGTCACGCCATGGCTGGCGAGAAACGCCGGCGACTTAGTTGGGGCGTACGCCATGACCTCCATCCCTATCGACTTCAGCATGGGCGTGAGCGCCTGCGCGATGGAGCCGAAGAACACGAGCCCGGCCGTCTGGCCCTGCGGCCGGGGCGCGTCGTAGCCGGCCATGTCGTCCCACACGCCGTCGCGCACCTGCCGGTCAAACCACGTGATCTTCTTGTACAGGTCCACGACGAGCCCCAGCGTGTGCAGGGCGACGTCGTACGTGCAGTAGTCCGGCACGTTCGTGACCCAGCAGCCGTGCGCCGTCGCAGCGGCGTCGTCTATGTTGTCGTGGCCTATGGCCATCATGCTCACGCACCTCAGCTGGGGCGCCGCCTCGAACGTGCGGGCGTCCGCCTTGCCCCACTCGATCACGAGCGCGTCCGCGCCAGACAGCGACCCGCGCACGGGGCGCCCGGCGTTGTCGGAGTCGACCTCGTACACCTCGACGTCTTCCCCGCCCAGCTCCCCCAGCATCCTGCGCTCGAGGTCCAGCGGGACCGCGCTTCCCAGATATGCGATGCGTGGCATGATGGCCTCCTTGCATGGCTTGAACCGGCACCCAGCTCAGCGCCCGTCTCGGCGCCCGCACCGACGCCCGCACCGGCTCGCGGGCGTCAGCGCCCGTCTAGTACCCCAGCTCGCTCATGGAGCGGTCCAGGATTCCCACGCCCTCGTCCAGCTCGTCCGTCGTGACGTTCAGGCGAGTGGCGAAGCGCATGCCGTTGCCGTGGACGCCGCAGTTGAGGGTGATCATGTAGTTCTTCAGGCACTGCGCCTTCACGGCCGTCCAGATCTCCGGCGCCGGGCTTCCGTCCTCGGGGTGGTCGAACTCGATGGCGCGCATCAGCCCGATGCCGCGCACGTCCCCCACCACGGGGTGGGCCTTGCGCAGCTCCTCCAGCTTGCCGGCGAGGTAGGCGCCCTTCTCGTTCACGTTCTTTAGGATGTGCTGCTCCTCCATCTGGTCCAGGACCGCAAGGCCGGCGGCTGCGGCCACGGGGTTTCCGCCAAAGGTGCCGCCGTGCATGCCGGGCAGCCACTTGGCCATGATCTTCTCGGTAGAGACGATGGCGCTCATGGGCATGCCGCCCGCGATGGCCTTGCCCAGGTTCATGACGTCGGGCGTCACGCCAAAGTTCTGGCCGGCCCACATCTTGCCCGTGCGGCCGTAACCGCTCTGGATCTCGTCGAAGATCAGCAGGATACCGTACTTGTCGCAGATCTCGCGAACGCCCTGCACAAAGCTCGCGGGCGGCACGAAGTAGCCGCCCTCGCCCTGCACCGGCTCCATGATGATGGCCGCGACCTCGGTGGGCTCCACCAGGTAGTCAAACAGCTGCTGCAGCTCGTCCAGGCAGAACTTGGAGCGCTGCTGCGCGTCCATGCCCTTGGGGCACAGGTCCTTCTGGGGGTAGGTCGAGAAGTACACCCCCGGCAGCCCCGGCTGGTACGACTCGCGGTAGTGCGCGGCGGAGCCGGTGACGGAGAGCGCGCCCCACGTGCGTCCGTGGAACGAGCCCTTGAACGCGATGACGCACGGCCTGCGCGTGTAGGCGCGCGCCAGCTTCAGCGAGCCGTCCGTCGCCTCCGCGCCGCCGTTGGCAAACAGCGTGCAGCCAAGGCCGCCGGGCGCCGCCCGGGCTATGCGCTCAGCCAGTTCGAGTGTGGTGGGAAAGTTCACCATGTTGAAGCTGCCGTTCACGAGCCGGTCCACCTGCTCGTGGATGGCAGCGCGCACGTGGGGGTCGTTGTGGCCGAGCGCGTTCACGGCGATGCCCTGGACAAAGTCCAGGTACTTCTCGCCGTTGACGTCGTACATGTAGCTTCCCTCGCCGTGGTCGATCACGAGGTCCGTGCTCTTTGCGAGCGCCGGGCTCAAGTAGCGCTTGTAGTCTTCGTAACGCATGGGCATGACGTGCTCCTCTCCGTAAGACCATGGGCCCACTGTAGTGCGCGCACGTTGAGCCGCGGTTTATGCATGGTTACGGAAGGGGCGCCAAACGTCGCTCGCCTCGTTTCCCCAACGTTGCGAGTTTGTGTTGCGCCACGTGGGCGCGCCGGGCGAGGCGCTTGCGGCGCTGGGGCGCGCGGGCGTCCGGCACGGCGGCGCCGTCGCAGTCCGGCCGCGGCCGTGCGGCCCGGCCGCCGTACGGCCGTATAATGCAGCCACGGCAGTCCGCGCCGCGGGGGTGCGGCTTGGGGCGCGGCACGCAAGGTGCCGCGCGCGAGGAGGCCACATGCACATAGACAGGGACCGGGCGGCGCGCGCCTTCAAGAGCTACGTGGAGCGCTTCGACCCGCAGGACCCCAAGATCGCGCTCAAGGTCGATCACACCTGGCGCGTGGCGGACCTTGCCGAGAAGATCGCGCGCTCCCTGCCGGAGGGCACGTCCCAGGAGTACGTCGACCTTGCGTGGCTGCTGGGGCTCCTGCACGACGTGGGCCGCTTCGAGCAGGTCAGGCGCTACGGCACGTTCAGCGATGCCGCCTCCACCAGCCACGCGGCACTTGGCGCGCGCGTGCTGTTTGACGGGCTGGACGGCGCGGCGCCCACGATCCGCGACTACGTGGACGCGCCGGATGAGGACGCGCTCATCCGCACGGCCGTGGCGCTGCACAGCTCGTGGCGGCTGCCGCAGGACCTGGACGCGCGCACGCGCCGCCTGTGCGAGGTCCTGCGCGACGCGGACAAGGTCGACATCCTGAAGGTGAACTGCACCTGCCCCGTTGAGGACATCTACGGCTTCCCGGAGCGCACGCTCCTGGAAAGCGAGCTCTCCCAGGAGGCGGCCTCCTGGTTCTGGCGGCACTCCACCATCCCGCGCGCCGCGCGCAGGTACCCGGCGGACATCCTTCTGGGCCACGTCTGCTTTGCGTGGGAGATGGCGTTTCCGCAGAGCCTTGCCATCACGGCGGAGCAGGGCTGCGTCTTCCGGATGATGGAGCGGCCGTTTTCCCGCGACGACACGCGCGTCGCGTTCGCACGCATGGAGCGGCATCTGCGCGCGTGGATGGAGGAGCAGCTGCGCTGAGCGCGGTCCTTCTCGCCGGGCGAGAAGGACGCGCCACCGTCGCTGACGCAAAACCGTTGCCGCGGCAACGGACATGCCTCCCTCCGCTTGGCTACGCTGTGCCCGTACAGACAACGGGCGCGCCGGCAGGCACCCAGCAGGCGACGCGCCGGAAACGGAGGCATCACATGAGGGAGACGGCCGGAAGGACGTTCAGCATAGCGAAGGAGCACCCCGCGACGCCGGGCTGTACCACGTCGTTTGCGGTGCACGAGGGTACGGGGCTTGCCGTGAGCTACTTCTCGCTCGCGGCCGGGACGGACATCAGCGCCGAGACCCACCACCAGCACAAGCTGCTTGTGGCGGCGGCCGGAAGCATGGACGTGGACGCCGGCGACGGCGCGCGCCACGTGGCTGCGGGCGAGTCCATCCTGGTGTCCGCGGGCGCCACAGTGGGCATGTCCACGCAGGAAGGCTGCACGTACACGCAAATAGACATGGAAAGGGAAACCATCATGAACCAGGCGGTCAAGGCGGGGGACGTCTTCAGGCTCGGGGACCTCGTCCCCTACCAGGACGGGACCATCGTGAACATGGACGTCGCACACAACGGTAGCATGAAGCTCGCGCTCATGAGCTTCGACGCCGGCTGCGGGCTCTCGGAGCACTCCGCCCCCGGCGAGGCACTCGTGTTCGCGCTCGACGGCGAGGGCGTCATCGGCTACGAGGGACAGGAGCACGCGATCCACGCCGGCGAGTGCTTCAAGTTCGATAAGAACGGCCGCCACTACGTGCGCGCCGAGAAGCGCTTCAAGATGGCGCTGCTGCTGACGCTTCAGTAGCGCCGGCGCGCCCGAAGCGCCTATCATGTGTCGATGGAAACCAACCGCCGCCCGACGTTTGCGCCGGGCGGCTTGCGCATGAGGGGGCGCCACATGGAGACGTTTGACGAGCTGTACTACACCGATCCCTACGCACGCGAGTTCGACGCGCGCGTGACGTCGTGCGAGCCCGCGGAGGGCGGGTTCGCCATTGCGCTGGACGCGACGGCGTTCTATCCCACGGGCGGCGGGCAGCCCGGCGACCGCGGCACGCTGGTGCCCGCAGACGCACCGGCACCCGCACCCGCGGCGGCGCAGGGCACGCCGGAAGGCGAGCCCACTGCCACGGAGGCCCCCGGCACCGTCCACGTGCGCGAGGCCGTGCCCGGCGCGGAGCCCGGCACCGTGCTCCACCTGACGGACGCACCGCTTGCCGTGGGCACCCGCGTCCACGGCACGCTCGACTGGACGTGGCGCCGCGACAACATGGAGGCCCACACGGGCGAGCACATCGTGTCCGGCATCGTGCACGCGCTCTTTGGCTACGACAACGTGGGCTTCCACATGGGCGAGAAGTGCATCGAGGTCGACTTCGACGGCATCCTCACGCCGGAGCAGGCCCTGGACGTTGAGCGCCGCGCAAACCAGGCCGTGCGCGACGACGTGCCCGTGCGCGCGCTCCTGCCCACGCCCGCGCAGCTGGACGCGATGGACTATCGCAGCAAGAAGGACCACGAGGGCCAGATCCGCGTGGTGGTGGTCGACGGCGTGGACTCCTGCGCGTGCTGCGGCACCCACGTGGCGACGACCGGCCAGGTGGGCCTGGTCAAGATCCTGCGCGTGGGCACCAAAAAGAAGAAGACCCGCATCGAGCTCTTGTGCGGGCGTCGCGCGCTCGAGGCGTGCGAGGACCTCACGGGCGCCTGCGCGACGTGAGCAACTTCCTCTCCGTCGCGGACGAGGACGTGCCCGACGCCGTGCGGCGCCTCTCGGGCGAGAAGGACGAGCTGAAGCACCTGCTGAAGCAGGCCAACCGCAAGATCATCGACCAGGAGGTCGCGTCCTTCTCGCCCACGGGGGCGCTCCTGACGTGCTACCGCGACGGGCTCGATGTGGACGAGCTGCGCTACCTGTGCGAGCGCGTGCTGGAGCAGACGACGGCCACCACGTGCGCCGCGCTTTCGCCCGCGGCGGCAGGCGACGGACGCATCGCGTACGTACTCGCGAGCGAGGACGCAGACCTGCGGGCAGCGTGCAAGCAGCTGAACGGGCGCCTGAACGGGCGCGGCGGCGGCAAGCCCCACATGGTGCAGGGCAGCTGGGCCGCCACGCGCGCGGAGGCGGAGGCCGCCATCGCGGATCTGCTGGGCTAGGCGCGCCGCAGCCGGGCGCGACGGCGTTAGCGTGCGTCCGCCGGGAACACGATGCCCGCGGACGCGCGAGCTAGCGTCTGCACCCTGCTCACCACCAGGCCGAGCTCCGCCATGCGCCAGCAGTCCTCGAGGCCCTCGTCGCCGCCCTCGGCAAACGTGCGCAGCGCGTCGAACTCGCCCTGGTACTGGTCCTGCTTGGGCGGGACGTACGTCTGGACGGAGCCGTCGTGCAGGCGAAGCTCCACCGTGCCCAGGCCGTTGGGCTTTCCGTCCACGCGGATGTAGCCCGCGGTGCCCTGCACTATCTGGTAGCTGGGCGCGTCGCAGTCCTTTGCCGCGATGGACGCCGCCTTGAAGTCGCCGTAGTCCAGAAGGGCAACGCCGGACGTGTCGATGCCGCGCTCCACGTTCGCCGCGTACGTGACGCCACGCGGCTCGCCAAACATGCGGCACAGCCACGACACGCAGTAGTGTCCCAGGTCCATGAGCGCACCGCCGGAGTGCGCCGGGTCGAACGCCGGGGCAATGTCGCCGCGCTTGAAGCGGTCATAGCGGCTGGAGTACTGGCTGTAGTTCGCCACCGCGAGCTTCACGTCGCCCACAAGCGGCAGCCACTCCGCCACCTTGCGCGTGGTGGGCAGGTAGAACGTGGTGGTGGCGTCAAACAGCAGGAGGCCGCGCTCACGCGCCAGGTCCAGGATCTGCTGCGCCTCCCCGCTGTTCGAGGCCATCGGCTTCTCTAGGATCACGTGCTTGCCGGCCCTAAGCGCACGCATGGCGTAATCGCGGTGAAGGTCGTTGGGGACCCCCAGGTACACGGCGTCCACGTCCTCACGCGCGAGCACGGCGTCGTAGTCGCAGCCCGCACGGGCGCCAAGCGGCCCCGCAAGCTCCTTCGCCTTCGCAATCGAGCGCGGCGTCGACACCACGTCCGTCACCGTGTAGCCCCACCGCGCGATCTTGGGCGCCACCAGCGTGCTTATGAAACCCGTACCAACTACCGCTACCCTCATGCATGCCTCCCCGTCCGGAGCGTCTCCTGCCGATGCTTTCGATTCTACGCCACGGTTGGCCCGCCTTTGGCGCGCGCCTTCGGCGAGGGACGCGGCACTTCTCGCCAAACCGCCCGGCGGAAATCCCCAGTGGCAAAACGGGCATCCTCCTTTGCAGGAACACAAGCCCGGGAGGCATCATGGAACTGAGCGAGGCACTTAACCGTCGCAGGTCGATCCGCAGCTACACGGGGCAGATGGCAGATGCGGCGCAGCTCGAGGCGATCCTGGCGGCCGCGTACGAGGCGCCTGTTGGCATGGGCAGGTACGAGGGCATCCACCTGACCGTCGTCACGCGGCCCGGTCTGCTTGCGGCCATCGACGCCGCGGCGGCGCGCATGTTTGGCAAGCCGGACGCGCACCCGCTGTACGGCGCGCCCATGCTGGTGGTGGTCTCGAGCGACCAGGAGGGCAACGTCGCGAGCGCGAACGTGGCCGCCGTGATTCAGAACATGTCGCTCGCGGCCGTGGACCAGGGCGTCGGCAGCTGCTACATCTATGGCGCGACGCGCGCGCTGGCGCAGGACGCGGACCTGCTGGCCCAGCTCGACCTGCCGGAGGGCTTCGCGCCGCTGGGCTCCATCGTCCTGGGCAAGACGGACGAGAAGTACGGTCCACGCCAGGTGCCGGCCGACCACCACTTCGCGCAGAACGACGTGGCGTAGGCCCGGGCGCGCGGCGGGGGTGCCGCACCATCCGGCGACACCCCACCATCCTGCGGGGGCGCCTCGCGGTCGCACAGTCGGTTCGCCATCTTGATAACAGCAACAGATATTTCTATAATTGCTCAATACAGAAACTTTTATTGCTGTTAAGGACGTTTGCATGGCAGGCCGCACACCCATACCCGTCGCGCGTGCGATGCGCGAGATATCCTCGAACCTCGACCTCGCGCGCAGGCAGCAGCGCATCACGGTGGAGCTTCTGGCCGCCCGCGCGAACCTGAGCGTCCCCACCGTCCGCAAGATGCTGAACGAGGGCACGGGGTCGTTCGAGAACTTTTTGCGCATCGCGAGGCTCTTGGGCTTTCTGGACGGCGTGGTCGAGGCCACGAACCCCCTGAACACCGGCATCGGCCGCATCCGGGCCGAGCAGGACGTCCCGAAGCGGGTGAGGTTGGGCTGATAACGCAAAGGTGCCAGCCACCGAAAACGGACGGCCGGCACCTCTCGTTCTCACCACATCAATTGGTAGACTACGCCACTTGGCGCTGCCGCCACATTACCTACCAGGACAGCAGCTCGTAGCCCGTGTCCGTCACGACGAGCTGGACCTCCCACTGCGCGGAGTCGCTGCCGTCGACCGTGCGCACGACCCAGCCGTTGCCGCGGTCGATGTAGATGTCCGGGTCGCCCGCGTTCACCATGGGCTCGATGGTGAAGCACATGCCCGGCATGAGGATGGGTCCCGTACCCGCCTCGCTCGTGAAGCTCACGAACGGGTCCTCGTGGAACTCGCAGCCGATGCCGTGGCCGCCGTACTCCTCCACGACGGAGAAGCCCGCGTCCAGCGCGACCTGGTGGACGGCGGCGCCCACGTCTCCCAGGTGGCCCCACGGCCTGACGGCGGCAAGGCCCGCCTTGACGGACTCGTGGCACACGTCCACAAGGCGCTTGCGCTCCGGGCTCACCTCGCCGATGCAGTACATGCGGCTGGAGTCCGAGAAGTACCCGCCCTTGATGGTCGACATGTCCACGTTGATGATGTCGCCGTCCTTCAGCACGGCGTTCTCGTCCGGAAAGCCGTGGCAGACGACGTCGTTGATGGAGGTGCACACGCTGAACGGGTACCCCTCGAAGTTGAGGTCAGCAGAGACGGCGTCGTGGGCGGAGAGGTACTCCTCCACCCAGCGGTTGATGTCCATGGTCGTGGTGCCGGCGCAGATGTGCTCGCCCACGTAGTCGAGCACGCCCATGTTCACCGCGGCCGAGGCCTTGATGCCCTCGACGTCCGCCGCCGTCTTGATGAGCGAGCGCGGAAGGACCTCCTCGCCTGCGTGGTACAGCTGGTCAAGCCTGTCGTCCTCGGCGGCGTGGCACTTCTTGTACTTCCTGCCGCTGCCGCACCAGCAGGCATCGTTGCGTCCGGGGACCGGAAGCTTGTCATACATGAGGAGTCTCCTTATAAGGCCGTGCGTTTTTCTCCACCTCACCATAGCGGTTGGGACTGATCACTGCTCGCGAAAGACGATTCTGCCCGTCTTTGGGTCCATCTGGTCCACGATCGCCAGCGACCGGAGGTCGTATCCGCGCTCGCGGAGGCTCTTGCCGCCCGGCTGGAAGCCCTTCTCGATCGCTATGCCGATGCCGGTGACCAAGACGCCCGCCGCGGCGCAGATCTCGAGCAGGCCGTTGAGGGCGCAGCCGTTTGCCAGGAAGTCGTCTATCACGAGCACGTGCTCACCCGGTGTGAGGAAGCGCTTCGCCACGATCACGTGGTAGTCGCGACCATGCGTGTACGAGTGGATCTGCGTGCGGTACTGCGAGCCATCGAGGTTGATGGACTCCGTCTTGCGCGCGAAGACCACGGGTACGTTTCCGAAGTGGCGCGCGGCGACGCAGGCGATGCCGATGCCGGAGGCCTCGATCGTCAGAATCTTGTCGACGGGCTTGCCAGCGAACAGGCGCGCCCACTCCGCGCCCATGTGGTCGTACAGGGCGACGTCGCACTTGTGGTTCAGGAAGCTGTCGACCTTGAGCACCTCGCCCTCACGGACGATGCCCTCCTGGATGATGCGCTCCTCTAGTTCCCTCATGAGTTCCTCCCGTTACATGTACCTGTCGAGCAGGGCGTCGACTTCTGCGTAGCGCCTGACGCGCGGGTGGCGCTGGAGCCTGCCGCGCAGCGCGACCATGCGCACGTCGCGCAGGGCCGACAGATCCTCGAGCGGGTTGGAGCCGACCACCAGGAGGTCCGCGCTCTTGCCGGGCTCGAGGCTTCCCGTCACGTCCGACACGCCCGCGATCGCGGCGTTGCCGAGCGTGGCCAGGTGGAGCGTCTGCGCGTTGGAGGCGCCCACGTACCTGTGGAAGTAGCAAAGCTCTCGCCAGAAATTGTAATGGGTCACGAACGGGCAGCTCACGTCGTTGCCAAGACCCACGGGAATTCCCTCCGCGAGGCAGGTCCTCGCGCACGCCACGATACCGTCCATCACGATGCGCCCGTTGCGCTTTGCGACGGGCTGCGCGTGCGACTCGCCCAGGTCGAACTCCGCGTACGGGAGCGCGGGCGATATGGTGCAGACGTCCGCGGCCCCACGCCTCTTGAACAGCGCGATGGCATGGGCGTCCAGGGGTGCGCCGTGCTCGATGGTGTCCACGCCGCCCTCCAGCGCGACGCGCACGCCCTCGGAGCTCTCCACGTGGGCCGCGACCCTGAAGCCAAGCCGGTGCGCCTCGTCGCAGGCGGCGCGCACCACCTCGGGCGGCATGCGCAGCACGCCAGGCTCGCCCTCCTCCGACGCGTCCATCACGCCGCCGGTTACCATGAGCTTTATCAGGTTCGGCTTCGTCTGGGCGATCTTGTCCACGTGCTCCACCGCCATCTGCGGCGAGTCGGCCTCCGTCGCGATCGAGCCCGCGAAGTGCCCGCCGGGGACGGATATGCCCATGTTGGACGCGAGGATGCGCGGGCCCACGAGCCTGCCGGCGTCTATCTCGTCACGCACCCGCGCGTCGAAGTCCAGCACGCCGCCGACCGTCCGGATGGTGGTGACGCCGCTCATGAGCTCCGTGCGTGCAAAGCCGGCCACCCTGCGCCTTGCCGCGGCCCTCAGGAGCGCGTTGGACGTGAGCGCGTGGTAGAGCCTGGCGTAGTCGACCGGCCTCTTGCTCGCCTTTGGCGGGCGGCCGTCCATCGCAAGGTGCACGTGCAGGGTCACGAGGCCGGGCAGCAGGTAGGCGCCGGAAAGGTCGATGGGGGCAAATCCCTGCGGCACGCGGTCCGCGGGCACGATGTCCACGATCTTCTCGCCCTCCTGAAGGAGGGCCATTCCCTCGAGGGGCTCCATCGCCCACGTGCCGTCCAGGATCGTCCCGTTGGTGAACGCGTATCCCATGCTCGCCTCCCAAGGCGTCGTCTGTCCATGGCCACGCGCCACCTTGCGCACGGCGCGCGCGTGTTGCTAGCCTATCATCAGACGCGGTCGCACGAGGGCGTCGCGTGCCGCGAAGGCGGTGTCCATCGGGTCGATTGGGGTGTCCATGGCAGACGACGGCAAGGTTTTTGGCATGCGCTTTGGCAAGGTGTGGCCTCTGCTGGTAAGGAAGGCCGAGCGCAAGGGTCGCACGGCGGACGAGGTGTTCGCCGTCGCGGAGCGGCTCACGGGCTACTCGCGCCAGGCGATCGAGGCAATGGCGGAGGGCGACGCCACGTATGGGGACTTCTTCCGGAACGCCCCGCGGATGAGCCCCGCGCGGACGCGGGTGACCGGCCGCATATGCGGCGTGCGCGTGGAAGAGATCGAGGACCCGCTCATGCGCGACGTTCGCGTGCTGGACAAGATGGTGGACGAGCTTGCCCACGGCAAGGCGTTGGAGAAGGTCCTGCGCTCGTAGTCGCGGCGGGCCCGCGGCGGCGTCGTAGCGCCGGCCGGCACCGCTTTGCGGCGGCGGTGCCGTCGCGCCGCAGGCTGGCGCCGCTTTGTTACAAGTAATATCCTATCTTTATGGTAGGAATATGTGTTGGCGGGCCGATGCCTATAATGGCCGTGCATCGGCATACGCTCCAGCTTGGAGGACCACATGACGCGCTCGCAGCATGGCATCGACAGCATCGACCTTGACAGAAGGGGGTTCCTCTGCCTCATGGCCGCAGGCTCCGTCACCGTGATGGGGGCGCTCGCCGGCTGCGGCGCCGGCGGCTCCGGCGCGGACTCGTCCGCATCCGCGGCGGGCACGTCGAAGAAGGCGCTTTCGGGTAGGCACCTCACGTTCGTGGGAGACGACGCGTTCGCCCCCTACCGCTACGTGCAGAAGACGAAGTCCGGCAAGAAGAAGGTCGTCGGCCTCGACATCGCCGTGGCGGACGAGCTGGCGCGGCGCCTGGGCTTCACCTACGAGTTCGAGGCGCAGGAGTTCTCCGCAACGCTCGCGTCCGTGCAGTCGAGCGACACGTCGTTCACGATGGCGATGTCCTCGAACAAGGAGCGCGAGAAGACCTTCGACTTCACCCGCGGCTACTACGAGCCCCGCGTGGGCGTGCTGACCCTGGGCGGCAGGGCCGTGACCTCCGTGGACGACCTCAAGGGCAAGAGCATCGCCTGCACCACCGGTACCGTCCAGAACAAGTTCATCGAGGCCGTGCTGCCCGACGGCGACATCCACACCTACGACGGCGGCACGCAGTGCCTGCAGGAGGTCCTTGCCGGCCGCATCGACGCGTACCTGTGCGACGGCGCAGAGGGACAGTCCATGCGCGACGCGAACAAGGGCCTGGTGCTTGGCCTGTTGGACCGCAAGGACACCCAGGACTACGTGGGCGTCTACCGCGTGATGGCCACGAAGGGCGCCACGTTCGTGAAGGCGTTCGACCAGGAGATCGGCAAGATGCTGAAGGACGGCACGCTCGACAAGTACATCAAGAGGTACGTGGGCGCGGACTTCGCCTGGGGAGACGACGTGAGCGCCGCCGGCACCGCGACCGAGGGCGTCAAGTAGAATAGGCATCGCACGGCGTCCGGACGCGCCCGCGCGTGGGGCGGCCGGACGCGACGACGACAGGCGCGCATCCCGCGGGCGGAAGAGCCAATGGACCTGAACTTCTCGATAATAGAGCCATACTATCCACTTTTTTTGAGCGGCCTCGCCGTAACCCTCGAGGTGACGGCGGCCGCGCTTGTGCTTGCGTTTGTCTTGGGCTTCGTGATTTCCCTGCTCAAGGTCGCGGGCAACCGCCCTCTGCGCGCGATTTTGGACTTCTATACGTCGCTCTTCCGTGGCATCCCGCTCATCGTGCTGTTGTTTATTGCATACTTTGCAACCCCGCAGATAACGGGCTACAAGATTTCGATGTTTGCCGCGGCCGTCGTCACGCTGGGGCTCAACGGCTCCGCCACCGTGTCCGAGACGCTGCGCGGCGGCATCCAGGGCGTGAGCCAGGGCCAGTACGACGCGGCGCGCTCCATCGGCATGCGCTACGTGCCCATGATGGTTCACGTCATCCTTCCGCAGGCGCTCATGTCCGTGGCGCCCGCGCTCGTGAACGAGGTCATCACCGTACTCAAGAGCTCGAGCCTCGTCGCCACCATCGGCCTTGCGGACATGATGCGCGCGGCAGAGAGCGTGCAGGCGCTCACCTACCGCGCGTTCGAGCCGTTCGTGGCCATCGCCGTGGTGTACTACGTTATCGTGATGGCGCTCGTGGCGGTGGGACGGCGCCTTGAGCTGCGCATCCGGCGCATGCAGACGGGCGAGAAGAACGCGTAGCCGCGGCTGGTGCCGCCCACAGCGCCGCAGCTAACGGTCCCCGCCGCGCCACACCAAATACGAGTAGAGCATCGTCCACCCGCTGCCGCCAAGCACCACGGCCAGCAGCACCGCAAACACGACTTCGCCTGGCATGGCCTGCGACACCAAGCCC
>ERZ1034871.1181-NODE-1181-length-13536-cov-6.647059_pt1 | contig 13536 bp, 6 predicted proteins | sample MGYA00520631_ERZ1034871 | MGnify/ENA primary metagenome ERZ1034871 (study PRJEB33766, sample SAMN09781721) | gut metagenome | biome: gut microbiome | host: Homo sapiens | place: Madagascar | study: EMG produced TPA metagenomics assembly of the PRJNA485056 data...
TTTCCTCCTGATTTCTGTACGTTTCCTCCTGATTTCTGTACGTTTCCTCCTTCGGTATTGGGGTTATTTCCTGCCCACTCGCTCTGAGTAACATCTGTCCCTGCTCCGTTTGCTCCAGTAGCTCCGTCAGGAAGTCCTCCATTTTCGCCTGGCTTGGTTCCTCCTTCTGTCCCCAATACATTGTCGGAAACTGGTTCGGCAGTCTTGTCATGTACTCCTCCAGTACGAACTGAAGGTTTTTGTTCGCCTCCTCCGTTTCCTCCTGCTCGTACTCCCTCTTCATTAGCGTCAGCAACGCTCGGTCTATTAGGCTTTGCGTTAGCGTCTTCTCCTCCTTCTCGGACGGGAGAATCCATCCTTCCACTTTGTAGTATATCATCGTTTATTCTTTTATAAAGTTCGTCATAACTCTTCACGGCTTCCGCTCTTGCCTTGTCCTTAACTGGCGGATAGGCATTCTCGTCAAAGCGTCGTCCGTTAATCAATATAATGCGTGTCGGGTATGTTGTGCCCTGCTTTGCGTACAGGCTTCCATCCACATTTATCACGTCCTCCACCTTATAGTGGCTATAGAGATAACCAAGCAGAGCCTTATCCTTAGGATTCAGACTTCCGTTCTTGGCGTATTCCGTCTTGCCGCCGATGATGATGGCTGCACGACCGTTGTCTTTCATGCTCTCCAAGGCATTGATAGCCATCTGTCCCTCCAATGAAGAGATAGTATAACCGTCATAATCCCTTGGTGTGGCACTTCCAAATGGTGGGTTTGTCACAACCACGTCCACGTCCTTGTCCGCAAACGGCTGTGTTCCGTCTTGGCTTGTTACGTTCTTGAAGCCTTGTCTCTGCAAGTTGGCAAGTCGCTGTGCGTCGATGTCGTTCACATGTACCGCATCCTTTGGCAACCCTATTGTCAGCATTCCGTTTCCGGCACTTGGCTCCAATGCGCTCTTTACTTCCATTCCTGCCTTCACGTACATGTCTGCAAGGAATGCGTAAGGCGCAGGTGTAGAATACTGCTGCTTCATCACTCGCTCTGAGTCACGCTGGTTGAGGCTCGGCTGGTTCTCATAGAGTTTCTTGATGCGTTCAAACTTCACGGCATCGTTGGTTGATTCAGAAGAAGCGATACCTCTTGCTTTCATCACAATGGCAACTTCTGCAAGTTCCTGAAGGTCTGTATCCTTAATGTCCTTCAAGCCATGTCTCTCTGCTATCTTTCTCAGTTCTATGATGCTCTTGATCTTGCGACCGAAAGCCAGTTGAAGTTTCACGGCATCTATAAACTTCTTCTCAGCCTGCTTCCTTTCCTCGGCAGTCTTAGAGTCGCCCACAAGCTCCTCCTTGTGCTTAGGCGAACTCTTCTCGTAGTAGTCTGCCCATTCCTTCAAACTCATGCGCTGCTCGCCGTCGCGATAGCGAATGTTCATCATCTGCTCATAGATGGCATCCACGTCTTCCTTCTTGAAAACCTTGGCAGCTGGAGCAAACTCCTTGCGCATTTCTTTCACCACGTCTTCAAGATTGTGCATACCTCTCTTTATTCTTAGGTAAGCGTTCTCTGCCATTGCGCTCACAAGCTTAGGCAGCACTTCAAGCTGTCTTGCATTAAGTCCGATGAACGATGCCGACAAATCCTCTCTGCCTGCTTTCAGCAAGTCGTTCCAAAGGTCGTTAACCTTCTTGTTCGACGCTTCCACAGCTGCATCGTCAGCCTTTTGCTGAGGCTTATTCTCTTCGCCCATAGCTTCTGTTGCAGCCTCTTTCTCTTTAGCAAACTTCTCGGCAGCGTTCTTCATCCCCTCAATAGGGCTTGCTGAGGCTTCCACCTTAGGAGCTTCGGTAGCTTCTGTTTTATCATCCGCTTGCTTAGTGGTGTTTTTCATCTTCGCATCCTTCACCTTTTCATAGATGCTCTCATAAACGGCACGATGCAAATCATCCGTCACCTCGCCATTCAGATAATCCACCGCCATGTCCTTGGCAATATCATCCACATCGCTACTTCTAATCTCACCCTCAGTCAAAGGATGGTCTTTCTTGTAGTTCTCCGCAGCCTTCACTATCGGATTAAGCGTATTCTCTTCTTTCTTAGGAAGAATAGCAACCTCCTCACCCTTAGGCTCAGTAAGGCCCTGCAAGGTTTCATTACCTCCCTTGTCCACAGGCTCAGAAAGGCCTAAAGAGGCATAGTCAGGCTTATTGCCACCCTCGCCATTGGCTTCTTTACTTCCCCTCGGGTCCACTCCCTTAGCCCAGTCTGCCAGCACCTTGTCTGCTACTTCCTCAGCCGTAGTAAAGTGAATACCAAGCACATCTGCCACGCCCTTCCAATATTTTGTCAGAGCCTCCTTTACTTTTTTCAGGAATCCCTGTGCCTTCGCGCTCTCAGTCACGCTATTGCCGTCCTCCGCAGCAAGCTTTCTCACCACGTCCTCCAGTTTCTTCGTGCCCTCGCGTCCTGAGTAGGTAGTAATCATTTCCTCATACAAGGCGTCGCCTTCCAGTTCGGGGTACAGCTTCTGCACCTCATCCTTCAGACCCTCCACCTCATCGAAGAGTTTCGTCACATTCTCCCACTCCTTGGGGTTCACCTTGCGCAGCATGTCACACCACAAGTGCGCATACTCATGTAGGGGAGTCTCAGGCTTCATCTTCCTTGTGTCAAGATAAATCTTCTCACCGTCAGTAAAGCCGTACACCTCACCATTGGCAGTGCGGAAATACTTTACTTCCCCCTGCTTCTCCGAATTGCCTTCAAGTTGAGTTCCGTCAGTTTCTCCAGCCATTCCACGTCGGTCGGCTCCCGATTCTCTCCAAGAACGTCCATTACCCAATCTATCCCCTCTCTCAAGTCCGGGTCGGATAAAAGACTCAAGCTTATCGCTATTTGTTCGTCCGGTATATCCAGTCTCCTGCATATCCTCACGAACAGCCTTTGTAGTGCCGTCAAATCCATACTTCTTTAGTTTGTCTTTAAATAGTTCATAATTCTCTCTTGATGCCTCCACAGCGTCAAAAAGAGTTATAGTATGATTCTTATCGACACTGTAGAAATACCATTTGCCATCATGAGCGGAGAAGAATTTTACCGTACCATCTTCTGGGACTTTTTCAAGTTTACGCGTGATGTAATCACCATGATACTGCGATATTTCATTCCACAACATATCTGGGTCGGTATGTAGCTTATCGGGTAATTGTTTCATACCGACTACTTCACCACCTGCCCAACGGCTGCGATGCTCCTTGATTTCATTATCAATCTGCAAGCCTCTCTTAAGGGCTTCCAGTATCTGGTCCGACTTCTTCACGCCCTTTTCGGGTGCGCCAATCTTGAAGCCTGCCTTCTCAAACTCTATGCGCTGTCTTGGTGTCAGCACGTTCTCGGGTATCTCAACCTTAGCGTCGCCCACAAACTCCTTGGCTCTCTGTGCTACCTCAGCGTCCGACAATACTCTCACTGGCTTACACCAACGAGAGAGGATAACCTTTCTTGCGCGACCAGTCTGCTTGTACACCTCGCCACTCACAACGCCACTCTTCCAGTCTACTTCGCCCACGGCATCCTTTGCTCTCTCCGCACGATAACCGCTGCTCAGTTCGCTCACTGGCACCTCGCATTCCACGACAACGATGTTCGGGCGAATCCAAGCCGACTTGAACTGGTCGTTCAACGGCGAGCGTGATGTGTGCCAATACGGATTGTATGCAGCAGGAATATCCGTAGCCTTCTTGCCAGTCGCGTCCTTGCCGCCCTTGTCGAGCTTGAACTTCCATTTCAGTTCGCCCGTCTTCTTGTCTACCTTCTGTTCTTTGGTCTTCGGGTCAATATCGGGAATAGCAAGGTCGGGGTTCTCGTCTGCACGAATCCATGTGCCAAGCTCGTTTGCCTCCACACGCTTGCCGTTCACGGCAGCTGCCATAGGAGGATAGAGCTTGCCGTCTATCACCTGCATAGCACGGTAAACCTTCACGGTCTCGCCATTCTCCAATTCTTCAAGCGTAGCCTCGTCAGTCTCCTTGTGATACTTCAAGTTCGAATCGGTCTCCTCGCTCTCACGGATCACCTCCTCAGCCGTCTTCTCGTCCGTCACCACCTCAATACCAGTCTTCTTGGTTATCTCCGTGGCAATGCGCTTGACGGCCTTGTCTACTTCTCGCTGTCCTTCTGTTGGTTCGCTTCCTCCTCGCGCTTGCGGTTCAGTTCCCTCAGAGCTGCCAGCATCGCCATTTCCTTCTTTGCTTGAATGTCTTGTTTCATAGTCTTCCCAGTTTCTAAGTTTCAAAAATTCCTTTATAAACTCTTCATTCGTAGGTCTCTCGCCGAACATTTCCGTCTGATTAGCGTCCGCATAAGGAGCAGCATTTCTGTTATATGCCATCATCAGCTCGCGGAAGTCCTCAACCTTGCCCTCCAGAGCAAGAGCGATAGCCTGCGAGATAGGGTCGTATCTGTCAGCAGCGTTCTCGCCAAACATAGCAGGAGTTCGCAAGTATGCATCCACACCGCTTCCGCCTTGACGTGCCTCGTACAGCAACTGTACAGCCTTGTCTATCTCTTTCATCAGAGCATAGTCGCCAAGTTTCATGTTGTCCGTCACAGCACGGATGCCGTTCAGAGCCTTGGTTTTCAGCATGGCGTCAGCACCCATCATACGGATAGTGTTCTCCGAGAATACACTGCCAAGCAACAGGTTCTTCACGAAGTCCTTGCCTGCTGCCGAGAGCTTGTCTTCGCCCTCACGCAATCCAGCTACCTCGTTCAGACCTATCACGCCCTTATCTACCAAACGTGTCAACAAAGAATTTATTGCCGACGGATTGTTAAAGAATGCGTCAAGACTACCGCTTCCCTCTATCTCCGATATAATAGTGCCTATCTCGTCTGTAGAAAGCTTCTTCGAGTTCGCCACAGCTTGCTGTGTATTGCCCTGCGCTTTCTTCTCGTTCTTGTTGAACTTGGCGAAGGTTGCCGTGTCATACTTCATCGGCTCGTCGCTCACAAGCACAAGGCGCGGATGCTTTATTCCGCTCTGCTCTATCTGCTCCGCCGTGAAGCCGTAGTTCTCTGCATTCTCCTTCAACGCTTCAATATAAGCGCTGTCTGTACCGTTCTTTGCTGCCTTCTGTCCTGCCATCGTTCTGCCGTTACCGTCAACAACAATGCCGTCAGATGTCACAACCGGAACCTGGTCTACTGCCTGTCCGTCATACTTCATGGCTATCATATCCGTTACCAGCTGAGCCTGCTTGTCGTTCTCGTAGTCTCGGTCATTGATGGTTCTGCCTTCTTCGTTCACGGGGAAACCCTCGCTCTTCTTATATCCGTCGTTGGCATTATGCGAAGGTGTCAGACTGTCTGCCTCGACAATCTCGTAATGTCCTTTCAGTTTGGTTCCGTCAGCCAATGTACGTGTGCGCTTATTGCCCACAACGCGCAAGCCACTCTCGAACTTCTCCCGAGCAACCCCTACACTACCTACCGAACCTACTTCACCTACACCACCTACCGAACTTACCTTCTCCATTCCAGCCTTGACCTTCTTCTCAGTCATAGCCTTCTTGATATTGGTGTAAAGCTCCAGTTCCTTCTTTGCGGCATCAACAGCCATTGTCTTCTGAGCCTCAGCCTCCTTGGCATCGTTCAAGTCGCCCGTGTAGTCCACCTTTATCTTCTCGGAGTCCTTCAGCGTCTTCTCGGCTCGCTTTATCTGTCCGTCTACAGCAGCCTCAGCATTCTCGCCAAACTGCGAAGACATCCACTCCGCACCCTGCTCAGGACTCATCTGCGAGTAGTCAGCAGTCTCACGACCTTTCGAGTCCTTCATCATCGGCACAGGCGTACCGTCCGCAAGAGTAGCAACCGGCTCCTCACCCACAGGCGTAGTCTCTTTCTCACCCACAGGCTCAGTCGGCTTAGTAAGGCCCTGTAAGGCTTCATTACCTTCCTCTCCCACAGGTTGTTCCCCAGGCTTAGTTTGGCTTAGAGAGGCTTCGTTAGGCTTACTATCCTGCTGCATTGCCGCATACACCTCAGAGTTCAACTCTTCCAGCTGTCGCTGATAGTCCTTCGCATACTCTTCGCTTGACGCGGTACGTTCCAGAGTCACGTCCTTTGCATGCACGAAGTCCATTTCACGAGTAGCAGGGTCATATACCGTCAGCATATCACCGTCACGTACTCTGCCTTCACCATCAAACGCCACATCACCGGCACCGACAATCAGCACCCTACCCTTGTCGTCCTTCACGAACACCATCTGCTCGCCATTCTGCTTCTCTCCGTTCAGTTCGCCCTTATAGCTCCACTGGCCGACGTGCTTCTGTGTCGTCTCCACAATCTTGTCCTGCGTACCCTTGAACATACCCTGCGCCTTTGAGAGGGTGTTGATATAGTCAGCAAGTGGCGCAAGCTGTTCCTGTGTCAGTCCCGCGTTGAACAGCTCCATATAAATCTGCGGATTGCTCATGCCGGCCTTCTGCATACGCTCGTATTCTTCCTTCAGCACGTCGTTGCTGTCCATAGCTGCCTGCAAGGCATCCTCCGTCTTCGTAAGTTCACCAAGCACCTCAGACGCAGCCTCATTGTTAGGAGTCTCAGTACCCAGACCGTTCTCCTCCACAACGTCCTTGCCCTCAGTGTTCGACTGCTCTGCATGCAACGTACCAGGTACAAACTGCTCGTCCTCGTAAGCCTTTCTCAGAGCCACACAAGCGTTCTGTTCTTCATCGCTGCGTCTAAGCGGTTGCTTGTCCATTGCAGCCTTCAACTGCTCTGCAGTCATGCCGTTAGCCTCAGCTACAGCTTCAAGAGTTGCCTGTGCCGTCTTCTCATCCTTAATCTGTGCAGCACCATAGGCATTGCTCAGACGCTGATCCTCACGCTTCATGTTCAGCGAGTAAATAATGGAGTTGCGCTCGTCAATGCTCTTGAAGCTGTTCTTCGACAGCAGTTCTCCATTCTTGCTGTATTCGTTCACAGAGCCGCCTTCAATACGGCAATTCTCCATCATCGGACGTGCCGAAGGAACGGTGCCCATAACCAAAGCCGAGAACTTAGCCTTTGTGTCCCAAGGAATGGTGTTGTCTGCCATTATCTCGTCGTAGGCAGTCTTCACAAACTCAGCGTCTGTGTCCTTATACGACTCCTCGCCTTTCCCTTTGGCTGCGGTCTTCTTTGCTCGCATCGCCCAAGATGTCAGACTCTCTTTTCTCGTCAGCGGATTGTTGTGTGCGTCATATCCATAGATTGATTCATTGCGCTTCGGCGCAGACGCGCTTCCGAACAGCTGCTCTTTCTCCTCATTAGTGAAGGTATATCCACCAAAGGCTGCTCTCTGTCCGTCCGATGTCATAAGACCATTAATGTTTCTCGCCACCATATCAAGGTAGCTTTCCTTTACACCGTCCTTGCTCTGACGTTTAGGCAGTCGTGCGTGTGTCAATTTCAAGGCTACAACATTGGCGCAAGCCTCAAGGTTACCCTCAATGCTCGTCCAGTCTGTATCGTGCCCCTCTATAGTCTTGGCCACATTGCCGCCTATGTGCATACCTATTCCTTCCATCGCCAACTGGAACGCCTTGGCTGGAATACGCTTCACGCCACTTACGTTATAGATTCCAGCTCCTACAGCACCGCCAATACCGCCCATGGTTGCCCAGCTCGCGCCCTCAGACAATCCGCCCATAGCCATCACCTTTACGGTATTGCCAATAGAAGTGTCGTCGCCAGTAGAGTAGTTCTGCACAGCTGCATTCGTCGAGCCATACAGCACACCAGTAATACCCTGACTTACCATGCCCGAACCTGCCATACGTGCAATGCGTCCACCCAAAGTACTGTTCGCAATCCTCGCCATCTGTGCCACGCCATTGCCGAATACCTTTCCTGCAACAGCAGCACCTGCCTTTCCTGCAGCACCAAATACAGGAGCATCAGCAACAAAGCTCAATGTTCCGCGTGCCACTCTTGCGCCCATACCCGGCTTAACATCAGGATTTTCCCCGTTGTCGGTCATTGCCATTCCTTGCTGAGCATACTGTCTCTGCTTCTTTGACATCATGCTCATTGACAAGATAGTGCCAATCATCGAGTCATTAACACCACGGATGATGTATTCTGCCGTACTCTTAGGCATATTACGGCTCAGCTCGCTCTTCTCAAACTCCTCGGCTATTTTGGCTTGCAAGCCAGGAGCAAATATTTTGTTTACATATTCCTCTGGGTCAACACCATAAGCAGCTGCCTTAACGCCAATATCCTCAAGCACTTTCGGGTCTGAGAGAATGTTTGCCATATCGCTCTCCGCTTTCTTGGAGAGATTCTTTATAAGCATATCGGGGTCAAGCGCATCGTTGTAAGCCTTGCCAGCTACCATAGAGGCGAATGGTGAAGCTTTGCTCAAGGCTGACTCAGCCTCCAGTCCTCTCTTGGCAGCAGCGTCAAACTCGTTGCGGATATTATAGGAGACATAATCTCCAAGACGCTTATCTGCAATCTCACGTCCGCTGTCCATCATCTGACGCTCCATCTGTCCCTGCGTGTTCACCACATATTGGTTCAGATTCTTGTTGCCAGTATCAACAACGGGTGTCCTGTTCTTCTCCTCTTCTTCACGTAATGGCTGCATGGTTCTACGTCCTGCCTGCTCCACATTCTGCCCCACGACATGCTGTCTCTCCCTTGTCTGCTTCACCATCTGTTTCACAGCACCCGGCTTTGCATAGCTCACGGGAGCCTGCAATCTCTGTGCCGCATCCGCATTCTCCAAACCACGCACCAATTCGCTCTTTCTACCATACTGGCCAGTAGGCGCACCATAGGATTCTTCACTCTTCACTCTTCCCTCTTCACTTACATAGCCTCCCCATTTCTGTTGCGCCACGCTCTGTTGTGCCCTGCCTAAAGCGGTCTTTGGTTGCTGCTGAGGCTTTGTCGCTCTTGGCTTCTGCAACTTGCGCATAAACTCCTCATACGAGCCTCCCAAGTCTGCACCATTCTTTGTGAACAGGTCGTACACAGCCTTTCTGTTGGCATAATTGCTGTCACCAGTAAACTTCTTCTCGAATGTATTATAGTCCTGGGTATAGCCATTTTCAGCCATCAGCTTGTGCATCTTTTGCAACTTAGCTCTATCTATTATAAATGCCATATATTTTTCAAATTAAAGTTTAAAACCCGATGCCCAACCGCCTTTCTTTGGCTTGGCGTTGTTCTTTCGTGAGGCTCTTGCCTTGTTCTGCTGCTGAGCTGCCTGGCTCGTCATAGAAGGGCCTTTCTTACGTTGCGTCTTTGTAATCTCCTCGCCTTTGGAATTGTAAGTCTTCGTGCTAACCGAAGTGTTCGACTCTCCATTCGGCAACGCTCCGTATTCGCGATAATACTCTTGCTCCCACATCGTCTTGTTTGGTTGATAACGCATTTTGCCGTTTTTGTCCTCAAACCAATACTTGCCGCCCGATGTCTTGCCTCCTCTGCCCGAACCGCTCTTTGCTGCTCGTTTTGCTGATATGCCAATACGTCTGTCAGCTTGATCGTTCTTGATTTTGTCCTGCTTCTTCTTATACTCAAACTTTTCATCGGCAAGCTTGGCGTTATGCTCATCTTTTCCTTTTTGATGCTCAAATCTCCCCTCTGCCAACGCTTGTGCTTTTCCTCGTATGCCAAGAGCAAGATTTTTGTACGCTCTATCTGCATCTGCCTCGTCTCGCTTCATGTTCAACAAAGCATCCTTATAAGCAGCGTCAGCCTCAGCAGCAGCCTGACGGGCACGCTCGTTCTTCCTCTGCTGCAGACCGTTCTGCAATCCCTCCACAGGATTATTGAATCGCTGCAAAGGCGCACCCTTCGAAGTATTATAGATGTTGCCCATGTGTCTTATAGCGTCAGCAAGCGTTGCTATGCGCATCTTGTTACGTGTCATACGCTCGTCGTATTCATCAGCACTCTCGCCGCTCCTGATGCCGGGACGCTTCTTTATCAAACCGCCAAGCCAACCAAAGAAACCGCCATCCTTCTTCGTGTCGTCCTTCTGAAACGAAGGCGCATTCTGCACAACAGGAACGTTAGCAGTACTGCCACCGACACCCAAAGGCTTCTGGTCACTCAACGCCATAGCTGTAGGCATGCTTCCCGACAACTGACCCGCAGGCCCGAACCTGCCCACTATACCATTACCAGCAAAAGCATTGAACGGCGCAGCCCCAGTAATGGATTCTTCACTCTTCACTCTTCCCTCTTCACTTCCCATAAGCTGCAATATGTTTCTTTATAAGGTCACAAGCACCGTCAATCTGCTTGATGAAAGCATCAGCCTTGTTGGCACGCTTATACTGAAAAGCTGTCTCCTCCTCAAGTATATCAACGTTCTCACGCAGACGGGCAACTCGCTTGGCGTTGTTCTTCTTTATCTTGTCAATCACCTTGTCTTTGTATATCAAAGCACTCTCAGCCGACTTCAAGCACTGCTCAAACCAGTCACGTTCCTTCGCCACACCAGCAAGCGCAGTCTTCAGACGCTCTATCTCAGCTGCCTGCTCGTCAATGAGCGAATCCCTTAACAGACCGGCTGCTTCCATCACGCGATTAATATCAGCCTTGCTCGGCTCAGGACAAACAACTCTCTTATTCTTTCTTTTCGACATAATCAATCAACATTTAACATTTAACATTCAACACTCGATTACACTCCCGTCACGTTCTTCAACTTCTTGTTGTCATACAGAGTATCGTGAATGTACTCCGCATCATTGAACTTCGGAGTCAACGAACCTTCAGCAGCAGCCTTGGCACCAGGAGAGTTCACGTCAATATCCAGACTCTTCTTCTTTCCGGCACCGTCCAACATCGAAGCTGCATTCATCAAAGCATTGCTCATGTTCTGACCCGCATCACTCGCATTCTGGGCCTGCTGATTGTAAGCATCCTCACGCTCCTTCGAAAAGCCCATCTGATTCTGCATGTGCTGAGCGGAAATACTCTCCTTCTTCGCACTGTCACGAGCACCAATGTTGGCAATGGCATCACCCACCGTTCTGTTAGCGGCCTCCTTTGCCATCGCTGCACTCGCCGCAGTCCCACCAGCAACAGCAGCAGCACCATCTGCCTTACGGATATAATTGTCCTGCACCTCCTGGGCACGACGCAACAGATTCTGACCTGCCTTGGTGTCCAGATAATCCGTGTTGTAAGCCTTCTCGTACCAAGCCTTCTCTGCATTCGCACGATACTGACGCTCCCTCGCTGCCTTCTTAGCTGCCTTGCGCGCCTTAGCACCACCAAACAAACTACCAGCTACACTACCAGCCAAACTCGCAGCAGCAGCTATCCACTGAGGATTGTTCGCTCCTGAAATCTCACTAATGCCTAATGGCAACCTGAAAAATCTATTCAATTCAAACATATCTGTAAACTTTAATTTATCAATCAACAAAAAACTACTTCATATACCCAACACGCTAAGACTGTAAACACCAATGACCTCCTTTTACAGGAGTACCTTTTTGGCGGAAATATGAACGACCTCCTATCAGCGGAGTACCTTTTCCAAGGGAAATTTGGACGGGTAGAGGACATTTACACCTATGCTTTTATCTACTATAATTTGTCCACAGTACCTAAGGGGGGTGGGGGTCTGTGATTGCCTTCGTGTATGCCCATCATCCCTGCCGTTCCCCTCATCGTCCACCGTCACATCTATGCGCTTCATCATCCTCCACATCATCACATACAGCGAGAAGAGAGACAGCCACATCGTCACGTTATTCATACGCCCTTACGCCAAACGCCCATATTCCATGGCAAAAAGCATTACTATTGTATTACCTTGTCGTTATTCTTGGGCGCAATACGCTGTCTTTCAACCTTTTGGACGCTCTGTGTATGAACCCGAAAGGGTCACAAGCCCTTTGTTTCGATGATTGGATAGCATCTTAGACACATCTTGGACACATCTTGGACACGCCTTGCAGCCTTGGCAATAGGCTAATACCGCCCTTTCATCCGCCCTTTCGTCGCTTAGACCACGTCCATTGCAAGCCATCCGCGTCCATTACAAGCCATCTAAGAACCTTGTAGGGCATATACGAGTCTTGCAACCGCAAATATACGCTCAAATCTGCATCAAATTGCTGTTTTTCGTCTGCTGTCAATATCACAAAAAAGTCACAAATCCTTTTGTCGAGGCTTCAATGTAAAAAAATCCGACTTTTTGAACACTTTTCGGGTCTAACCCCCGTAATTTTCGAGACCAAGGGCAAATAAAAAAGGAAAATATGAACAGTCAAGGAGCATAGAAATGTACGCACGAAGAAGCGGTTTTTGTCACAAAAAAGTCAAACAAAGGTCAAAAAAGGGTCTCATATCGTGTGCGAAAGTCCGTAAAAACGGCTTGAAGGTCGGAAAATTACGAAAAAACCACAAAAACACGCCTTGTACGCTCTCTAACTGCGCACAAAGCACCCACACGCATAAACACAAAAAGCCACTCCAGTGAGGATAGAGTGACTTGTATATAATATAGGAGTTTCAATCCACGCAGCCATATAGGGTGCGACTATAATATAGGAGAAAGGTGTTTATCTCTCTATAAGGTCTATAAGGGAGATTGAAGAACAATGGGGAGATAAGGGAGGCTGCGCCTCCCAAGGGCTAACGCCCTGCCCTCTGCTGAGGCTACCGCCTAAAATTCTTCTTGCACGTAATTGTAAGGTCCGTATGCTATAGCTGCGCCACATCCATCACTCCATTGCGCAACATAAACCATTATGCCATACTGGGAAGAATCTGTAGGGTCGGTTCCTCCTATATAATAAGTAGCTCCATCTTTACTAGTTCTTTCCTCCATATCATATTTAGATAGCATACTAGCTAGTCTTTTTGCTTTTAGTCTTGCATCCGCAACGGACGAGCAATCACAACCCATAATACAACTATTTAAATACCCTCTTCCGTAAGAATCATACTGAAACTCAAACATTATGCGACTAAAGAATACACCACCATAACTTTTATCGTAGTAAACTATTTCGTTTTTATTCGATTTGTCACAATATCCAAACTTGTTTTGAAGCGCATTTTTGGTAGTATTATAAGAGCTACCAAACGCAACACCACAAACTTCTCTCTGTGCAAAGCCACATAAAGCGACCATAAAAAAGGTAAAAATAAACAATATCCTCTTCATCTTGCAATAGTTTTTATTTCTTCTACTTGTTTTAAAAACTCCTCCAACGTGTCGGCAGTATAGTGAATACCCTTGTAGCGGACAAAGGCTACAATTTCTTGACTGCGTTTTTTTATGTCCTCCTCACTCTCTTCATCTATTAAAGATGTTATTGTAACCCCTAACACAATTGAGAGGGCACGGAGTTTTTGTAGTGTAGGATTGTCACTTTTGAGAAAAGCATTGAAACTTTGTTTGCTCATTCCCATTTCTTTCGCTATAGTAGCTTTATTCAATCCTTTTTCTGTTATCTTGTCTTCTATTAGCTGTATATTCATAGTAAAAATATATTTTCTGCAAAGTTACCTAA
>ERZ1034871.1186-NODE-1186-length-13493-cov-6.246540_pt1 | contig 13493 bp, 17 predicted proteins | sample MGYA00520631_ERZ1034871 | MGnify/ENA primary metagenome ERZ1034871 (study PRJEB33766, sample SAMN09781721) | gut metagenome | biome: gut microbiome | host: Homo sapiens | place: Madagascar | study: EMG produced TPA metagenomics assembly of the PRJNA485056 data...
TGTGCAAAATGTCAATAGACACAAAATATAGTACCCACTCCCGCAGGGTAGGGGAGTGTAGCAATTTTTACAATGTATATAGCAACATATACAATTTTGATGTGTGATATAATATAGACAACGAAAACAGAAAGGCTGGTTGATATGACACGTAAAGAACAAAATATTATTTTTGATCGCCTTAATAAGTTACAGTCAACGATAGATTATAATATGAATCTTTATCGCCAAACTGGGGAGGACTTATACAATACTCGTGCCGACATGTATAGGGCCATGCTTTTCGGGGTTCGTGGTGTTGCTATAGAGTTAGGACTTATTGGCGAAGATTAAAGAAGGGAGGTTACAACTAATGAAAACCGTTAAGATTAAAATCACTTTAACCGATGATAAGATTACTCTTGATGGTGAGAACATGCAAGAACTAACCGAAAACGATATTATCGACAGTATTAAGGTGCTTGTCTGTTTTGTAAAGATTATGTTTGGTTGGGAGGAAGGAGCTAAAGAAGATGAAAATGCGTAAATTCATTATCGAGATTCACCCGGACGGCTCGTTGACATGTTGCGAATATGAGGGCCCCCAGGAGGCAACCAGAGCGGCAACCGACCGTGCATGGTTGGCCGGTTATCGGCAAGCCCTCTTTCATTGTGATGAGCAAGTGAGAACCCTTGAGGGGTTTAAGGGTACTTGTTTATCAGCCGACATCATGTATCAGGGCGCGGCCCATGTGCGTGACGGGGTGAGGGCCATGTACTCGTTATACAACAAGAAATAAGTCGAAACGGCCTCCGGGCCGTCTATCGGGGCCGCCCTCCCGGTATTGATAATGACAGGGCACATAATGAAAGGAGTTTATATTATGTCTGCTGAGATGATGAAGTCCGAAAACAATGGTGCTATGATGGTATCCGATGTGATGAACACCGGTGTCGGGTACACCGATATGAATCTCTCTGACCGTTCGGCCTCGGTTGCTTTCTACAATGCCACGAGCAACCCCGCAAACAAGCTGAAGGAGCACGTCAACGAGGTTCTGTCGCTGGTTCATGTGTCCGTGGAGTGCGTGGAGGTCACCAAGGACGACGCCCCCGAGGGCAAAACGATTGCTCCCCGTATTGTCCTTATCACTGCCGATGGGCAGTCCTATGCCTGTGTTTCTGTCGGCGTGTATCAGTCGCTGAAGCGGATGTTTACGTTGCTCGGAACCCCCGACACGTGGGAGGAACCGGTGCAGATCAAGCCTGTTTTGATCAGCACCAAAAAAGGTCAGGTTCTTTCTTTGAATCTGGTTTAATCTAACTAATGGCCGCCGCAAATGCGGCGGCCATATTTGTTATAGGAGGCCCCATGAAAAGTAAAGATAATAGAGTATCTCTGCTGAACTGTGATGACTCCATGATCTACCTTGCATCCGCTATTGTATATAGTGGAATTGCAGAAAAGGATATTAAGTTCTTCCGCTCCGAGTGGGCCCAAATTATCTTTAATGGTTTGGGCATCGAAGCGGACCCCCTAGACTGGTATTATATGGTTATGGATATAAAGGAGCGTGTAAAGCATGGCAGTAGGCGCAGCTAAAGCAAGTGCAGCCCTCAAGTACGGTCCGGAACTGTACACTCCGTTCGCCTTGGAGTCTTGGCCCGATAGTCAGATGCGCAAAGAATACACCCGACTGCGTAACATCGCGCAGAAACGTATTAAGCGCCTATCCAAAGACCCCATTAGCGGGACAAGCGACGTTTATAAGGAATTCGCCGGAGGTTTCCCGACAATCAAAGCAATGCGAGGAGACCGCAAAGCATTGGAGCAGGCTTTGGCAGATGTGGCGCGTTTTGTGCGTTCTAAAGGTTCCACCGTAGGCGGTGCGCGTGCAGAATTCGAGCAGAAAATGAAAGTCGGTGGTATTGATATAGCCGACGTGCCCGAAGATCAGTACACGGCCCTGTCAGAATGGTGGGAGATCGTGAAAGCCTCCGGCGTCTATTATTATCCGTCTGACCAACCAGTCATGTACTGGCGCGAGAAGGGCGGCTACAACGTCAGTATTGACGATTTTGTACAGTGGCAGCAAGGTGAGGTTAATTATGGCAAAGAATGGGACTACAGCGACGGCAGCAGTTCCGCCGACCTGCGCGGAGGTTTTGGCGGAGGCTTATAATTATAATCCAGTCCCTTGGCTTATGGAGCATCTGGACAGAAAGCACACCAAAGGCAAAAAACGCAAAACAAACAAGAAACGCTTGTACGTGAGCGCCCCAGGTGCTTTTGATATTGAGACTTCCCGAGTATGTGTTGACGCGGACGGGAACCCCCACACGATCATGTATATATGGCAATGTCAGCTCGGTTTGGATATTACCGTTATAGGCAGGACTTGGGATGAATGGCTAAATTTTACAAGCACAATCAGCGATTACTTGCAAGCCAACAGCGGCCCACAGGGCAATTGGTATCTTTGCATGTACGTTCATAACCTTGCCCACGAATTTCAATATTTGTCTGGCGTTCTGGATTTTGGCCCCGGCGACGTGTTCGCCAGCAAACCCCGTAGGGTATTAAAATGCGATAACCGCGCTATAGAATACCGATGCAGTATGCGTCACAGTAACTTGTCCCTTGATGCCTGGGGCAAACAGTTGGGCGCCCCTCATGCTAAATTGACCGGGGCACTTGATTATTCAAAGGTTCGTTACCCATGGACTCCCTTAACGTTTACAGAACTAACGTATTGTATCAATGATGTCAGGTGCATTGTAGAATGCCTGTTAATCGAGATGAACCGAGATGGCGACGACCTGTACACTTTGCCATTGACGCGCACCGGCTATGTCAGACGAATGGCCCGAGAAGCCATGCACAAATGGGGCATTAAACGGGTCAAGCGCCTTTTGCCTTCGTGGGACTTGTACCAGATGCTTCGGGAAGCGTTCCGAGGTGGCGACACTCACGCTAATCGGTATTATGTGGGGTTACATCTAGAGAACGTCGGTTCCGTAGATATGTCAAGCGCTTACCCTGCTGTACAATGCGAATGTTATTTCCCTATGACTCCATTTAGGCAGGAGCCGCCCACTGTGCAGAGGTTGATGCAATGTATGAGGCACGGCAAGGCGTGCTTGATGCGCTTGCAAGTGAAAGGGCTGCGCCAGCGCTTCAAATGGTGGGGGTTCCCATATATTCCCCTTGCAAAGGTTCGGCACTGTGAAAGATACATCAACGACAATGGCCGTTTGCTGTCTGCTGACCATTTCGAGATCACCATAACAGATATAGATTTCAGAATCATTGCTAAAGAGTATGATTGGGATGGCCTTAACGTTCTCGACCTCTACACGTCCGATTATGGCAAACTGCCAAAGCCCTTGACGGATTGCGTGAAAGAAAGTTACACCGGCAAGACATCCCTTAAAGGGGTTCCCGGTCAAGATTTGTATTATGTTAAATCCAAGGGCGATCTTAACAGCTATTACGGCATGACAGCGCAAGACCCCTTGCAGCTTGACACTCTTTTTGATGAGGACGACCCCGACAATTTGTGGAGCGAATGTACCGACGACCCGGAGGGCAGTTATAACGAGCACCGCCCCCACTTGTTCCTGCCCTACCAATGGGGTGTTTGGACGACGGCCCACACACGAAAACGCCTTAAAATTGCGCAATGGGCCGCGGGTAAGAATGGTGTGTACTGTGATACGGACAGTGTTAAATACATGGGCAATATTGACTTAATGGATTTTAACAAGGCCGTGACGCAGCTGGCTAAAGATAACGGCGCATGCGCCACAGACCCAAAAGGCAATACCCATTACATGGGCGTGTACGAGCAGGAGCGCAGCTATGCGGAGTTTATGACATGGGGCGCTAAAAAATACGCTACGACCTATAAAAAAGGCGGGCTTATTACTACCACGATAGCGGGAGTCAGTAAACGCAAGGGAGGTCTAGAACTTTCTTTGTGGGGTGGCTTTGAGGTATTCAAGCCCGGGTTTACTTTTTGTTTGGCGGCGGGAAATCAGGTTATTTATAATGACCGGCCCAATGTGCCGGACTTTGTTGTTGACGGGCATACAGTTCATATAACAAGAAACCTGTGTATTTGTGATAACACCTACACATTGGGTATTACTGACGAGTACGCAAAGATACTTGGGTATAAGATTATGGAGGTTGTCTGATGATTAAATTATACACAGACGAGGGATGGCCGAATTTTTCCGAAAAAGATGGCATTCTTTCCACCGGGGCGCCTATTATTTTTATATGGGGCGGACGCGGCACCGGTAAGACTTACGGAGCACTAAAGCACGTACACCAAACAGGAGACGAATTTCTGTATTTGCGCCGCACGCCGCAGCAAGCGGAACTTATTTGTGCATCGCCCAGTATGTGGCCTTGGTCCCCGTTGAATGATGATTTACAAACACATTACGCCCCTTTTAAATTGCCCAAAATAGCTGGACTGTATGAAGTGGGCAACGCAGGGGCCTACACCGATACAGGGTCCCCCATTAAGCCCGCCCAGATGTCGGGAGTCGTGGGAAGCGTGGTCACCCTTGCCCGCACCCGCGGGTTTTCAAGTCCCCACACTAACATTATCATTCTTGACGAGTACCAGAAAGAAGAATCCGACTATTATCGGCGGGGGGAGGGCGTTGGCCTTGCCAATATTTATGAAACGGTCAACCGCAACCGCGAACTGCAAGGGCAAAAGCCCCTGACGCTGTTGTGTATGTCAAATGCGGTAGGCATGGCAAACCCCTACTACATGCAATGGGAGATCACAGACACAGTCGAAAAGATGATCGGCAAAAAAGAGCGCGTCAAGCTGTTGGCCGATAAAGGCATTTTGTTGATTGATCTTGTGGAAAGCCCTATTGCAAAGGAAAAAGCCAATACGGCCCTCTATAGGTCTATGAGCGGCACAGACTTTTATAGATCGGCGATTGAAAACCAGTACAGTGCCGAAGAGAAAAGTTTGGTTGTATCCCGGCCCCTCCGGGAATACTACCCACTTGTTCAAATTGGGCGGTGCTGCATCTACGAGCATAAGAGCAAACCCCTATATTATGTATGTCGGCACAGGTCTGGCGAAATGCCCACGTACGGCACCGGCGATTATGAACGAAAACGATTTAGGGCCGCGTATCGTTATATCTGGCCCGCGTATTTGCAACGACAGATCGAGTTTGAGCGCTACTCGGATGAAATTTTCTTCCGCGAATATTGTGGCACTTGACTTTTTTACACACTTAGCATATTATAAAGATAATCCCCGGTGCCCACAGGCAGCCCCCGGAAGGGGCGGGCAAGCGTCAGCCAGCGCAAGAACCGGGGATTTATTTGTATCTGTATGGGAGGTGATGTTATATGAACGTTTACGCAGTGCTGTCCGTGCTGGTATTCATCGGAATGGATGTTGTCAGTGGGATGATTAAAGCCTTTTCTACGACTGGCTTTGATTCCAGCGTGATGCGTCAAGGATTTTACCACAAGCTGGGTGAAGTTCTGGCCGTTGGGTTGCTTGCAGCAGCCGATTTTTATCTTCCCATTGTGGGTGTTAATGTTGATGTGTCTTTTTCGGCCATCGGTTGCACCTATTTTGTTCTGATGGAGATCGGCAGCATTATCGAGAATATCGGAACGATCAACCCCGAACTGGTCGGACCCCTCACTAAAATTTTTGCAAAACTCAAGGGGGAATGACCGATGGGTTGTTATATCATTTTCGCCCAGTCTCTCTCAAACGAACGTGCATTTCTGCTGGCTGACCTGTGTACTCGTTTGGGGGTTACCTATTATAGTGACTGGGCCGACGCCCACACGCGGCAGTGTTGCGCCGTGGGCCCTGTCACCAAAGGCGACAAAGACAAGATCGTTAAGTGTTTGGCACATACCACATACGTTGTATTGGAGGCGATTAAAGTTGAAAATCAGTGAAAAAGCGGCCCTTGCAATGGCCGGATACACCAAAGCAGAAATCGAAGCTATGGAGAGGCCCGCGCCGCAGCCCGTGCCGCAGCCCGTGCCGCAGCCTGCGCCGCAGCCCGTGCCGCAGCCCACGCCGCAGCCCGTGCCGCAGCCCGTGCCGCAGTATGACGGCCTCGAGACCCTATTGCAGCAGATTTTGCAGGGCCAGCAGACCAACGCACAGGCGATGCAGACTATGACGCAGACGCTACAGGCGAACGCGCTTGGCCTTGGCATCCAGCAGCAGCCGACGGCAGATGCTGCCACTGTGACGGCCCGAATTATCGACCCGACTTATGGAAAGGAAGTAAAGTAATATGCCGCTTGGTATGGATTTTGCGGACATTGCCGCAATTCTTACGGAGATCAACAAGATGGCCACTGGTCAGGAGCCGACGTCACCTATCGTGGACACGTCCAGTTTCGTTTCTGTTGCGCAGGCCACGCTTATGACCGGCACCGACAATTACACCAAGGCGATCAGCCAGGTGTTGGGCCGTACTATCTTTGCCGTCCGCCCTTACGATGCGCCCCTGAAGCGCTTGCAGGTCACGGGCGACGACTGGTCGAACCATGTGCGGAAGATCAATTTCTGCGATACTGACCCCGTCACTGACAAGGCGTGGGCGTTGGAGGACGGCCAGAGCGTGGATATGTACGAAGTCCACAAGCCCAAAGTTCTTCAGACGAACTACTATGGCCAGACCAATTACAGCCGCGTGTACACGCAGGCAGACACCCAGATGGAGGCGGCCTTCAAAGGCCCAGAGGAACTGGCGCAGTTTTGGTCTTCCTTTGTGCTTCATCTGTCGAACCAGATCGAGGCAGATCGCCGGAATCTTGCCAACAACCTGATGGCCAACCATTTGACCGGCATGACGGTGACAAGCCCGCACAGCGTCATCTATCTGCTGGATGAGTACAACGCTCAGCAAGGGAGCAAGTTGTCGCTGCTGGACGTGTACAAGGAAGCGAACTTCCCCGGGTTTGCAAAGTATGCCTATGGGCGCATCAACGACATTTCTCGCCTGATGAAAGAGCGTTCCATCAACTGGCATCAGAATTGGCAAATCGGCAGCACAACGTACAATATCATGCGCCACACCCCGTATGATCGCCAGCACCTCTATCTGTACAGCGGTACGCAGAGCCAGATCGATGCCCGCGTGATTCCCGAAGTGTTCCATGATGACATGCTGAAATACCGCGATGCCGAACAGGTCACGTTCTGGCAAAACATCGACGAGCGCGAGATCATCTCAGCATCTCCTGTTGTGACCAGTGCAGCCGGCGTGGCAACCAAAAACGCCGCAGTACAGCTCTCCAATGTGTTCGGATGCCTGCTGGACTGGGATGCAATCGGCTACACTCCGAAGCTGTCCCGCGTGGTTCCCACGCCCATGAACGCCCGCGGCCTCTATACGAACTTTTGGTATCACTATGGGTGGTCGTGGTACGATGACTTCACCGAGAACGCCGCGCTGTTCCTGATGACAGCCGGCAACGTCACCGCGCCGAGCGCTTCCGAGGCGGCAAGAGCCTCCACCCTGAAAACCACCACGCACAAGGACGCGGACCCCTCGAAGTCCTGACCGGCACCGGTGGGCATCTGCCCACCGGTTATTTTTTTAGGAGGCGTTATGCAAGCAACATTTTATCAGTTCGCAAAGCGCACCAACAGCACAAAACAACCCAGCGGCGGGCAGGGGTTTGGAATTGACCTCAAAGCCCCATGCAACATCATTAACCCAGAAATTAAGATAGCAACACAGAGCGACCCCACCGGGTACAATTATTGCTACCTTCCCACCTTCAGCCGGTATTACTGGGTAAAGAACTGGACCTATGTTGACGGTCTCTGGACGGCCTCGTTGACTGTTGACACGCTGGCAAGCTACCGTGACCAGATCGGATACTCTACCGAATATGTGGTTAGATCGTCGGCCAAGTATGACCCTAAAATCGTAGATAATTTGTACCCCACCAAAGCGACGATCACCACAAGAACCCTTTATGCAAATTCAACGCCGTTCACGGATAACCCGGAAAGTGTCAGTCAAGGTTTTTTCGTCGTTGCGGTCAATGCCCCCGGGTACGTGTCTTTTGGCGGCGCAATCTATCTTGCAATGAGCGGAACCACGTTTCAAAAGCTCATGGCAGCTCTTTTGCAAAATACTGATTATCTGAATATTAGCGCAGACGAGATCAGTAGTAACTTGACAAAAGCGCTGTTTAATCCTATTCAGTACATTTCAAAAGCCTTTTGGATACCTTGTGGTAATACCGCTATCGGAACCCCCATTCATGAAATCCCCGTGGGGTGGTGGAAAATGCAAAATATCGGAAACGCTTATGTCATTCAGAATAATAATGACAAGCAGGTGTTTACGTTCAGCATCTCGACCCCCCATCATCCGCAGCACATTACAAGGGGCGTTTATACAGACGGAGCGCCCTATTCCGAGTATACGTTATATTGTCCTCCCTTTGGGGAAATCAAATTAAATGCAAACCTGTTTGTGTTGCAAAGCACGTTGTATTGTAGATTAACTGTTGATTACCGTACCGGCGATGCAATACTGGATTTGTCATTTAATAAAGATTTCAATACTATTTTCTTTTCCACGTCTGGCAACGTCTCTGTACCTGTGCAGCTGGCGCAGATCGCTACCAATGTAAATGAATTAGCAAGTTTGGGCGGGCTGATTCAAACCGCGGTGGGTGCTATTGCCGGGGGTGTTGAGTCCTTTTTTGGTGGGGGTGATGTCATCAACGGTATTGCCTCTGGCGCCCAGCAAATGACCGTTTCGAGTCAATCAAAAGGCGGATGGGCCAGCGTTGCAAAATACGGCATCACACCATATTTGACAGGCGCGTTTTATGATCTTGTGGACGACAACAACGAGCACCACGGGCGGCCCCTGTGTCAAAAGGTGCAGCTGTTCAGTATACCGGGATTCATTATGGTAGATGACCCAGATATTGCGCTGCCCGCAACAGCCGCCGAAATTGACAGCGTCAAAAGTTATATGAAAAATGGATTCTTTTTAGAGTAGGAGGCGCAACACAATGGCAGTATATAAACAGTGTATTACTGATGTATCGCCAATCAGAGTCACAGCCGGTTATCCGGCGTACTCTGACGGTAGCCCACATCGTGGCATTGACACAGTCCATGGAGATCGCAAAGCCTACGCGCCCGAATCTGGCGTTGTGGTCGTGGCGCAGCACTGGAATGGCAGCACCTCGGGGGACCAGTCCTGGGGCAATATGATAAAGGTGCGAATGGCCGACGGTACGACATGGAGGGCCGCTCACTTTGCCTCACAGATTTGGAACGTGGGCGACACAATCACAAAGGGGCAGTTTATTGGCACACAGGGCCAGACTGGATACGCAACGGGCATACACACGCATTGGGAGTACGCCGATGCCTCCGGAAACCTGAGGGACCCGTCCAGCATTATCAGAATCCCAAATCAGGTCGGCACATGGGAAGTAGAATGGGACTCCGGTGGAGGCCCTGACCCCGGGCCGGGTCCTGGGCCGGGTCCCGGCCCGTGGCCTACAGGAAAATTGCCGATCTGGTTACTGTTTAAAATGTCAAAAGGAGGCCGTCTGTTATGAGCGCACCCTACAGCTATGAGCAAATCAATGCTCATGTGTCGCCGGTGACTCCCTCCGTGATGCACACCAAGGGCAACAGCTTATCCTATTATTTCCGCAAATATCTGTTCCTTGAAGCTGTGTCTATGGTCAGATGGACATTGCCCGAAACATGGCCCAGCAACCGGTTACAGTATCTTGTTTTCGGTTCAGGCGGTGTTACGGTGTTTAATACTGACCGCTACGGCCTCGTATATGACCGAATGGGACTAACCGGCATCAACATCTTCTATAATCCCACACACTCCATCATTGCAAACCCTTTTATTAAAGGGTCCCCATATTTGCAGATTGGGAAGCAGTGCGAAATCATCAATTTACAGCCAGATTACCGCGGCATGGTGGATATCGTGGCCTATTATGGGGATATGATGGCCCTAGCCGCCCAGACCATCCAGAGTAATTTAATCAATAGCCGCCTTGCCTACGTGTTCGCGGCAGGTAGCAAAGCGGGCGCGGAATCTTTTAAAAAGATGTTTGATGCAATCATGCAGGGAGACCCCGCCGTGTTCGTTGATTCGGCCTTGCTCAAAGCACCCAAGAACGGGGCACCCGGGCAGCCCCCTTGGATGCACTTTGCAACAGACCTGAAGGGCAATTTCATCACCAACGAACTGTTGACGGCCCTTAAAACCATTAAAGCCCTGTTTGATACTGAAGTAGGCATCCCCAACACCAACACCAGCAAAAAAGAGCGGATGCTGACCGACGAAGTTAATTCTAACAACGTCGAGACAGCCGCCAAGGCGTCGCTGTGGTTGGATAGCTTGCAACGTGGTTGTGAACGGGTTCATAAGCTGTTTGGAATTGACAAATCTACTTTATGGGTTAATTGGCGTTTTCCGCCCGATACTGAGGTACAGGAGGTGAACAACAATGCACGCGACATTGAGCTTTAACGGCCTATTGGCAGGATACCCGGAACTGTTCAATGACTTGAAAGTGCCGGATAGTGTATCTAAAGAAACTGTCTGCAATCAATTACTGTTTGATACACTGGAATTAGAGGTATTGTATGCGGACGGCCCCACAATGCGCAGGGCGCTGGGTGTCTATTCTGAAACCATGCTTCCGAGCTGGACCCGGTACGCTGCGGCCCTCGGCCTTAACTATGATGCCTTATCATCTGATGACCGAACCAGAACCACCGACCACGCAGGAACCAGCGGCGGCGCAAACGGCGTCAAGGGAACGACAACCAGAGTGCCGAACTTGACCACCATTGGCCAGAATAACGGCAGTGACAGCACTACCCGGGATGTCACGGGTTTTGACAGTGGGACATTGCAAACCGCAGAGAGGAGCACTACGGCCCTCGGTACTGGTAACACCATTACCAGCAGTGGCACGGATACGACCACCACCGATCAGACAACCACCTCGGAGTCGCACAACGGCTACAACGACACCGTGACCGAGAAGGGCCGGGCAGGGCGAGACCCGCAAGACCTTATTGCCAAAGAGTTGGCCCTTGCAATGGAAAATGCAGTTCATAAAATCGTTACGGACATCCGGGCAAACTTTTGCCTGCTGGTATATTAAGGAGATGCAATAAAATGGGTATCATCAATCCTATTCACAGAGCACCCTACACCAATTTCCATGACCTCAATCTGGATTGGATTATTGAGACGTTAAACGACTTCAATACCAAACTGACGAATTTCGTCAGCCTTGCCGCGATCAAATATGCAGACCCCATCCAGTGGGACATCACCAGCCAATACGAAGCAAACACCGTAGTAGTGGACAGCAACGGCAACGCATATCTGTCTGTGAAGCCGGTTCCGTCCGGTGTATCTCTGGATCGTGTCGAATTCTGGACAAAAATTGGTAATTTTGATGAGCTTTGGGCCGATGTGAAAAGGGCCATTACTCCCAACGATGAGGGCCACAGCCCCACCGCGACAGCTGCAAGAGCTGTCAACGATCTTGTCTGGGTCAACGGTACACTGGTACGTGTCACAAGAGCAATGGTCGCCGGTGATGCCTACGTGCCCGGCTCTAACTGCGTAAGCAGCTCCACCAATGAAGTTTTACACTACCTTATCGAAGCGCTTAATGAGGGACTGAGCGCAGAGCAGACTGCCAGAGAGAACGCCGACACGCAGCTTCAGACGGCTATTGACAACGAGAAAACGGCCAGAGAGAACGCCGGCACACAGCTCCAGACGGCTATTGACAACGAGAAAACGGCCCGGGAGAACGCCGACACACAACTTCAGACGGCTATTGACAACGAGAAAACGGCCCGGGAGAACGCCGATGCAGAGCTGAAAAATAGTATAAATAAAATACAGACATATATCTCGGCCACCGGAGCAGGTATTAAAGCTGACGACCAGAGTGCAGCCGCACAAAATACATCGACGCTACAAAAGCTGTTGGATGCGGGACAGACAGTATATTTTCCAAGCGGAACTTATTATATGTCAGAGGCTCTATATATGAGACGTGGTTGCGGAATAGTCGGTGAGAACATTCGCGACACATCCCTTGTGTGGATCACCGCAAGCAATGGAATTATTTATGACCTTGAATACAAGGCCCCTCATACATACGATGACATTTATTTTACGATTCGTATCGAATCGCTGGCGCTTTATGGAGTAGGGGCCACCAACGGGGCAGGAAGCGGCATTTATATCCGTAACAAAACATGGATGGACACGGCAAACCAAAATCACGAAGAATACCGCAAGATCAAGGGTGATTCTTATGCGCTTGAATGCCGCAATAGTGTTATCAGGGATATTATCGTTTCCGGGTGGCAAATCGGCATTAACTCGAGTTACTATATTGCATACGTCTCCATTATCAATGCGTTTATAGACACGTGCGATTTGGGCATTGACGCTAAATTTTCAGATTCTGAATTATGTAATATTGTAGTGACTTTTTGCTATAACGGCGTTTTGTGCGAAACAGAGGCTAACAAATGGTGTAACCTGGCAATTAAAATGAATGGATGGCGTGCATCTTACGACGGCACGCATACAATTACAGGATCCAAGGGTCTGCATCTGTATGGGGCAAAACGGGAGCTGTTTTGTAATACCGAGGTTCAAGAGTGTTACGCAAATGGCGTAGTCGTCGAAAACATGAGTAACAACATTGTGTTTTCCGGGTTGTTGCTCGATGCAAATGGTTTTAAGATCCCTACAGGCACCGAGGCAAATAATATAGGCATCCAAATAGTGAACGGGTGCTATAATATCCGGGGCACAATCCTTGCTACAAACAAAAATGATGTAAAGAGCCAACGCGCTGGTATTTATGTATCAGACGACTGTGGCAATATTGATTTGCAATATGCCGAATATAACCAACAGATCAGCGCCTGGACCCTTGGCCGGAATACTTGCCGCAGCATCACGACAGCCAAGATTAACAACATCACCAAGCTGACAGCTTTAAACTTTACTAACGGGGCCGATGCAAGTTTTGCGTCTTTTGATGGCCGACATTTGCATATTGCAATTCACGGCTATTTCATCGCTGACGTCCCTACAGACACAAAATTTTCTGTTGCGGACGCGTTTGGTGACATACCTTTTGCGAACCTCCCCGGCAACGTTTACAGAGACATTTATTTGTATAATTCCACCGACAACGCGCTTGTACCTGCATCCTATGATAATACTACCGCAAGTGTTGTCATTAAAGCCCCTGTAACAAATGGCAAACAACTCAACTGTGAGATTACATTTGATATGCTCTAATATCTTGTAATAGTTCCTATTTATCGCCCACTCCCCCTACCCTGCGGGAGTGGGTACTATATTTTGTGTCTATTGACATTTTGCACAAAGTTTTGGCTGTTGGGGAAGAAATTTTTGTGCAATCTGCTATTACG
>ERZ1034871.1189-NODE-1189-length-13469-cov-8.042046_pt1 | contig 13469 bp, 9 predicted proteins | sample MGYA00520631_ERZ1034871 | MGnify/ENA primary metagenome ERZ1034871 (study PRJEB33766, sample SAMN09781721) | gut metagenome | biome: gut microbiome | host: Homo sapiens | place: Madagascar | study: EMG produced TPA metagenomics assembly of the PRJNA485056 data...
ATTTAAAATAAATCATTACACAATCAAAATAAAAAAAATCTTTCATCTCGAAAAGAGACGAAAGATTATACTTACGCGTTACCACTCTAATTCCTATCCGAAGATAGGCTCTCAACAGGTACGGACATACGTCGATACCCTCCTGTCTGTTAACGGCCAGGCCCCGGCTCCACCTACTCCTTTCGTTTCAGCGAGCTGCTTAGAGATGAGTTCTGTTCCGTGCCGCTGCTGCCTCACACCACCCGGCAGCTCTCTGGAAACATTCCGGAACTTACTAGTTCTCTTCAACGCATTTTTTATTTTGGATTGTTTGTCTATTGACGCTTTATATGTTATCATACCATTTTGTAATTTACAAGGCTTTTTCCAGAACTTTTCCGAATATTTTTAGCTTAAACGTGATACTTTATTTAATAAAATGCCGCGAAGACGGGTTTAACGTTTATCTTTACATGCAACGATTCTTTGCAGGATGCGTCGCCTCTCCCCTATCTTTTTCCCCTTATTAATGCTATAATAAATAAGTTACACAACAAGGAGGAAGTACATGTTAGAAAAATTCCAAAATTTGAATATTAGCGAAGTCATTATCCGTGCCCTGAATGAAATGGGCTTTGAAGAACCGACACCGATCCAGGCTGAATCGATTCCCGTCGCCATGAGCGGCAGCGACATGATCGGCCAGGCCCAGACCGGTACGGGTAAGACCGCAGCCTACGGCATCCCGGTCCTGGAAAAAATCCTGAAAGCCGAACCGTCCAAGGATATCCAGACCGTCGTCCTGTCGCCGACGCGTGAACTGGCCATGCAGGTTGCCGAAGAACTGAACCACCTGGCCCAATTCACCAACATCCAGGCCCTGCCGATCTACGGCGGCCAGGATATGGAACGCCAGCTGCGCCGCCTGCGCAAATGCCCGCAGATCATCGTCGCCACACCGGGCCGCCTCATCGACCACATGAAACGCGGCACCATCGATTTAAGCCACATCACGACCATCGTCCTCGACGAAGCCGACGAAATGCTGGACATGGGCTTCATCGATGACATCAACCTCATCATGGCCGCTACGCCGAATACGCGCCAGACCCTGCTCTTCTCGGCTACCATGCCCAAGCCGATCCAGCAGCTGGCAGAAACGTTCCTGCACGACCCGCTCATCATCCGCATGAAGGCCAAAGAAGTCACAATGGACCTCATCGAACAGTCCTACATCGAAGTGCCGGACCGCCAGAAATTCGACATCCTCTGCCGTCTCCTGGACCTGCAGGAACCGGACCTGGCCATCATCTTCGTCCGCACAAAACGCCGCGTCGACGAAGTGTCGGAAGCCCTCAAGAAGCGCGGTTACTCGGCTGAAGGCATCCACGGCGACCTGACCCAGGCCAAGCGCGATACGGTCATCCGCCAGTTCCGTGAAAAGACCATCGACATCCTCGTCGCTACCGACGTCGCCGCCCGCGGCCTCGATATCAGCGGCGTTACCCACGTCTTCAACTACGACCTGCCCCAGGACCCGGAAAGCTACGTCCACCGCGTCGGCCGTACCGGCCGTGCCGGTCAGAGCGGTGAAGCGACGACCTTCGTCATCCCCCGCGAAATGGAACACCTGCGAACCATCGAACGCCTCATCAAGCGCCGCATCACCCGCCGCAAGGCCCCGACCTTCTCGGAAGCCCTGGAAGGCGCCCAGCAGGCCGCCATCCGCAGCCTGATCACGACGACAGAAGAAGGCAATTTCGGGACGTACAAAGAAAATGCCGAAGAACTCCTGTCCAATTACGACTCGGCCGCCCTGGTAGCCGCTGCCATCAAGCTCTTGACCAAAGAACCGGACACGACACCGGTCAAGATCACTGAAGAAGCGCCGCTCCGCGTTCACCGCAGCCGCAACAATCGCGGTGACCGCAATAACCGCCGCTACAACCGCAACGACCGCCGTGGAGACCGCCGCAGCCGCAATAACGACGGCGAAGACAACAACGAACGCCGCGGCGAACGACGCCGCCACTTTGCCCCGAAGAACCGCGACAACAACAATCGCGGCAGCTTCCGCAACAACAACCAGCGCCGTGAAAACAAACAACATAAAGAAGCGAATCGCTCCGTATTCAAGCCTTACTTCAAGGATTGAGAAAAAGGACCTGCCGCAATGCGGCAGGTCCTTTTTTGTAGGGGCGCCACGTGGAGCGCCCGCTTGGTATTTGAAAACACACTCACCGAGTCGGAAAATCCCACATATACCTGGCGGGCTCGCCACGTGCGAGCACCTACAAATGCCCTCCAGGCACCTCTCTTATCAGGAAAGGCCAGTTACGAGCCACTAGCCACGAATAATCTCGCTCCAGGCGTTGGCGATGTCGGCGAATTCCTGGAGAGACAGTGTTTCCCCGCGGCGTTTGCCATCGATGCCTGTTTTTTCCAGGACCTGGGCGATTTGTTCCTTGCTCATGCCCGTGTTTTTCAAGGCGTTGGAAAAGGTCTTGCGGCGCTGCTGGAAGGCCGCTTTGACGACCTGGAAGAAGCGCTTTTCGTCGATTAAATCGACAGGCGGCTGCTGGCGGACGTCCATGGCGACGACGGCCGACGTGACTTCCGGTGCCGGCATGAAGCATTTCGGCGAGATTTCAAAGAGCATCTGCGGCTGTGTATAGTACTGGACCGACACGGACAGGGCACCATAAATCTTATGGCCCGGTTCGGCTACCATGCGTTCGGCCACTTCCTTCTGGACCATGACGACGATGCGCTTGATGGGAAGCTTCTGTTCCAGGAGCTTCATGATGATCGGCGTCGTGATATAGTAGGGCAGATTGGCACAGACCGTGAAGGGCTGGTGATTCATGACTTCTTCGATGTCGATGCGCAGGATGTCGCCGTGGACGACGCGCACGTTGTCATAGTGTTCCAAGGTCTTGTCGAGGACGGGCAGCAGATGGTCGTCCAGTTCGACAGCCGTGACGGCTGCGCCCGTTTCGGCCAGGGCCTGGGTCAGGGTGCCGATGCCCGGCCCGATTTCCAGGACCGGATCGCCCTCCCCGATTTCGGCAGCGTCGGCAATGTCGTCGACGACGGCGTGACGGATGAGGAAATTCTGGCCCAGCTTCTTATTCATGCGCAGGCCAAAGCGTTTGACGACGTAGCGGACGACGTCGGGATTGGACAAGTCGACTTCTTTCATCTATTTCACCTCGTGGATCTGACGGAGGGCATCATCCCATTCGTCACGGGTGACGCCGTAATGGTTCAAGCGTTTCAAAAACTGTTTGGCATTGCCATAGCCGATACCCAGGATAGCGCCGACTTCGGCCCGGCGGTCGGCCGCATCAGGCGTCCCGTTGAGGCCGGCAGCGGAAATGTCCTGCATGGTAAAGGTCGCCTGCGGTTCATACGTCGCACAGCGGACTTTGGACAAGGCCAGGCGGATGACTTCCGGCGAGGCCTGTTCGACGCCCAGGTCGTTGTTGGCAATGGCATCTTTCCTGGGGATAAAGGCGTGTTTGGCATTAGGGAAACGGTCGGTCAGGAACTTGCGGATCTGTTCGCCGGCCCGGTCGGGGTCGGTCAGGATGATGATGCCCCGCTTTTCATAGGCACAGCGGATCTGTTCCAGCGTGTGAGGCTTCAAATTGAAACCATCTGTCGTAATCATATCGACGTCGATGTGGCTGGCACGGATGCGGGCGACATCGGACCGGCCTTCGACGACGAGGACTTCCTTAATCATGAGCGGCTCCTTCCCGGTGTTCGGCAATGTACTGGGCTGCGCTGAGGATGGCCAGGACATTGTGTTCAAAGACGATGCCACCTTGGAGATAAATCATGTACGGGTCGCGGATCGGGCCGTCGGCCGACAATTCGATAGACGAACCCTGGACGAAATCACCGGCGGCCATGATGATCTTATCGGCATAGCCCGGCATATCGTCGGGAATGGGTGTGACGTGGGTGTCGACAGGCGAGAAGGACTGGATACCCTGGCAGAAGAGACACATGTTCTGTTCGTTTTCCAGGTAAATGGTCTGGATCAGGTCGACGCGCGGATCCTGGACGGCCGGCGAAACCTTGAAGCCCATCTTTTCAAAGACAGCCGCTGCAAAGACGGCCCCTTTGATAGCCTGAGCCGTAACGTGCGGTGCCATGAAGAAGCCCTGGAAAAAGAGGCGGTAGCCGGCGGCATAGGAACCGAGTTCGTCACCCAATCCCGGCGCCGTCAGGTAGTCGGCTGCGGCGTGGACCAGTTCTTCCTTACCGGCAATATAGCCGCCTGTGGGAGCGATGCCGCCGCCGGGATTCTTGATGAGCGACCCGGCGATGATGTCAGCACCGGCTTCAATCGGTTCTTCTTCGGCAGCAAATTCGCCATAACAGTTGTCGACGAAGCAAATCGTCTTGGGGCTGACCTTCTTGACGACGGAAATAATAGAACGGATATCATCAATCGTCAAGGATGCCCGCGTGCTGTAACCGCGGGAACGCTGGATGAGGACCAGTTTCGGCTGCTTTTCGGCGACGGCCGCTTCAATGCCGGCCAAATCATAGGCGTTGTCCTTCAAGGGGACTTCTTCATAGCGGACGCCTTTTTCCTTCAAAGAGTGCGGCGTTTCATGGGCATAGCCGATGACGCCCTGCATCGTGTCATAAGGCGCCCCGACGAGGCTCATCATGAGATCGCCGGTCTGCAACAGGGCCAGCAGGACCGTCGCCAGCGCATGGGTCCCCGATACGAAGTGGGGCCGGACAATGGCCTTTTCGGCCTTGAAGACGCGGGCAAAGACTTCATCGAGCTTTTCCCGTCCCATGTCGCTGTAGCCATAGCCCGACGTACCGGCAAACTGGTACGAAGAAATCTGGGCTTCCTTATAAGCGGCCAGGACTTTCGCCGTATTATGGAGACAAATCGTATCAATGCGTTCAAACTGGGCCGCACATTCGGCCAGCGCTTCTTTTCGTAATGTTTCTAAATCCAAAGACAATGTCATGATTCCTTTCTATAGTAAATATGTAGTGGTTAGGGGTTAGGGGCTCTCCTCATAGGAGAGCTGTCAGCTGCGGGCCGCCGGGACAGCCCCTACGGAGATTGCTTTTTTCCTTACAGTCCGCTGTTTCGCAGGTCGCAGATCGCTGAAGGAAACCTCTCCGCCTTACGGCACCTCCCCTATCAGGGGAGGCTTTCGGCTCTCCTCATAGGAGAGCTGTCAGCTCTGCTGACTGAGAGGTTGCTTTTCTACTTGCCGCCTGCGCCTTCCCGTCATGGGAAAGGCACATCCCCCAGCACAGCCTGTATCAATGCTTCTTCTCCATCGTACTGGTCCTTGTCGTACCAGTGGATGTAGGGCATGCGTTTAAACCACGTGAGCTGGCGTTTGGCAAAGCGCCGCGTCCGGGTCTTGATACGGGCCACGGCGTCATCGAGGGGCATCTGTCCCTGGAGATACAGGGCCAGTTCCTGATAGCCGATGGCCTTCATGGCCTGACAGTCCGTCGGGATGCCCTTGTCCAGCAGGTACTGCACTTCATCGACCCAGCCGGCGGCAATCATGGCGTCGACGCGCTCTTCAATGCGCCGGTATAAGACATCCCGCGGCAGGCGCAGACCGATGACGTAAGCGTCATAGACTACATCCCGGGCCTTGCCGGCCCGGACGAAAGATTTCCCTTCGCCCTGCTCGATGGCGCTGACCAGGCGGGTCAGGCGGTGCGTGTTGGAAAACAGCTCGTGCCAGTCCGGCGGCTGCCAGTCCGTTTCCGTCTCGATATAGGCCTTCAGTTCCTCTTGACTGAGAGCGTCGATCCGCGCCTGGGCCGCTTCCTTGTCGGCTTCGGTCATGCGGGCCGTCTGGAAATCATAGCCTTCCAAGAGGGACTGGACGTATAGGCCCGTACCGCCGACGAGAATAGGTATCTTCCCCTTTCCGTTGACTTCGGCAATGGCCTTTCCCGCCATATCACAGAAGCGGGCTGCCGAATAGGGTTCGTCGGGCTCAGCAATATCGATGAGATAATGGTGATAGCGGGCCAGTTCGTCCGCTGTCGGCTTGGCCGTACCGATATCCATATGGCGGTAAATCTGGTAGGCGTCGCCGGAAATGAGGTCGGTCCCGTAATGTTCGGCCAGGGCAAAACTGAGGGCCGTCTTGCCGACCGCCGTCGGACCGATGATGGCAATTACTTTTTCCATGAATCACACTCCAATACGGCATAGCCAATGCGGCTGTATTTGCCGCCATATAAGGCAACATCCGGGAAATCGCGGCAGAGCTGGCGGAAATCCCGTTCTTTGATGACCACCCGGCGCCGGGCTTTCTGCAGCGCCCGTTCGATGAGGTCCCGCGTCAGTCCGCCGTGTTCCATAATGGCCCGGACGGGCTGGAACTGACAGCTCGCCTCGACAGGCCGCTGGAACATGGGGTCGAAATAGAGGACATCGTACACAGGTCCTTCATCGGACAACAGATAGTCGCGATAGTCACCACAACGCAGGGAAATCCGGCGCAGCGCCGCCGTGACGTCGTCTTTCTTGTGGACAAAGTGGGAAAAGCCCCAGGCCGTAACGGCTTCCAGCAAAGGCGATACTTCCAGGGCATCGACGCGGGAGCCAGCCGGCAGGCCAAAAGAAGCGACGGCCGCATCGGCGCCAAAACCACAGGTACAATCAAGGACGGAAATAGGCGGCTGCGCCGCTGCAGGCCGCAGGTCGTACTCCTTCACCCCCATCAGGGCTTCCAGGAGATGGTCGCGCTGGCCTTTCCGCAGGTTCTGGATGCGCAGTTCGGCCATGTTGAGGCTGAAGAAATGGCTGCCTTCCGGGCGGTCTATCTGAGGCCCCCGCGACGAATAGACGAGGAAATCCTCGCCGTATTCATCCATCAAGTCCTGTATGGTCCGCTTTCCCCGCGGCACATAGGCAAAGTCCTGGCTTTCGGCCCAGGCATTCCCTTCACATTGTAATTTTTCTTTGGCCTTCAATGAAGGCACGACGTAAATCATATGAGTCATGTCCGTTTAAATAAGTGAGCTAATTCTTTTGGCGTAAAGCGGATGATCGTCGGCCGGCCATGAGGGCAGACGTAGGGTTTTTCCGTATGGAACAAATCATCCAGGAGCTGCTTCATCTGGCGGATATTGAGGCTGTCCCCGGCCTTGACGGCACCGTGGCAGGACAGATAGGCCAGCGAACGATGGCGGACCATGGCTTTATCCGGTTCCTTCTGGTCGTGCAGGAGCAGGCAGATATCTTTTAAAGAATCGGCAATATCGCTGGTCTGCAAATCGCAGGGCACTTCTTCGACGCGCAGCGTCGTCGGCCCGGCTTCGGAATAGGTATAGCCCAGGTCGTTGAAGACATCCTGCCGTTCCAATAAGAGCGTCATATCCTCGTTGTCGACTTCGACGAACTCTGGCGTCAGCAACTGCTGGCTCGGCATCCGTTCGACACGCTTGCAGAACGTATCGTAGCGGATCCGTTCATGAGCCGCGTGCTGATCGACGATGTATAAATCCTGGCCCTTCTTGGCAATGATGAAGCAGTCCGCCACTTCCCCTAAGGGAATGAAGACGTCGTCATCGCCGTCAAAGACGATTTTAGGCGCCGACGCCTCGGAAACGACCGACGTCGCTTCCGACGGACCGCCCTGGCCATGCTGGGCCAAAGCCTGGGAAAACAAGGAAGAACCATCCGCAAGAGGCTCCCCTGATAGGGGAGCTGTCCGCGTAGCGGACTGAGAGGTTGCCTTTTCCCATTGCGGGCCGCCCTTTGGGACGGCCCCTACGGAGGTTGCTTGGCCACTTTCCTGCGAGCGGGCGCTCCACGTGGGCGCCCCTACATAGGCTTGCTGCGGGCCGCCCTTTGAGACGGCCCCTACGAAGATTGCCTGACCACTCTCCTGCGAGCGGGCGCCCCACGTGGGCGCCCCTACATGGGCTTGCTGCGGGCCGCCCTTTGGGACGGCCCCTACAGAGGTTGCCTGGCCACTCTCCTGCGAGCGGGCGCCCCACGTGGGCGCCCCTACATGGGCTTGCTGCGGGCCCTTTGGGACGGCCCCTACAGGGGGTGCTTGGCCACACTCCTGCGAGCGGGCGCCCCACGTGGGCGCCCCTACATGGGCTTCCGGCTGTGGGGCAGCCCCTACCTCACCGATGGTCTTGGCAATGGCTTCGGGCTTTTCCTGGGCCACCAGGGCCGTGACGATGCTGTGGTAGATGGCGCGGTAGACGGCTTGTTCATCAGAGAATTTGATTTCCGTCTTAGCCGGATGGACGTTGACGTCAATCGTCGCCGGGTCGACGTGGAGGTGGAGCATGGCAAAGGGATAGCCCGATTTCGGCAGCATGGCATGATAGGCATTGTCAATGGCCTTGAACATCAAGGGATTATGGACGATGCGGTGATTGACGATGCACGTCTGCCAGTTGCGGTTGCTCTTTAAGACCGACGGCTTGCCTACATAGCCTTCCAGGCTGATGCCGTCCTGGTCGGCAGTGACGGCAAAGACATCGCGGGCGACGTTGGCGCCGTAGATATTGGCAACGGTTTCCCGCAAATCGCCGGTGCCGCCGGTCTTCATCGTCGTCCGGCCGTTATTGGTAAAAGTAAAGGCAATGGCCGGATTAGCCAGGGCCAGTTTGGTCACCATTTCAGAGATCTTCGAACTTTCCGTCCGTTCGCTCTTGAGGAACTTGCGCCGCGCCGGCGTATTGTAAAAGAGGTCGCTCACTTCCATCGTCGTCCCGACCGGTGCGCCGGCCTGGTCTTCTGCCGTGATTTTGCCCCCGTCGAGGATGAGGTGCGTCGCAAAGTCATCGCTGGCCTGGCGCGTCGTGATCTGCATGTGCGATACGGCGGCGATACTGGGCACGGCTTCGCCGCGGAAGCCTAAAGACGTAATGGCAAAAATATCTTCGACGGAACTGATCTTGCTCGTACCGTGGCGGATGATGCACTTATGGGCATCTTCCGGACTCATGCCGCAGCCGTCGTCAGTGACCCGCATATAGGACTGGCCGCCGTCGGCGATTTCCACTTCAATGGCATGGGCACCGGCATCAATGGCATTTTCTACGAGCTCCTTGATGCACGACGCCGGCCGTTCGACGACTTCGCCGGCAGCAATCTTATTGCGCGTCGCTTCATCTAAGACATGAATGATTGAACTCACTGGATCCCACTTCCTTCTTTGGCATCTTTTTGCAGATTATATAAGAAAGAAATCGCTTCAATCGGCGTCATACTGCTGACATCGACGCTGAGCAGCTTGTCGATGACGGGACTGGAAAAGAGGCTGTCTCCCATGGGTGACGGCGCCGGATTCACAGGCGCCTTGGCCGGGACGGGAGCACCGCCGTTCTTTTCCAAGTCTTCCAGGATGACATCGGCCCGCTTGAGCAGGCTTTCGGGCAGCCCGGCCAGACGGGCGACGTGCAGGCCATAGCTGCGGTCGGCCCCGCCGGGAATGATGCGCCGCAGGAACTTGATGTTCTTGCCCCGTTCCTTGACGGCGACGGTATAATTCTTGATTTTCGGCGAATCGTCGGCCATGGCGATGAGCTCATGGTAGTGCGTCGCAAACAGCGTCAGAGCGTGGATGTGCTTCAGGCAGTATTCGATGACGGCCCTGGCGATGGACATGCCATCGAAGGTGCTCGTGCCGCGGCCGATTTCATCGAGGATGAGCAGGCTGCGGCTGGTGGCGTGTTTCAGGATGTACGACACTTCCTTCATTTCCATCATGAACGTACTCTGGCCGGTGAGGATGTCGTCGCTGGCACCGATACGGGTAAAGATGCGGTCCACCGGGCAGATGGACCCTTCCTTGGCGGGAATGAAGGAGCCGGCCTGGGCCATGAGGACCAGCACGGCGACCTGGCGCATATACGTCGACTTGCCGGCCATGTTGGGGCCGGTGATGACCAGGATTTCATGGTCTTCATGGTTCAAGGTGACGTCGTTAGGCACGAACAATTCGTCTTTCAAATACTTTTCAATAATCGGATGGCGGCCGTCCTTAATGGAAATCGTCGCCTTGGTGTTGAGGCTGGGACGGACGTAGCGGTTGTCGTAGGCCGCGCAGGCCAAGCTGTACAGGCAGTCGATGCGGGCAATGGCCCGGGCCGTTTCCTGCATGGCCGGGATATGGCCCTGGATCTGGCGGCGGATATCGCCGAAGAGCTTGTATTCCAGCGCCAGCATCCGTTCCTGGCTGGTCAGGACTTTGACTTCAAATTCCTTCAATTCCGGCGTGATGTAGCGTTCGGCATTGACCAACGTCTGCTTGCGCACGTAGTAATCGGGGATGGGCTTGGTATTGGCATGGGAAATCTCGAAGTAATAGCCAAAGACCTTAGTATAGCCGATTTTCATCTTGATGCCCGTCTTTTCCCGTTCCTTCTCTTCCAGTTCCTGTAAAAAGGCATGACTGTTGGCCGCAATGGAGCGGATTTCATCGAGTTCCGGCGAAAAGCCGTCGCGGATGACGCCGCCGTTGCGGATGACCAGACCCGGTTCGTCCTTGATGCCCCGGCAGAGCAGGTCATAGACGTCGTCATGGGTCTGCAAGCGGTCATTGAGGCTGTGCAGGAGGTCGGCACTGGCACCGGACAGGACCTGTTTCAGCTGCGGGATGACGGCCAGCGATTCCCGCAGGGCTACCAGGTCCTTGGGGCTCACGGTCCCCGTTTCGATACGGGTCAGGATGCGTTCAAAATCGTAGATCCGGTCCAGCACGTCCGCCGTATCCTGGCGCATGATTTCGTGGAGGACGAAATCTTCAACGGCATCCTGGCGGCGCGTAATGTCGGCAATGCGGATGAGCGGCGCTTCCAGCCACTTGCGCAGGAGCCGGCCGCCCATAGCCGTCTTGGTCTTGTCCAGGACATCGAGGAGCGTCCCCCGGCGGCCGCCGTCGCGGACGTTCTGCGTGATTTCCAGATGGCGCAGGCTGGCTGCATCGACGACCAGACGCCGTTCATTGTCGATATGTTCCAGCGAATTGATGTGGGAAATATCGGACTGCATGACGTCGCTGACATAGGCCAGGAGCATGCCGATACACTCGCCGGCCGCCGAGGCAGCGGCAAAGTCTTCCGGCGGGAAATAGGACCGGGCCTGTTCCCGGTAATCGACACTGTCATCGGCAGGAAATTCCGTAACCGTACACTGGGCCAGGTGGCTGCGCAGGTATTCGCGGACGGCATCCATATCCTGCCCCATGTGGGCGTAAATGAGCTCACTCGGTTCGTAGACGGCCAGGATGTCGAACAGGGCATCTTCCATGACCGACGCCGCACAGTCGGCCCACAAACATTCGCCCGTCGTGACGTCCATGAGGGCGATGGAAAGGATGGCATCGCTTTCGGTCAGACAGCCGATGTAATTGTTCTTCTTCGACGCCACGGCATTCTCCAGGGTAATCGTCCCCGGCGTGATGACCTTGATGATCTTGCGCTTGACCAGCCCCTTGGCCAGCTTCGGGTCTTCCATCTGTTCACAGATAGCGACTTTATAGCCTTTGTGGACCAGCCGTTCGATATAGGTGTCGGCCGAATGGAAAGGTACGCCGCACATGGGGACCTTCTCTTTATTGCCGCCAGCCCGGCCGGTCAGGGTCAGGTCGAGTTCGCGCGACGCCGTCAGGGCATCGTCAAAAAACATTTCATAGAAATCGCCGAGGCGGAAAAAGAGGATCTTATCCTGGCACTGCTCTTTGACTTCCATGTACTGCTGCATCATAGGCGTTAATTTTTTTCCTGCCAAAGTCTCACCTTCCTTTAGTGCACTAAGTGACCTTTGAGGACCCACGTCTGGCCCTTGTCGACCTGGACCGGCACCGTATCGCCGATGGCGACGGAACCGTCATTTTCCCAGATGATCATCTTGTTGCCCGTCGTCCGGCCGAACCAGTGGTTGGCATCGTTCTTGGTCGGCCCTTCGACGATGACGTCATAGACGTGGTCTTCCATTTCTTTATTTTTCGCTAAACTATAGACGTTCTGCACATCCATGAGCCGCTGCAGACGGCGGCTCTTTTCTTCCTGCGGGATCTGGTCTTCCATCTTGGCCGCCGGTGTCCCCGTACGCGGCGAATAGATGAAGGTATAGGCCATGTCGTACTGGACGCGCTTGAGCAGGTTCAGCGTATCTTCGAACATGGCCTCCGTTTCGCCTGGGAAGCCGACGATGATGTCCGTCGTCAGGACCAGGTCGGGCATGCGCTTGCGGGCATAGTCGACGAGTTCCAGGTAATGTTCCACCGTGTAGCCGCGGTTCATCTTCTTCAAGAGCTCGTCAGAACCGCACTGGATGGGCAGATGCATGTGGTTGACGACCTTTTTGCTGTCGGCAATGGCGTCGATCATGGCAAAAGTCATATCCTTGGGGTGGCTGGTCATGTACCGGACCCGTTCGATGCCGTCGATATCGTCGACAGCGGCGACGAGCTTGGAGAAATCCGTGCCGTCCTTGAGGTCCAGGCCATAGGAATTGACATTCTGGCCGAGAAGTGTGATTTCCTTGTAGCCTTCAGCAGCGACCTTCTTGATTTCTTCGACAATGGCGTCGATGGGACGGCTCACTTCACGGCCCCGGACATAAGGCACGATACAGTACGTGCAGAACTTGTTGCAGCCGTTCATGATGGGGATCCAGGCAAAGAACTTCTGGAAGCGCTTGACCGGCATATCATGGAAAGCCGGCAGGGTCATGTCGGCAGCCATATAATGGTCGGCCTTGCTGCGCCGTTCCCGGATGAGCTCGATGAGCTTGTGGATATTGTGCGTACCGATGACCAAATCGATGTGCGGCGCCCGCTTGAAGAGCTTATCCTGCCATTCCTGGGCCATGCAGCCCGTGACGGCAATGATCAAATCGGGGTTCTGCTTCTTCAAATGCTTGAGTTCGCCGATTTTCCCCAGCGTCTTGTCTTCCGCCGTTTCGCGGACACAACACGTATTGATGAGGATGACATCGGCTGTATCCAAATCTTCCGTATTGTGATAGCCCAGCTCCTCCAACTGACCGGCATAATGCTCACTGTCAGACATATTCGCCTGACAGCCATAAGAAATAATATGATAAAATCGATTGCTCTGAAAATCCATGTATTCTCTCCGTTTTTCACAAAAATCATAATTTAGGGTTTACAGTATACAATACCCACAATGGCTTATCTAAGCCGTTTAGTAGCCTTTCAGGTGCTTATAGGTGCTTATAGGATAATACTGTTGTCTATCTGTGTCTGCAAGTATTCGTATAGGCCCTTTCGGTGTATGCGCCAATGTGTGCCTATTTTGAAGGCTTTAAGACTATTATTATAACATAGACTATAGATTGTTGATAGAGGGACACCAAGCATTTGTGAGACTTCTTTCGGTGAGAAGGTAATTCTGTTGTCCCATACTGATGAGGATGTGTGAGTGAAATCATCAACATTAATATTTAAATAGGTCATAAAGCTCCTTTCGTAGACTAAAGG
>ERZ1034871.1190-NODE-1190-length-13464-cov-53.973749_pt1 | contig 13464 bp, 7 predicted proteins | sample MGYA00520631_ERZ1034871 | MGnify/ENA primary metagenome ERZ1034871 (study PRJEB33766, sample SAMN09781721) | gut metagenome | biome: gut microbiome | host: Homo sapiens | place: Madagascar | study: EMG produced TPA metagenomics assembly of the PRJNA485056 data...
ACCGTTTCACTCTGAACGATATCCATTCGTTCAACGTGATGCTGGGTCAGGAGGCAGTGAATTTCCACTCAGAGGGGTTCCAGGTATATTCCAAGGGTCAGACCAGCGACCTCCTGACCAATGTATCATCAGGTACACGTGCCAGCCGCTGGGCAGATTCTTCTTCAGATTACTCTTACCTCTCATTCTTCATGCGTGGCGAGTATAACTATAAGGAGCTCTACTATGCCGATTTCTCTCTGCGTACCGATGCTTCTTCACGTTTCGGTAAGGATCATCGCTGGGGTACATTCTGGTCGCTCGGTTTCATGTACAACGTGAAGTCTACCGACTGGCTGAAGGATATGAAGTGGCTCAGCACAGCCCAGATTGCCGTAAGTACCGGTACATCGGGTAACTCTGAGATTCCAAACTATTATCACCTGGCTTTGGTTTCTGGTGGTGCCAACTACGATAATACTGCCGGTTTCTATCCATCACAGAGTGGTAACGAGGAATTGGGTTGGGAGTCAACATGGGCAAACAACTTCGCCCTCCGTTTGGGCTTCCTCGACAGAATCAACTTCAGCTTCGAGGCTTACTACAAGCGTACCTCCAATATGCTGATGCGCGTTCCTGAGTCTTACACCGTTACCGGCGAGGGCTATCGCTGGAAGAACGTAGGTGTGATGGCTAACAAGGGTATCGAGTTGAGTGCTGACGGTGATGTAATCCGTACCCGCGACTTCACCTGGAATGTAAGTGCCAACGTATCTTACAACCAGAACCGATTGAAGGAACTCTATAACGGTGTAACCGAGTATGTAAACTCAACCACCGGTTTGAAGTATGTGGTAGGTCACTCAGTAAGCGAGTTCTTCCTGAACCGTTATGCCGGTGTGAACCCAGCAAATGGTGAGCAGCTCTGGTATGATAAGGATGGCAACGTAACCAACGAGTTCCGCGAGAGCGACAAGGTGATGACAGGCAAGACCTATGATGCACCTTGGATGGGCGGTTTCGGTACAAGCTTCCGTTGGAAGGGCTTGCAGCTTTCTGCCCAGTTCAGCTGGATTGGTACACGCTACGTGATCAACAACGACCGTTACTTCGAGGAGAGTGGTGTAACCTTCGGTACTGCTTACAACCAGTCAAACCGTCTGTTGTACGACCGTTGGAAGCAGCCTGGCGATATTACCGACATCCCACGTTGGGGCGAGGTAACCCAGCTCGACGACCGCTTCTTGGAGAATGCATCGTTCCTCCGTCTGAAGAATCTCAGTCTGTCCTATTCATTGCCACAGAGTCTGTTGCGCAAGACCAACTTCTTCTCTATGGTCAGAATCTACGGTCAGGCACAGAACCTCTTCACCGTAACCGGTTTCAACGGTCTGGATCCTGAGGTTTCATCCAATATTTACCAGGCACAGTATCCGGCATCACGCCAGTTTACTCTGGGTGTTGAATTGCAATTCTAACCAAGAAAGGAGAAAAAAATGAATATCAAAAATATAAAGACATACATCCTGTCGGGAATCCTAGCCCTCTCGATGTCTTCCTGTCTTGATAAGTATCCTGAGGATTCTATCCGCATGGACCAGGCTATCAACACGGTGGACGACATGGACAAGCTGGTATACGGTATCTACGACAGTTTCAAGAGCAGCGCCCTCTATTCGGGCAATCTGACAATCCTGCCAGATCTGCAGGCAGACTTCGTGTACTGCGTGAAGGGCTACTCTAATGCCTATGGCGATATCTACCGTTGGAAAGATATCAAGGCTACCAACACCGACATCGAGGCGGTATATGCCGATCTTTATGGTGTTATCAACACTGCCAACTTCCTGCTCGACAACGTAGATAAGGTGAAGGCAAACACCAACAGTGATAAGGAGCTCGACAAGCTGGAGCAGTATCAGGGCGAGGCTTATTTCGCACGTGCACTGGCTTATTCAGAGTTGATCAAGTGTTTCTGCAAGGCTTATGACAGCGATGAGCAGGCTGCGAAGGAACTTGGCGTTGTACTCACAGAGCACTATTACGGCAATGAGCCACAGAAGAGAGCCACTCTGAAGGAATCATACGATTTCGTATTGAGAGACCTTGACAAGGCTGCCGAATATCTGAAGGTAGACGAAGACTTCACAGGAAGTCTCTACAACGAGATTTACTTCAATGAATATACCTGTCATGCCTTGCGTGCGCGCGTATCCTTATATATGCACAAGTACGATGATGCCATCAAGTATGCATCTAAGGTAATCGGCAGTAAGTATTATACGCTGGAGAAGGCTTCTTCCAACTCCTATACCAACCAGGTGAACGATTACAAGTATATCTGGACCTATGGTGATTCGCGTGAGGCTATCTGGAAGGTAGGCTTTACAGTGAACAGCTATGGTGGTGCACTGGGTACAATCTTCGATAACTACAACTATGTAAGTTACCGTCCGGACTATGTGCCTGAGACATGGGTCATCAACTCATTCGACAGCAATGACCTCCGTGCTGCAGCCATCTTCACAACCCGTACCACCGGTTATGAGCACGGTTTGCAGTGGCCTTTGCTGAGCAAGTATTTCGGCGATGCAGAATTCCTGAACAACAATATCCTGCATGTTCACCAGCCAATGGTATTCCGTCTCTCAGAGCAGTATCTGATTCGTGCTGAGGCTTACGCCATGAAGAAGGACTACGGTAAGGCAGGTAAAGACATCTCTACCTTGCGTACAGCCCGCTACTCTTCATATGGTGGTAACACCTCAATGAGCGAGAGCAACGCCATGAAGATAATCGAGGCAGAGCGCGTGAAGGAACTCTATATGGAAGGCTTCCGTCTGAACGACCTCAAGCGCTGGCACAAGGGATTTGAGCGTAAGGCTGCCGACCAGCCTGCTGCCAACTTCGTGCAGAGCAGTCTGAAGGTTGAAAAGGACGACCCTCTCTTTGTCTGGCCAATTCCTCAGCATGAGCTTGAGGCACCAGGTTCTGAGATTCAGCCTAATGAAAGTAACAAATAAAATAAGGAGACGATCATGAAGAAAATAATGATGGGATGTTTGGCAGCCGTAGCTGCACTCATCGCTCTTGTGAGTTGTTCACAGGATTATACCACTTATGCTGGTCCAAGTCATATCATGTTCTCTGATACGCTCTATCAGTATGCTGTACAGGAAAGCAATGAGGTTTTCAATGTGCCTGTATCAGCAACCGAAAAAGCTGACTACGACCGCACCTTCGGCGTGGAGGTAGTAGACAAGCAGAGCAATGCCATCGAGGGTAAGCATTACCGCATCCTCAACAACACCGTTACAATCAAGGCGGGCGAGATGGTAGGAAATGTGAAGGTTCAGGGTATCTATGATAACATCGGCAAGACCGACTCGCTCGGCTTCACCCTGAAACTGGTGATTCCGGAGAAGTATAACTGGACAGATCTCTATAAGGACTATGCCCACGTGGTAATGCAGAAGTCTTGTCCTTTCGATATCCACAACTTCTCTGGCTGGTGCATGGTAACATCTACCTTCTACAGCCAGTACTTGAACAACGTAACCAACCGTCTGATCAAGACCGAGGTAGTGGAAGGCGAGGAGAATACCGTTCTGCTGAAGGATGTTTACTATAAGGGCTACAACCTGAAGTTGAAGTTCAATACCGATAACATCCTGGAGCCAAAGGTAGAGATGGACGATCAGATAGCCGGTGAGACCGGTGAGGCGTTCGGCACCATCTATGGAGATGGCAAGTTGCGCATCAGCCAGCCATCTTTCTACACCTCTTATTATAATACCTGCCAGAACTATGTATTGCAGTATGTCACCATGAGTGTTGACAACAAGGATGGTTCAACCTTCGGCAACGTAGGAACCTTCATCACCATGTTTGAATGGATCAGCGATGCAGAGGCAGAGAAATTGAAAGAACAAGGATATTAATCGTAGAATAAAAAGAAAATGAAAACATTGATTTCAAAATATTGGCTCGTATTGATGGCGCTGGTATCAGTGACTCTGTTCACAGCTTGTTCCAGCGATGACGACGATGCCGTAACTCCTGTGTTCCCACAGGTACAGACTATCGCCGGTGCTGCTGGCGCAGAGTTGGACTTCACCTTCGATGCCAACGAGAGCTGGAGCCTTTCTTCAGACAAAATCTGGTGTAAACTGGTGCAGGGCGAGAAAACAGATGCCTTCGTACTCAATGGTACTGCAGGCAAGCAGACCATCAAGGTTAAGATTACTGATGATGATTCCAGCAATGATATGAGCGTGGCTCAGCTCTTCCTGAATATGGGTGGACAGAAGGTTGCCATCGCTGAGGTTAAGCGTTCGGCTGCCGACCATATACTGACGGTTTACGATGCGGATGGCAATGATATCACCGAGACAGGTATCACTGTAGGTTACAATGTATACACCAAGTTTACCATAAAGTCAAACTTCCGTTTTGCTGTTACCAATACTCCAGCTTGGGTAGACTTGGAAGGCGGCTTCCTGGTAGGTACACCTAACGAGGCTGTTGTTGGCGGTGTTGCCTTCAAGGAGAATCAGGGCGTAAGTGCTAAGTATGCCATCGCTAAGGACGGCAACTACACCATCACCTTCACTTCTGAGGATGGCAAGGCTGCTGTAACCATACCTGTTATCTATAATGGTATGACCACCAGCACCATGGATGTTACTTATCCAACCTCTTCACAGTGGGCAGTATGGAATGTATCTCTCGATGGTAAGGTGTTCACCCAGAATGGTTCTAGCCTGAATGGTGAGGCTGCCAATAATTTCACTTTCCACAACTTCGTTCCTTTCACCCTCAAGACCTTTGGTGATGATTATCAGCTGGTAGTCTTCGAGAATACGGAGAAGGGTTTGCTCGAGGATGGAAGTGGTGCAGTGAAGTTGAATGGTGATAAGGGTGATGTTAAGCTCACTATTGAGCCTTTGAGCAGCGGAAGCCGTGAGTTCGTGGTTTATGCTTTGCCACAGCGCGTATTCGAGAGCCTGGAGAATGGTCTCGACGAAATGCTGGAGGAAGACTTCATGACTGTGAAGAGCGATTACGACCGCTACTTCCTGATGGATGTTGTACAGAAGGAGACCAGCTCTTCTGCTGATGATCAGTCTGCAGCACCGACAATCTTGAAGATGAACTACTTGCCAGTAGAGTGCAAGAAGGATAAATCAATGTATGGTTCTATCATATCTGACGCATTTGGCTACAATGGTGATGAAATTTATGTCGCTCAGTCTGAGATTGGAAGTTCTGTAACTGTTAATCCTAATATCAAGGGTTGGGATCCACTCCAAATGTTGGAAACCGGTTATCTGACAGTTATGGATGTTAACGGCAATGATGTTTACGCTGAGCCTGGACAGGATGAAAATGGAAATTGGATTTTCTCTGTAAATGTTCCTGCTTCAGCTCCAATATTTATGGTATTCCAGGACAATGGAACTCCTGTAAAGGTTCTTGTTGTTGAACCTCTTGAAGAGAGAATGAGTAAGAAACATACTTCTATCAGAAAAATTAGAAAGTAATGAACAGAATGAAAATATTTTCAAAGGCACTCTTGTTGCTCTTGGTCTCTCTCCTGACCTTTGCAGCAACAAGTTGCTCGGATGATGAGACTGGAGGCTGGGACGGCACATACGGATATGTGCAGTTCAAGCTCAGCAAGAAGGTTTCTTCGAGAGCTACCCGTGCTGCTGCCCTTGACAAACTTGAGAAATTGGATGATGCCAAGAAAATCAAGGTGGTCATGGAGCACAACGGTACAACTGTGTCTCAGACACTGGTGCTCAATTCTTATAATTCAGAGAATGCTGAGTATGGTCTGAGAAGTGAAAAACTGCAACTCGCTTCGGGTACTTACACCGTCATCGGTTTCTATCTCTATGATGCGGTAGACGAGGAGTTGCTGGCTTCTTCTGCCGGCGAAACATTCACTGTAGTAGGTGGCGGTCTGGAAGTACAGAACCTCATGGTGGAGACTGTGGAGCGTGGTAAGGTGAAGTTCAATCTCGTGAAGGAGTGGGAGAAGACCCGTGCCGGTGGTACAGAGTATCTCTTCTCTAACATCCGTCTCGTTGATGTCAGCGTAACTAACCTCTTTACCCGTGAGACCTATACCTTCCCTGAACTGAAGGTGAAATACAAGGAGGGAAGCAAGGAGAATCAGAATCCTGACAATGAGAACGATAAGTATATGGACACAGGTACTGCTTACTGCGATTCTACCGTATGGTTGCCTGCCGGTACTTATCAGGTTACCTCATATACCACCTACGGCAAGACAGGTGCGGTAAAGACCAAGTACGAAACCCAGCCTGTAAAGGGTGAGGCTTTCGTTATAGAGGATAATCAACTCAATGATAAGGCTCAGGTGCCTATCCTCCTTTCCAAGACAAAGGAGTATATCAAGGACTATGAGGCTTTGAAGGCTATCTGGGAATCTCTCCAGGGTAAGGAGTGGAGCTTCTATGGCGATGCTACCTTCAAGGGAGCTAACTGGAACTTCAACAAGGAACTCGATATGTGGGGCGAACAGCCGGGCGTAACGCTCAACAGCAACGGCCGTGTCATCGGTCTCATCATTGCTGGTTTCGGTGCAAAGGGAATCGTACCTGATGCCATCGGACAGCTGACAGAACTCCAGGTGCTCAACCTCGGTTCTCACGATGAGAAGATTGGTGCCAACATCTTCAATGATTATGATGCAAACAGTCTGACTGCAGCAAAGAAGAGCAGCATGCGTCACGACTATGAGAATAAGTTCCTGAAGTATGACCCACGTGCCAACATGTCGGATATGATTGTAGAAAGCTACAACTCTGATCCTAAGGTGGCACCGAAGAACAGAATCAAGAAGGACAGCCGCATCAACCTGAAGGATGCGCAGATCGGTACATTGACCAACAAGATTACAGGTGTATCTAAGGCTATCTACCGTCTGACCAAGTTGCAGCAGTTCTATATCGGTAACTCTTCTATCACATCCGATGATGTTTGTGCGAAGTTCTACAATGCTGACGATCCTGTTTATGGTAAGTTTGCGAAGGAGTTTAAGGATGAGGATTGGGACAAGATGGAAAACCTGACCGATATCGAACTTTACAACTGTCCGAAGATCAGTCGCATTCCAGACTTCTACTATAATCTCCCTAAATTGCAGGCGATGAACCTGGCACGATGCAAGGGAATCTCAGCCAACCAGTTGAGAAACGACTGGACTCGCTTAGCTGAGGAGAAGACAGGTAAGACACTCCAGATTCTCTATATGAGCTACAACAACCTGGAGGAGTTCCCAGAGTCATCTGCCTTGAGCAAGATGGTGAACCTCGGTCTGCTCGACCTGGCTTACAACAACATCAAGAAGTTGCATCCGTTCGGTTCTGAGGTAGCACTTTCTTCACTCTATCTGAACAACAACCAGATTGAGGAGGTTCCTGCTAATCTCTGTGCCTTTACAGATGATGTGGAGAGTCTGACCTTCGCCCACAACAAACTGAAGAAGATTCCGAATATCTTCGATGCAAGTTCGGTTCGCGAGATGGGTTCTGTAGACTTCTCTTACAACGAGATTACAGGTGTAGATAATAGTCATGGTACCTACAAGGGTATCAATGCAGCAACCGTTACTCTCTCGAACAACAAGATAGAGAAGTTCCCTTCAGAGCTGTTTACTGCCGGTTCGCCAATCACAACCATCGATTTGAGCGGCAACCAGATGCGCACCATCCCTAAGGGTTCCATCAAGGGCAAGAAGGCTTATCTGCTGCAGGTCATCGACCTTCGATTCAACAAGTTGACATCCCTCTCTGATGACTTCCGCTCAACCACATTGCCATACATTACCAATATGGACTTGAGCTACAACTGCTTCACCGAGGTGCCAACCCAGCCATTGAACAGTGCCGTGCTCCGTGCCTTTGCCATCAACCACCAGCGTGATGAGAATACCGACCAGCGTTGCCTGCGTACATGGCCTACAGGAATCACAACCTGTCCGAGCCTGATCCAGTTCCAGATTGGTTCCAACGATATCCGTAAGGTAGAAGAGACACTGACCTCTCACCTTTATATCCTGAATATCGCAGACAACCCTAACATCTCTATCGATGTAACCAGCGTCTGCGCATACATCAAGGCAGGTATGTATAAGCTGTTCTACGACAAGAATCAGGACATCCGCGGTTGCGATGCTTTGGATCTCGAAAATTAAACTATAAGGAAGTAAGATAATATGAAATATATTAAGAAACTTACATGGCTCCTCGTTCTCGGTGCCGGTCTGATGACCGCATCCTGCAGCGACAATGATGATGTGGAAATCCCTGGTGGACTCGCCATCGACAAGGAGCAGATAGAAATAGGAGTTGAGGGCGGAAACGAACAGCTCGCCATTGCTGCCTCTCAGAACTGGGTGGCTAACGTGGATGAGCCTTGGCTGATGCTCACTCCTGCCAATGGCGTGGGTTCTACTACTGCAACTGTGGTAGTTGACTCTACTCTGATGAGCGGACGCCGTACTACCGATATCGTCTTTATCGGCGATAACGGTCAGCGCCGCACCGTTTCCGTAAAACAGTTTGGTTATGGTAAGCAGATTGACATCAAGGAACCAACTGTAGAAATCGAAAATTCAGAATCATACGATAAGCGTGCTTTCGAGAGTTTGATTTCTGCCAATGTGGAATGCAAAATCGGTAAGATAGAGTATTCTTTCGAAGGTGACATGACTGATGCCGAGAAGGCAGAGAATGAGAAAGAACGTGAAGGCTGGCTCCTGAATAGCAAGGATGAGGATAAACTGACTGGTACCAATCTGGGTATCGTGCTCGACCGCAAGGCGCGTCCTCGCAGCGTGAAGTTCAAGTTCCGCTGGGCAATGAACGTGGTTCCTGCCGTTCGTGTGGCTAAGGTTCATCTCGTGCCAGTCAAGGCTGAAGACCAGCTGGTAGATGCAGATGGCAATCCAACAGATGATGTCATCCTGACCGTTCGTCAGAAGGCAGCACCAAAGATTGAGGACAACCGTGCCGGTGACTCTCTCTCTGTCATCATGATCAACCAGAAACTGGGTAGCATTGCTACCTTCGATTCCAGCGATAACATGCGCAACTGGAGCGGAGTAACGCTCTGGGAAGCTACTGATGCTTTTGTGAAGGATCATCCTGAGGCTTTAGGACGTGTACGTTCTGTCAAGTTCAGCATGTTCAACCTCAAGAGTGGCGAAACTCTTCCTAAGGAAGTGGGCAACCTCAAGTTCCTGGAGTCATTCTCTGTTGCAGCTAACGAGAACAACCAAATTCGTGAAGTGAAGCTCGGTGAAGAAATATGTTCGCTGAAGTACCTGAAGAATCTTACCGTTCAGGCTTACGGTCTGACTCAGTTGCCTGCTAACTTTGCTAAACTGGGTAGCAGCCTTGAAACGCTCAATCTGGTAAGTAACAACTTCAATAAGTTGTCGGATATCACCAATATCGTCAACGAGAAGAATTTCCCTAAGTTGCGTAACCTCGTCCTCTATGCACAGCGCCGTACGGATGTTGTCATCAACATCGCTTCGCTGGGCGAAATGAATGCATCAGGCGTCTATGTTTATAATAACTATCCTATCGGACTGTATGGTAAGGTAAATGCCGGAACCGCAGACCGCCAGGCGCTTCTCAAGCTCCTGACATGGGATAAGTTGAATACACTGGAGTTGTCTTACTGCTTCCTGGAGGGTGAACTTCCTACCGATGAAGAGATGACTGAGGCACTGGAGACTGCCGGCAAGGCTACCCGATACAGCAAGTCTGACTTCTCTACCAACAAGGAAGATTATCTCGACAAGCTGGTAGGCGATACCTGTAAATGGTTGCTCTCTGGCTGGGATAATCCAGTAACTTGCAAGCACAAGGATGGTTCTGTAGTTTATGAGGATGTTTATCCTTTTCAGGTGCCACGTGTATTGCCTAACTGCCGTCAGTTGTCGCTCAACCTTAACTTCCTGACAGGTGCGGTGCCAAAGTGGATTCTTTATCATCCACATCTGGTAGAATGGACTCCTTCTATCATGATCTTCAACCAGCAGCCTAAGGGTAAGAATAGCGATGGCGCTGCCGTTGGTTTCTCTAATATGACAGAAGACAGCTACAGCTACGACTATTATTACGGAACCAAAGACCCAGGCAACAAGTGGGAGGTTTCGGGTGTAGCTTATCCGCTCTACTACCGCAAATACGTGGCAGCAGGCGATATTAATGAAGCTGCGCTGATGGCTAAGTACAGGAGAACTAAGAAAAAGTAAGATAAACATAAAAACAATATAGAAGCAAACAATGAAGAAAAAGTTTTTCTATATAGCAATGGTCGCATTGGCATTGACGGGCTGTTCTGACAGCCTGTCAACCATCGGCTCTTCTGACGGCAATTCAGAAATCACCATCCCTGCAGATGCTGAGGCGGGTGAACTGCTGATTAAGTTCAGTCCGGAAATGAGTGATATCCTCGACCAGGCACAACTGAGCAAGACTCGCGCCGGAAAGGCTACCCGTTCGGGTATTCCTTCTACCGACGAGGTGCTCGACATCCTGGGAAGCTACAGCTTCGAGCGTGTGTTCCCGGTAGATGCAAATACTGAGGCAAGAACCCGCGAGGCGGGACTCCACCTCTGGTATACGGTGAAGTTTAATAAGGGAACCGACCTGAAGGCGGCTGCCGAGCGTCTGAAGCAGTTGGGTGAAATCTCAAAGGTTCAGACCAATGGTCGCATCAAGCGTGCTTACAATACTGACAGCAAACGTATCTATCTCAGCGATAAGGCACTTCAGCAGAAGGCTACCCGCGCAGCAGCAGCCGAGGGCGAGCCAAACGACCCAGGCTTTGCCTGCCAGTGGCACTACCGTAACCTGGGTGAGGGCAACTATGACTTTGAGAACCTCAACAATAATCACGTGGGTGCTAAGGCAGGATGTGATGTGAATGCACTTGAGGCATGGAAGACCTGCACAGGTGATCCTTCTATCATCGTGGCTATTCTCGATGAGGGTGTGATGTATACGCACCCTGATCTGGCAGCCAACATGTGGTGCAACCCGGGCGAAAGTGTTCAGGGAGCCAAGACTGATGGTGATGGCAACGGATACGAAGGCGACCTTCACGGTTATAATTTCGTAACCGAGAGCGGCGATATTACCTGGACTGATGCCAACGATTCTGGTCACGGTACTCACGTAGCTGGTACCATTGCAGCCGTCAATGACAATGGCATTGGTGTTTGTGGTGTTGCTGGTGGTGACGGAACTCCTAACTCTGGTGTCAAGATCATGTCTTGCCAGGTATTCTCCGGTCAGAACAGTGTAACCTTGGCAGGCGAGGCAAGAGCCATCAAATATGCTGCCGATAATGGTGCAGTCATCCTGCAGTGCAGTTGGGGTTACAACTCTTCAGAGTCTAGTATCATCAATGGTTATACTCCTGGACCTGCTACCGAGAAGGAGTGGGCTGAGACCTATCCGCTGGAGAAGGAAGCTCTGGATTACTTCATCAACAATGCCGGTTCGCCTAATGGTGTCATCGACGGCGGTATTCCAGTCTTCGCAGCCGGTAACGAGTATGCTGGCAATCCTGCTTTCCCAGGTGCTTACTCTAAGTGCGTCTGCGTATCTTCAGTAGCTGCCGACTATACTCCAGCCTGCTACACCGATTTCGGTTCGCTCGTAACCCTGAGCGCTCCTGGTGGCGACTTGGAATATTACAGCAAGATTGGCGAGCAGGAAGATGAATACTGGGCAGAGACAACCGAGCAGAAAGGTGCTGTGCTCTCTACGATGATCAAGAACGGTAAGCCTGCTTACGGCTACATGGAGGGAACCTCTATGGCTTGTCCTCACGTTTCGGGTGTGGCTGCCTTGGGTCTCGCTTATGCTGCCAAGACGAACCGTCATTATCGTGCTGCCGACTTCGTAGCCCTGATGAAGAAATCTGTAAAGGAATTGGATAGCCATTATCAGAATGGTGCAACCAAGACCTACTACATGAACCATACTACCGTAGGTGCTTCGCCTGAGATCGTACAGCTCTCTAAGTACATCGGCAAGATGGGTGCTGGTCTGATTGATGCTGCTCAGCTCTTGAATAACATCAAGAACAAGGAACTCAGTTCTGATATGAAGTTGCCTAACGTGTATGTGGGCATCGAGAAGACTGTTTCTCTCAACCTCGCTGCATATTTCGCAGGTCAGACAGAGGGATACTCTTGCTCTGTAGTGAATAACGGCGTAGCTTCTGCTTCGGTAGAAGGCAAAACGCTCATCGTGAAGGGACTCGCTGCCGGAAGCACATCGCTCACCGTAACAGCCGATGGTACCAGCCAGACTGTAGTTGTGACCGTTAGAAAGAGTGCCGGTAACAATGGTTGGATGTAATTGGATGTAATATGAAGATATTTGCTTTCCTATCGCTTTTCTTCTTGGCTTTGCCTGTTACGGTGAATGCGCAGGAGGAACTGCTGAAGTTTGAGCATCCGCTTATCGATGCGGGTACGATGACCGAGGACGATGCGCCTCGCACCTTCACCTTCGTAGGTAAGAATGTGAGCAAGAAGATACTGCACATCACACAGGTGAGAACCACCTGTGGATGTACCAGTTCTTATGTCAGGGGCGATGTGATGAAGCCTGGCGATACCTGTCAGGTGCAGATCACCTTCACGCCTAACCGCTATCCGGGCACCATCAATACGGGTGCTTATCTCTATCTGAAAGAGGTAGAGGGACAGCCTGCCGTTAAGCTTGCCTTAACGGGCAAGGTGCTGCCGGGTGCTGACCAGTGGGCACGCTATCCGCACAAGATGGGCGCACTCAGACTGAAACAGGCGAAGGCAAGTATCACAGAGGTAAGGCCGGGCACAGAGCCTGAGGCACGTATCCTCTGCGGAAACAGCGGTGACAAGCCGCTCCGTATATCCAGCCTCCTTCTTCCTCCTTATGCCCGTCTTACGACAGAGCCTGAGGTGATAGAACCGGGTGATGAGGCTGACCTCGTCATCACCATCATAGCCGATAAGATTCCGGCTACGATGCCCGAATCCTTCACCTTCCCTGTTATTCTGGAGGGCTTGGATGCCCGTCCGTCTGACAGGACGATACAGGTCGTTGTAAAGGTAAAAAGGTAAAAAAGGAAAAAAGTAAAAAAGAAAAAAATACCAAGACAATGAAATATTTGAAAAAACTCTTCACCCTCCTGGTGATTGCTTTGTTTGCCTGCGGCTTTGCAGCCTGCAGCAGCGATGATGAAGAACCGGAGGAGCCTTCTCTGGAAGTTACACCTGCCAATCTTCATGGCACATGGGAGTTGGCTGAGTGGAACGGTGAACCTCATGCTGAGGGCACATACTGCTACATCGTTTTCAACCGCAAGGACCAGACTTTCGAGATGTATCAGAAGTTTGACAGTATGTATGGTCGCCATATCACCGGTTCGTTCGCTATC
>ERZ1034871.1198-NODE-1198-length-13406-cov-8.310913_pt1 | contig 13406 bp, 10 predicted proteins | sample MGYA00520631_ERZ1034871 | MGnify/ENA primary metagenome ERZ1034871 (study PRJEB33766, sample SAMN09781721) | gut metagenome | biome: gut microbiome | host: Homo sapiens | place: Madagascar | study: EMG produced TPA metagenomics assembly of the PRJNA485056 data...
TAAACCAGTATAACGGGCAATTTTAAAGAATTTCTTAAATCGTAATGAGAAAAGTTAAAAAAATAATAAAGCTAAGGAACGTTTAATCCTTAGCTTTATGTAGGCGGTAGCCAATGCCCCAAACAGTATCAATAAATTCTGTATCAGAGCATATCGCTTTTAATTTATTGCGTAAATTACTGATATGAACATTAAGTGTATTATCTTCAGCAATATATTCTGTATCCCAAACACTTTGAAAAAGATTCGATTTTGAAAATACTTTATCTGGATATTTCATCAACAATTCTAAAATGCCAAATTCTTTAGCGGTTAAGGATAATTCTATTCCATTCAAAAATGCTGTACTTTTCTCTAGGTCTAAAGTCAGATTGTTATGTTGCAAACATTCTGTCTGGCTATTTTGAAATTGTACTCTTCGCAGATTACTTTCAATTCTGGCAAGCACTTCTTCCATATCAAAAGGTTTTGTGATATAATCGTCTGCTCCCAGACGAAGCAAGTCGATTTTATTTTGTGTAGTTTCTTTCGCTGAAATAATAATAACAGGTATCGTAAATTTCTTGCGTACATCAGATAAAATAATATCACCACTTCGATAAGGAAGCATAATATCAAGTATAATCAAATCAATTTTTTCTTTATTCAAAAAATCCAGAACATGAAGTCCATCATATTGGCAATGCACAGCATATCCTTTTTCTTTTAGAAAATCAGCCAATAACGCATTTATTTCTAAATCATCTTCAATAATCAATATTTTATTCATTAGCCTACCTCATTCCTGCAATGCTACTTTCCCATTATACATTTAAGGTTGTATTTCCTCAATACCATTGCAACCAATTATATGAGAGGGATTCTTATTTTGTCAATCTAATTGTAAGCAGAATAGTATAGATTGGATAAACAATTACCATACTATTCTGCTGTAACATTTATCCTACAATCTTCCAGTTATCGTCCTTATGAAGCACAAGCTCATACTGTGAGATTTGTGCCATTCTATATCACTTTCTTTCCAGACATGAAAAGACGCAAGCCATATTTTTATGACTCACGCCTTTCTCTACTCATATTTTAAAAATCTTTATTTTCTTTGTCTTCTTCTTTCTGTAAATAATAAAATCGCTTCTGAATTTCAATCTCTTCCCGAAGCTGTTCTTCTGATGGAAGGCAGGTTTTATATTTAGATGCAAATAATTGTTCGTGCCCATGCAATCAATCAATACAAAGCACTTCAAAATGTAATTGTAAAAAACAAGATCAATGTAATAATCTTCTTTTTCAGTTTCTAATATGCTGTTGTCTTGCTACAAACGCATACCCTTTCCCCAGCTCCATAAGAAATTTTTGAATATGCGTGATAATTCTCTGCTCCAATTCACTTTCTGTAAAACAGGTTCTACACTTTGAGACATAAGCATTCGGTAATAATACTGCGACGAAATATTCCTTTGTAAAGTCCGAACTGACCAAGCTTGCTCCTGTGCCTCTTTTGCATACCATGCTCGTGCCTCTGGTGATGTTTCCTGAAGCAAAATTCTATAATGCGTCCATGACAAAGGACGCCCAGACTTTGGACGCAGTGAGTCCGAAATTTGAGGAAATTCCTGATGAAATTTCACATATTTATAAAGACTGCTAAAGTCAAAGCCTTTGCCATATTTTTCTTTTAATTCTGATGATAGCCTTTTCATAGTTTTTTTTCCATAGTCCGCTTTTCCATTTTGAAGCTCCAGATTAGTCTCTCAAAATGATTTCTTTTAGGCTTCAAAATCTATGCTTTTATTGTACCCCAACTCTTTCATTCTGCCTACTGCTATTTCATGTTCACATATAATAATGAGGTCGCATTCCACGACCTCATCACTTTCAATTAAACATAAATCAACTCCGCTTCCTGCTCACACAAGCTTCTTTGTTCTCCACTTCCCGGTTTTCCAGCGCCATACCATGCCGACAGCCCGCACACACTCATCGCTTGCAAGCCCAATATACGCTCCCACAGCCATAAGTCCCATGGAAATTCCAAACAGCCATGTGCCTCCCACCGCAAAAACAAACATGAAAACGGCTGCGATCACTGCCGGGAACACTGCATCTCCGCTTGTTTTTAAGGCTTGTCCAAACACAAGATTCGTCACGCGTCCAATCTCAAGTACAATATCGATCGCCAGCAGCTTGCGGACCAGCGCAGTCATTTCCGGATTGTCTGTAAAGAGCGGCATAATAAAACCGGAACCAAGCACAATTGCTGTCTCCATGCAGACTGCCACACATACTCCGACAAATGCCGCCCGCTTTGTCCCTCTGTCACACTCTTCGAGTTCCCCAGCACCGATGTGCCAGCCTGTCATGATCGCATTTGCCTGTGCCAGTGCTGCACCGACACAATAGGAAAAATTACTGATTGTTGCCGTATAAGATCTGGCTGTCACATTCAGTCCTTCTGCATCCATCTGATTCAGGAAACGGATGACAAGCATCATTGCAACATTATAGAGTGCCGTCTCACATGCAGATGGAAGTCCGACTTTCACGATCTGCCCTAAGACTGTCTTATTTGCGATCCTCTCTGTGCTGTTTTTTGCAGAGATCAGCTTATGTGAAAAATACAGTACAATACACAGGTTCAGGATCTTGGAGATCACAGTTGCTGCGGCGACACCTGCAACACCCTTGTGCAATACAAAAAGAAATACTGCATTCATCACAAAATTTACGATATTTCCAACGATTGTGGCATATAATGGCTGCTTTGTATATCCGAATGCGCGCAGATAGCTTGAAAAGATAGGAATGACCGCATTTAATATACACCCACCCCCGACAATTTTAAGATAAATCAACGCCGGTTCATACAATGCATCCGCAATTCCTACCATACGAAGGATTGCTCCTGCTCCCGAAAATAAAAATACAGCCATAAGCACGCCTGCAACAGCATTAAATAATAATCCAAGCTGCCTTGCCTGATAGGCAACTCCCGGTCTGCCTGCGCCAATATTCTGCGTCATGACCGAAACCATGCCGGAAGATATGATAGAAAACATTATGATAAAAATTCCAATATAACTGTTTGCCGTTCCCACCGCCCCGACTGCATAGTCTCCAACTGCGGATAACATCAGAGTGTCAACCATGCCGGACAGCATATAAAATAGTGTTTCCAGACAGATTGGGATAAAAAGTCTTGTGAGCTGTTTCATCTTAAGTCTCCTTTTTCCGTTCATACTTATCCAATCTATTTTATATTATTTTTCCCTGAAAAACTTGCACTATTTTAACCAGAAAAAGTACAATTCTGCTCATTTTATAAAATATTTCTGCGTTATAAAAAGCCGGAAGCCAGAATGATCTTCAGTGTGCCAGTTTCCAGCTCACCGCCTGTTGCCTTGCATCCACAAATCTCTTATAGATACCTTCCTGCTCCATCAGCTGCTCATGCGTTCCTTTCTGGACAATCTGACCTTTATCGACGACTATGATCTGATCTGCATGCCTTACTGTCTTCAGTCTGTGGGCAATCATGATGATCGTTTTTTCCTTCGTAAGTGCATCTACCGCATCCATCAGATCCTTCTCATTCTCCGGATCAACGTTGGCTGTTGCCTCGTCTAAAATGACGATAGGCGCATCCTTCATGATTGCTCTGGCTATCGAAATACGCTGTTTCTCACCACCGGAAAGTGTGGCTCCGCCTTCTCCGATTACAGTGTTATAACCATCCGGAAGCTGAATGATAAAGTCATGGCAGCATGCTTTCTTTGCAGCCGCTACAACTTCCTCATGAGTTGCATCCTGACGACCGAATTTAATATTGTTTTCAATTGTATCAGCGAACAGATAGACTGTCTGAAACACAAAGGAAAAGTTGTTCATCAGACTGTTCATGCTGTAATCCTTCACATTTACTCCGCCAAGTGTGACTTCACCTGCATCTACATCCCAGAATCTGGCGATCAGATTGCAGATGGTGGATTTTCCACCACCGGATGGACCAACGATTGCTGTTGTTGTCTTTTCCGGAATGGAAAGCGATACATCATCAATGATTTTTCTTTTATCATAGGAAAATGAAATGTGATCCAGTTGAATGTCATATTTTTGCGGTTTGATCTCTTTTCCGTTAATGTCCATTGTATCAAGCTTTAGAATTGCATTTGCCTTATCTACGCACACACTTACCACATGTAAAAGTGAGGAATAGTTTCCTGCACACTCCAGGCTTGAATAAAGCATAAATGCTGCAATGGTCATACCGATCGCATAAACAGCACTCATCGTTCCATGGATATAAAACGCTGCACTGCAGATCACAATGACTGCTCCAGTGATCTTTGTCACTGCTCCCTGAAGGAAATGATATGGCACAAACAAAAGCTCCATCTTTGTGTTGATCCTAGCACACGCTTCGTTTGCATCATTCAGCCTTTTTGCCTGTTTCCCAAGCAGGTTATAGGACTTCACTTCCGATATTCCCTGAATGTATTCCATGATCTGGCTGATCAGCTCGGTATCACACCGGACTTTTTCCATTGAATCATTCTTTCCTGCCTTTTGCATGACCGTATTGATCATAAAGAAAAGGACTACACCAGCCGCTGCGATGAGACCGATTCTCCAGTCAAAAATGAGGATCATAAGAACAATCATCGTTGTTTCTAAAATTCCCTGGGTTGTCAGCATCACTACTCTCGCTGCAATGTCACCAAGCATTTCCATGGTATTTGTTGTAACGGAAGAAATCTCACCGATGCTGTTGGAATTAAAATATCCCATCGGCAGATAACGAAGCTGCTCCGCAATCTTTATCCGCATAAATGCACTTGCATTGTATCCGCCTTCCGTCTGCAGCACAGTCGAAAATCTTTTGCAGATAATATCGGTCACAATGGCAATTCCCATGATTGCGATCGATCCGCCGATGTATTTTCCCATGCTTTCCCCGCTTAATAGTCCGATCAATATATACATAATCGCCGGTACCTTCATCGCAGATGCAAGTGCCTCTACAAGACCGATCGCAATAGACAGCCTGAATTTATTTCCATTTTCTTTGCCGGAAAATTTAAAAAACTTTGCCAGAATCTCAAACATATCACTCGTCCTCCTTTGCTGTATCTTTTACAGAAATATGTGCATTCCACATTTCCTTATAAAGCGGACACGATGCAAGAAGTTCCTCATGTGTTCCGTGTGCTGCTACATTTCCTTCATTTATGACGAAAATCTGATCGCTGTCTTTGACGGTAGACAGTCTGTGTGCGATCACGATAAGCGTTTTCCCTGCAACAAGCTTTGCAATGGAGTTCTGCAGAATTGCCTCATTCTCCGGATCTGTGTATGCAGTCGCCTCATCAAGGATCACGATCGGAGCATCCTTAAGCATGGCTCTTGCAATCGAGATACGCTGTCTCTCACCACCTGATAAATGTCCGCCTGCTCCACCTACAATGGTGTCAAATCCATTCTCCAGCTGCATGATAAAATCATAGCAGCCACTCTTTTTTGTCACCTCAATAACCTGCTCATCCGTGGCATCCGGATTCCCCTGTCTGATGTTTTCACGGACTGATTCGTTGAAAAGATAATTATCCTGTGCAACATATGCGATTTTTTGGTTAAAATCTGTAAGCGACAGCTGCTTTATGTCTGTGCCGCCAATCTTTATACTTCCACTGTTTACATCCCATAGAGAAGCAATCAGCTTCGCAATAGTTGATTTTCCGCTTCCTGATGGTCCTACGATTGCATTGACCGTTCCTGCTTTCAGCTCCATAGTTACTCCGTGCAGGATTTCTTTGTCGTGATATCCAAACTTCACATCGGTAAGAGTAATGGAATTATCCTTTGGTAGCGCGGTACTCTCTGCAGGTCTTTTAAGTTCCGGCTGTTCAAGGATTCCCACTACCTCTCCGACGATCACACCAATTTTGCCCAGATCATCCGTATAAGAACCGACTGTAATAAGCGGACCTACAATTCCAAGGGATAAAATGATGCACATAACAAAATTGGGGATCGTCAGTGTTTCGTTTTCCACATAGTGTGCTCCAAAAGGCAGGACTGTAAGCAAGGTATAAGGCGTCACAACCATCATCAGGGCATGAAAAATGGAGCAGCGTTTCATCCACGAAATAAAGGAATCTGCATATGCCATGGCTGCCTTTGTAAATTTGGCATAAGAGCTTTCCGTTTTTCCAAATGCTTTGATCACTTCGATTCCATCAATATATTCCACTGCCGCATCGTTCAGATCTTTTGTTGTCTGAACCGTTCTTTCAAAACTCGGCTTATAATCGAGCATCATGCCAAAATAAGAAAGAAATCCAACTACAACTGGCACTAAGGACCAGAGTGCCAGCCTCCAGTCTGTCAGGAAGAAATAGATCAGGATAATGACCGGTGCCAGCAGATTGGAAGTAAATTCCGGCACAATATGTGCCAGTGTCGTTTCAATACTGTCGATTCTTTCTACCAGAATATTCTTAAATGTACCGGAGGATGTATCCTTTACGTATCCCAATGGCACCCGTGCCAGTTTTTCGCAACAGGTCTTTCTTATATTTGCAAGCACTGTAAATGTGGCCTTATGCGAAAGTGCTGTCGAAATCGAATGTAATAGTTCTGCCAGGATAAAAGACAATGCGATCCATACTGCCTTAACCAGATACGCCTTGAACTCCCTGTTACCATCCAGAAACATCTTGACCACATCCGCAATCATAAAATACGGAATTACTTTAAAAATAACGCTTCCTGCCGCAAACACGACGCTCCATACATAAGCACTTCTTTTTTGTCCGGCCCACTCCAGTATCCAACTGGCCGCAGACCTCTTCTTTTCTTTCATGTAAACACACTCCTCACTTTCGTTTTATTGTTGTTTCTTTCGTTAGTTTATCCTAACTTGTATATAATAAAATAGGTGGCTTACCGACATTCGCCACCTGATGTTATAACCTGATTGAAACCTCAGTCAGAAATCCTGAACCTGCTGCACATATAACCTATTCAAAATTCCTGCATCAGTTATACCGGAAACTCAATATTCCACAATCGCTCCCAGCCACCAGTTTGAAATTCTCTTAATTGATTTACATTTTTCTTTGCAGTTTCTTTGTCTATATCATGCTCAATAATCTGCAAGATCGATGAAAAAAATCCCGTATAGATCATGTGCATAAGACTTTCCTCTACAACCGGTATTTTTACACCGGCCTCCTTCATTTTTTCTATATATTTCCGACTGGACTTCATTTCCCGCTCCACCATATTGTGTATGAATAACTCAAATTTTCCACTGTCTCCGCATTTTAACAATAATCTGAAATTATCATAATGATCATAGATATAATCAACCATCTGCTCCATCCCATCACTGGATGTATCCGACATATTCCTTGTCTGATCACTGGCCGAAAGCTTTTCAAATGCCTCAACAATCTGGTCATATATCTGATAAATATGTTCCATATAGGGATCCGTCAGTGCATCAAAAAGCATTTCCTTTGTCGGATAGTACTTATAAAATGCCCCTGTTGTAAGCCCTGCATCTTTCACAATATTCCTTAAAGATGCTCCACTGAATCCATCCTTCAAAAAATGTCTGAGTGCAGTGTCCAATATTTTTTCCCTGGTTTTCTCTGCCTTTACTGACATATGATTCCATCCTCCGGTGATTTTAAAAAGAATCTCGCCTGCGAGATTCTCCGCCTGCGGCGGGTCGCAATATGCGACATGTTTCTTATCCGCCGCAGTGCGATCCTCGCGGAGCGTTTTTTATGTAATGGAAACGAAGTTTCCTATTACATAAAAAATATAACAGTGTTATATCACACTGTTATATTATGCGTTTCTACTGATAATTGTCAATAATATGCACGCTGTCTTATTGGACTTTTTTTCTCACTTACTTCATCCTGCTTATCATATTATTCAGATTAATTTTTCTTTATAGCATTTTCACTGCTTTTCTTACTTCTTCCACCCACTCTGCACTATGACAGCAAAACAGTTCTTCATGCTGCATATTGTGCTTCCGGATATCCGGATTTTTGAAATACGTACAATATCTCTTTTCGTATTTTTCACCCATCTTGGTTACGTAAAACACATGGATCGTTGTTCCAGGCACATCAATTCCATGCCGGACTTTCGTAACCAGATCCGAATAGAACTGATTATAAATACTCTGTTTCGTAATCCATGGACTTCCTCCCTTACCGATTCCAAACATATTTAAAAATCCATTATATAATTCTTTTTTGCCACCGTCTGTCTTATCCAGCTTTTTCTGCATAAATTTTGGAAGAGTACCTGTATGTACCATTTTATGCATAAAAGGCACTACCATGGATGACTGGATTTTAGCCACAAGATATATTCTCCCGCCATACTTTTTCCTGATTTCCTGCTCAATTTTTTCACATTCATCTTCCATCGAATAAAATTCGGTTTTCTCGTTTGGATCAAATCCATCATAAGAAACTGTTACCGTGTAAAAATAAGAATGTAACCCATCCAGTACATGATCAAAACTGCTATACAGACAGCAGGTGCCGGGAAATAAAAATATCACTGGTTTACGATTATCTCCACTTTCATAAAATTTCATAGCTGGTCTCCTTTAGGCTTTTCTCATAACGCAATGCATCCTCATACCTTTACGGATTTCAAATTTTTCCACTTTTAGTCCTGCTTTTCTGCTGCATTCCATGACCACATCTCTTGTTGGAACCCGGACATCTCCGTGCCCACATATATTTGCCAGAGGCATTTCCAGTGTATTCATCAGCCATATCAATATTTTATTATCACTTGTCACATCCCTCAGTATCAATCTTCCATTTGGACGAAGACATCTCTTCACACTGTCAAAAAACGCCTGTGGATTCGGATAATGATGGAAACTCATAGAACAAATAATTGCGTCAAATGAATCGTTTTCAAAAGGAAAGTTTTCACAGTCTCCCACAACAAATGTTGCATTTGGAATATTTTTCTTTTTTGCTTGTTCGATCATGGCCGGAGTCAGATCCAGCCCTGTATAATGCCGGTCCGGATATTTTTCTGATAATAAAGAAATCATTGGAGCAGGTCCGCATCCTGCATCCAATAAATCATTAAATGGCTCTTTTTCTAATTCTTCCAGAATATCCGGATAATCCTTCTTACACATTTCGTAAATACCAGCATGGTTACTTTCATATCTTCCAGCTGCTTTTGTAAATTCGCTGATTGACAATTTTTTGTATTCTTCGTTTTTCATTCTTTCTTCCTCCAATCACGTCTGTAGCATAAATCAATCTTATCCTAGAAATCTGGCTTCTTTTTCAATTTCAAATAAGCGGTCAAAACTTGTGTTAGTCTCTTCTAACCCGTATCTTCTAAAAAACCGTGTGAAAACAAAACTGTAAATCCACACGGTTTCTTTTCTTATGCATTCATTATGTCACTTTAATCTGGTTTGTCAACCAGATTTTGTTTTCTGCTTCTGCGTGATAAGTCTTGTATATTCTCCCTCATCAATATGATATTTTTTCCTGATAATAATGTAGGATGCAATCAAAGCTAAAACTGGGATGAGTACTATTCCTACTCTGAAAAGCAATGCCTGTGATGCTGTAATTTCAGCAATAACTTTGTTTGCTTCCACTAAAGCGCTCTCACTTGTAAGAGAGCCTTTGTTCACTTCTATTTCCAATGCACTGATAGCCTGACTTCTGGCATATATGCCACTTATTATAAGAACTAAAGTTGATAATCCCTGATTGATTCCACCCGCCAGCTTTACACTGAAAGAACGTACCGCTGATATAACAGAATCATGTCTTTCATGAAATCTGGCTTCATCATATTCAATCGTGTTATTGATCATGACAATGATTGCCAGATTCATAAGTCCCTGGAAAAAGAATATGATAAATCCAACCGCATTAAGAAGAATCACATTTTTCGGCAATATATAACCAAATCCCATGAAAGACGCATAGCCAGCCAGTAAAGCAATAAAACAGACTCTAAGTATATTTTCTCTTGAAAAATGCCTAGCAAGTGACGCATAACTTGCCTGTGAAATCAGCATTCCAAATCCATACATTACCGTAAAATAAAATACCAGATTTCCACTTTCTGAATAACCATATTCTATGTAAAAGAAGTTTACACCAAATATAATAAGAATATTGCATGTAATGTTAAAAAAGATGGAAGCAATTCCTGCGGCGACCAGCTGGTCATTTCTTGCAAAAATCCTATACATATCCTTTAATGATAATTTCTCGATCTGCTCTTTTCGCGGCTTTTCTTTTATTCCAAATGCTGTCAGCATCTGAAATCCGACAAGTGCCAATGCTACTATCATTGCAACTATTCTGTACGCATTTACAGCATTTCCAGCAATTACTACAGGTACTACACCGGCTACAGAGAACTGACCGATGCACACAAAAACGCTCATGATGGTTACAAGGGAATCTCTGGTGTGTGGATCTGAACTCAGCGAAGGCAGTACTCCCCAATATGCAATATCATTCATAGTGTAAGTCATCCCCCACAAAAGATAAAAAAGGCTGTAGAAACCGACAAATCCCCATCCGCTCGGACGGATTGTAAATAAACAAACGATTACAATCGCATTGCTGATGCATCCAATTAAAATCCACGGTTTGAATTTTCCCATTTTAAAATGTGTATTTTCAATAATGATTCCCATGAGAAGATCATTCACTGCATCCCATATCATGCACACAACCATTGCTGCACTTATTACAGCAAATTGTGCACTGGTCAGATTCATTGTATACTGCACATAAAGAATCAAATACATGCTCACCAGTGCATATGCTGCATCCCGGCCTGTCGCACCAATGCAGTAACTCCATTTTGTTCTTGCATCTAATTTTTCGTTCATACTGTTTTCCTCCTGTTCGCAGAAGCAACAATTCTGTTCATTGTCTTTTTCTTTATAATGCCGCCACTCTGGTTGCATACACTGTCAATATTTCCCTCAAGAATGCCTTCCAACATCATCCTTGCTTCAGGATCTCTTAGAGATTTTGGAAAATACATCAGTCTTACAAGAATCTTTCCAAGTTTAATCCATCTCCTTACAAGCCGGGAATATTCCTGCATCTGTCTGAGTGAATTTTTTGTAGTAAATTCCCCTGGCTTTAAATCAGAAAAGTGTGTGCGTGTTTCCTGATAAATGGAATAAAAATCTGTTTCTGAAAGAGGTACACCTGTGCTCTTTTTTAAGAGAACATTCATTTCTGTCCCTGTAACATCCATTTTTCCAGTCAATCGGATATCGTTAAGAGATGCCCCTACCTGAATTTCATACTCACCACCAATGACCTGAAATTCACCATTCTGGTATACCTGAAAAGCTCTGTCATCCAATACAACATCCATCTGTTTCCTTTCACCCGGATTTAAGAATGTTTTAGCAAAACCTCGCAGTTCTTTATTGGTTCGGAGAAAATCAGCATCGGGATTTTTCACATATATCTCCGAAATTTCGCTGCCTGCAATGGATCCAATATTTTTCACTTCAAAAGAAATATGGATTTTCTCATCATCGCCTGTCTTTATATGTAAATCCGCATACTCAAACTCCGTATAACTTAATCCATATCCAAAACAATATCTGACAGGTACATGAAAAGTATCATAATACCGGTATCCCACAAAAATACTTTCACGATATTCCACCTCATCCAGATGTCTGTTTTGTCCTTCCTGTTTTGCAAAATATCCATAGCTTGGAACATCTTTTTCACTATATGGAATACTCTCTGCGAGCTTACCGGATGGATTGCTAAGTCCTAAGATAATCTTTACACAGGCGCCAGCTACTGCTTCTCCACCAAGATATAGATGTAATAGTGCTTTACATTTTGATGGAAGTTCCATGTCATAAGGCGAACCTCCAAAAGAGAGAAATCCTATCTTATCGTTCACTTCCAGAAGCTTTTTAAGCAAAAGGATCTGATTTTCCGGAAGGTCAAAGCTTTCCCTGTCATATCCTTCACCTTCAGCAATATCCGTCAAGCCTCCGAAAAACAATACCGGTATATCATATTCTTTCGCTTCTATAGCTTTCCTTATTGCCTCTTTTTCCAATTTCGCATCTCTTTTAAAAGAAGTATTTTTATAACCTCTTGCATATCTAACTTTTATGCCATATTCTTCAAACTGTTCTATAAAAGAAGTAATTCTGGTTGTATGAATATGACTGCTTCCACCGCCCTGGATTCTCGGTTTGTCTGCCAATTCTCCAATCATCAGTATTTCTTTTATTTCCCCTAATGGAAAGAAACCATCATTTTTAAGAAGTACAATACTCTCTTCCGCTATCTGTTCTGCCAGCTTATGATTCTTCTCTCTGATAGGATCCGGAATATTCTTTTTCCCTCTGCTCTGTATCACATTGCTCTTATATCTGTCATTCAACCTTTCTATTCTATCAACAGAGCATTCCAGTTTTTTCATAAAACAGGGATTCGTTGCCGCTATATTCCATATTTTATCATAATGATTGCCACAGCTGTCAGGCATTTCTACATCCATTCCCGCAGATATGCATTCCGGCAGATCAACACAGGCTCCCCAGTCACTCATTACAAGACCCTCATATTTCCAGTCGTTTCTGAGAATGTCGGTTAAAAGATGTTTATTCTCACAAGCCGGTAATCCATTCAGGTAGTTATAACTTGCCATTATGGTTGCCGGCTTTGCCTTTTTCACTGCTTTCTCGAAAGCTCTCAGATAAATCTCATGCAATGCTCTCTCATCAATCATGGAATTACTTGTCATTCTATGTGTTTCCTGACTATTGCCTGCAAAATGCTTCAGGGATGTTCCCACGCCACATTCCTGCATTGCAATAATATAGGAAGATGCCAGTTCTCCTGTAAGAAAAGGATCCTCTGAATAATATTCAAAATTCCTGCCACACAAGGGAGAACGCTTCATATTAACTCCTGGTCCAAGCACCACAGACACCCCCAATGCCTTTGCTTCCTGAGCCAGTCCTTCCCCCATTTTTCCTATCAATTCTTTATTCCAGGAACAGGCTGCACTGCTTGCTGTTGGAAAACAGGTTGCTTCATAACTGTCATTATTCTTTGCCCCATCTTCCTGTGCACGTATTCCGTGAGGTCCATCCGAAACATGTATATCACCTATATGCCATGTTCCACGCCCCGTCACGAGTCGGCACATCTCTTCCAGACTTTTCCCCATATAATACCTCCGTTTTAATCTGCTTCTCTATACCCAACTTAACATCTCTTGTCATTAATCTATATTAAATTTATATTGTTATATATTAAATTTATTATATAATAGATTTATGAAAGGGGAAAAAGATGTCTGGAAATGATTCAACTATTAAA
>ERZ1034871.1199-NODE-1199-length-13399-cov-7.539044_pt1 | contig 13399 bp, 10 predicted proteins | sample MGYA00520631_ERZ1034871 | MGnify/ENA primary metagenome ERZ1034871 (study PRJEB33766, sample SAMN09781721) | gut metagenome | biome: gut microbiome | host: Homo sapiens | place: Madagascar | study: EMG produced TPA metagenomics assembly of the PRJNA485056 data...
CGAGTATATCATTGCCGGTTTCCGCGTCTTTCGACACTTTGGCTTGAGTTTCGGCTATTTGCCTTACAGCAACATTGGATATTCTTATTCCACCACCGAGAAGCTCAACGATGCCAACTCCACAACCACAAGCAACATTTACTCTGGTTCTGGTGGCCTTCATCAGGTTTACCTCGGTTTGGGATGGTCTCCGTTCAAGGGCCTATCCATCGGTGTCAATGGTGGTTACCTGTACGGCAACTATACCAAGTCGCTTGTCAACAGTTTCAGCAATAGCACGATTAACACCATACAGAAAACCGCCACTGCCGACGTGGAGAGCTATAAGGTCGATTTTGGCTTGCAGTACGCCTTGCGCCTGTCAAAGAAAGACGAGATGACGTTTGGCGCCACTTATTCGCTTGGACACAAGATAGGCGGAAAGCCAACATTGAATATCGTTTCCATTAACCCAACCACGCAAGTTGCCGACACGGTGTCTTATCCTAAGGACGGCACGAGGCTTCACCTTGAGATGCCCACGGTCATAGGTGCCGGAATAATGTACAGCCATAACAACTCGTTAAGGGTTTGCGCCGACTACACTCTCCAAAAGTGGGGCAAGGTGGAAGGGCCGGAATACCGTTCCGAAAACGGCGTGGTTTCTTACGCTATGCGCTCGGGAATGTACAAGGATCGTCACAGGGTCACGTTGGGCGCCGAGTATTGCCCAGGCGAGTATAATCGTCATTTCCTCAACAGGGTTCGCTATCGCGTGGGAGTGTCTTATGCCACACCTTATTATTATATAAATGGCATTGAAGGGCCTAAGGAGTTGAGCGCGAGCCTCGGATTTGGCATCCCAATCATGAACAGCTGGAACAATCGTTCCATTCTCAACATCAGTGGGCAATGGGTGCGCCGCTCCGCAGCCGAATATATCATGGAAAACACGTTCCGCATAAATATAGGACTGACGTTCAACGAGCGTTGGTTCGCGAAATGGAAGGTTCAATAAACAATGATGGACGAGAACTGTCATCATGGCAATAAATTGAGAGTTGGCAATATGCATATTATTATAATATGTGTATTGTTGGCTCTTTTTGTATCTGCATGCCAAGAGGCCGTAGAGCACACGGCTCCTGCCATTCGTGATCGTGACTCCGCGTCCGTCATGACATCTTGGGGTGTCAATACGCTCATTTCCGACTCTGGGGTCATAAAGTATCGCATCGTGACGGAGCGGTGGGATGTAAACGCTGTGAAACATCCTTCGCGTTGGACTTTTGACAAGGGGCTCTTCCTTGAGCAGTTCGACGAGAAGTTCCACATCCAGGCTTATATACAATGCGACACGGCCTACTATTACGACCAGTTGCATTTATGGGAACTTCGTTCGCGCGTCAGGGTGAGAACCAAGGAGGGCTTGCGTTTCACCTCAGAGCAATTGTTCTGGGATGAGTCGCGCCATGAGCTCTACTCTTATGTCTTCTCTCGATTGGTAACACCTGAACGCACGCTCCAGGGCAGTTTCTTCCGTTCCGACGAGCGCATGACCCATTACTTGGTGACCAACTCGCGTGGCTCTTTCCAGAGCACCGACTTTGGTGGTTCTACCGCTGGCTCCGATTCGGCTAAGGCGGCGCAAGACAGTGCGTTGATGAACCAGAGACAGAAGGCCACACCTGTGAGAACGGTAAACGAATGATAATGAAAGCAAGTTAAAAATGGCTGAAGTTGACATGTCATCAATCATTGAGATTTTAATCACGATGGTTCTCTCCGCCTTTTTCTCGGGCATGGAGATAGCCTTCGTGTCGAGCAACAGGATGTTGGCCGAGATGGACAAGGAAAAGAACATGTTCTCGCAAAGGCTCATCAGCTTTTTCTATCGCCACCCCAACGGATTCGTTTCCACCATGCTCGTCGGAAACAATATCGTGCTCGTAATCTATGGCATCCTTTTCGCGAGGATTTTCGACTCTACGGTGTTCTCCGGAGTGGATGTAGGGTGGAGGGTGACACTCGACACCATCCTCTCAACCTTGATAATGCTTTTCACGGGAGAGTTCCTGCCAAAGACTTTCTTTAAGAGTAGCCCAAACAAGTTGTTGTCTTTCTTCGCGCCGATGGCGGCGTTGTTCTATGTGGTCTTGTGGCCAATAAGCAAGATTTCCACATTCCTCTCGCGTGTCATGTTGAGGTTGGTGGGCATCAGGATAGACCGTGAAGTGTCGGAGAAGAGTTTCACTAAAGTGGACCTCGACTATCTCCTGCAGTCGTCTATCGACAGTGCCCCAAGTGGTGATGAGGTGGGCGATGAGGTCAAGATTTTCCAAAACGCGCTCGACTTCCCCGATACCAAGGTGCGCGACTGCATGATACCGCGAACTGAGATAAACGCTGTCGACATGGACGACTGCGACGTCGACGAGCTGAAGCAAAAGTTCATAGAGAGCGGCAACTCGAAGATTGTGGTATATAAGGGTGACATTGACCATGTGGTGGGATATATCCACAGTTCCGAGATGTTCAGGAAGCCCAAGCGCTGGCAGGACGCCATCCGCAAGATGCCATTCGTGCCTGAGACCATGGCTGCACAAAAGCTCATGCGCATATTCTTGCAACAGAAAAAGAGCCTTGGAGTGGTTGTCGACGAGTTTGGTGGCACGAGTGGCTTGGTGTCGCTCGAGGACATAGTGGAGGAGATATTCGGCGACATTCAAGACGAGCACGACAGCGACAACCTTGTGGCGAAAAAGATCGACGACAACCATTTCGTCTTCTCCGGACGTATGGAGATAGACACTGCCAACGACCGCTTTGGCTTGGAGTTGCCTGAGAGCGACGAGTATATGACTATCAGTGGTCTCATTCTGCATGAGTACCAAAGTTTTCCGAAACTCAACGAGGTTATCAACATCGGGCGTTATTCTTTCAAGATATTAAAATCCACCGCCACGAAGATAGAACTTGTAAAACTAACGGTGCAAAACAAGTTATAAACAGCATTTTCTTATAAAAAGATGTGTGTTATTGTTGAATAATTAGTAAATTTGCACTCTAAATGTATTCTTTGAAGAAAATAAAATAAAAATAAACGTAATAACAAAAAATGGCAGCATTAGGAAAAATCAGAAGTAGAGGCGTTACCTTGATTGTCATCATCGGTTTCGGTCTCTTTGCCTTCATTGCCGAGGAGGCTTTCCGTTCCTGCGAGTCTTCGCGCAACAACGCTCGACAGCAGGTCGGTGAAATCTTGGGAGAGAAAATAAGCTACGAGGAATTCGCAAAGCTCGTTGATGAGGCACAAGGTGCCATGAAGGTCATGGGCCAGGAGAACTTGAGCGATGACCAGCTTAACCAGCTCCGTGACCAGGTTTGGCAGAGCTATGTGCAATACAAGCTCATCGAGAAGGAGTGCGACAAGCTCGGTCTCACCGTTACCGACGGCGAGATGCAGAACGTGCTCAACGAGGGTACCAACCAGATGCTTCTCTCCACACCGTTCGTGAACCGTCAGACTGGTCGTTTCGATGCCAACCAGCTCAAGCAGTTCTTGGCTCAGTACAACCAGATCAAGACTTCCAACCCACAGGCGGCTGACCAGTATGAGGCAATCTACAAGTATTGGACTTACGTGGAGAAGAGCTTGCGTCAGCAACTCCTCATCCAGAAATACAATGGCTTGCTGTCTCACTGCTTCCTCTCAAACCCAGTAGAGGCCAAGATGGCATTCAAGGAGTCGAGCGAGGAGAGCAACATCCAGCTTGCTTCTTATCCTTACAGCAGCATTCAGGACGCCAAGGTGAAGATTTCCGACAGCGACCTCAAGGCTAAGTATGATGAGATGAAGGAGCGCTTCCAGCAGTACATCGAGAGCCGCGACATCAAGTATGTTGACGTGCAAATCACACCTTCCGCCGCCGACCGCGCCGCTCTGCTCAAGGAGTTCAATGGCTACGCCAAGAACCTTGCCGCTGCCGCTGACCCAACCGAGGTCGTTCGCAAGAGCACATCATCAGTGGCCTACCTTGGCCTACCAGTTGGCAAGGAGGCATTCCCTAACGACATAGCCGCCAAGCTCGACTCCATGAGCGTTGGCCAGACCCTTGGCCCTGTGGAGACAAAGAACGACAACACCTTGAACGTCATCAAGCTCGTCGCAAAGCAAGAGCTCCCCGACTCAGTGCAGTTCCGTGCCATTCAGATTGGCGGTGCGACACCTGATGAGGCTCACACTCGTGCCGACTCTGTCTACAACGCCCTTGCCGCTGGTGCCGACTTCGCCACCATCGCCAAGAAATATGGCCAGGAGGGTTCTGAGCAGTGGCTCACCTCTCGCCAGTATGAGTACAGCACAACGATGGACAAGGACACGAAGAACTATCTCAACTCTCTCTTGACTATGGCTCCTAAGGAGATGAAGAATATCGCCACAACACAGGGCAATGTCATCGTCCAGGTGCTTGACCGCAAGAACATGGTAGAGAAGTTCACCGCGGCTGTCATCAAGAAGACTATCGATTACTCTAAGGACACTCGTAGTGCCATCTACAATAAGTTCAGTGCTTTCGTGAGCGCCAACCAATCTTTGGACGCCATCCAGAAGAATGCCGCCAAGAGTGGTTACAACGTCCAGGAGGCTCGCGATGTCACCACCGCACAGCACTACCTTGCTGGCATCCACTCAACTCGTGACGCCATGAAGTGGCTCTTTGAAGCTAAGCAGGGCGATGTCTCTCCAATGTATGAGTGCGGAACCAATGGCGACAACCTTCTCGTAGTGGTCTGCACCGGAGTTCATCCTATTGGCTATCGTTCGCTCGATGACCCACAGGTCAAGGAGATGGTCAAGGCGCAGGTGCTTCGCGACAAGAAGGCTGAGATGTTGATGGCCAAGGCCAAGGGCGTTACAAGCATTGCCGCCGCAAAGGCAAAGGGTGCTGTCGTCACTGCCGTTAACCAAGTCACGTTCTCAGCTCCTGTGTTCGTCAGCGCGACGGGTGCCAGCGAGCCAGCTTTAAGTGGTGCCGTTTACTCAGCCAAGGTCGGCAGCTTCTTCTCTCGCCCGGTAAAGGGACAGGGTGGTGTCTACCAGTTCCAGGTCGTGAGCCGCGCAAAGAACGCCACCAAGTTCAACGAGCAACAGCAAGAGGCCGCTCTTCGTCAAAAGGCCATGCAGTATGCTGGCAACTACATGAACGAGCTTTACATCAAGGCTAAGGTGGTAGACAACCGCTACTTGTTCTTCTAAGACTTATAAGTCCATAAAAAATATAACCGGCTGATACGTAATGTATCAGCCGGTTTTTTTCATGTCAGTTGTTTATAATATTTCGCCTTCCAAGCGTAAAAGCATCGCGATTCAAGTGTAACGTTGACGGGCTTGCTGGTGGGGAGCCGCAGGGTGTAGGCCAATAGGTGACAGTTGATTAGTAAATCATCTTGTAGCCTATACCGCGCACATTGATTATATGTAACCTGAGTTCGGGATAAGCGACAGTCGTTTTTCTTGCTATGCCAGATTTTCGATTGGTGCATATTACATTTGCCCTCCAAACAATATGGATGGCAAAATGCGGAACACCTTATTCCTTGTTATACGCTTGTTGTGACATACGGGAATGCAGCCATCACGTGTAAGCCACTGAAAGGCGACAGGTTGACGGTGAAAGCCTACTGCAACGACATCTTCAAGACTGCTGATAATTATTTGCGCGACACGTTTAAAGGTCAGCATGTCATAAACGATTTGCACAACGGACGCGCTTTTGGCATGTCGCTCACTTATCGTTTCGGTGGATATAAGACAAAGAAATATGGTGAGGTAGACACGTCAAGGTTTGGCAAATGAACTTATGGCTGTGAGCCATTCGGCTCTCATTGCTAAAGGCTTGTGTCAGCCTTTCTTTCTTACCCCTCTTACGGCTTGCGCTTCCAACGGATTGTCTGGCCAATAGTGTTTTGGATAACGGCGCCTCAGCTCCTTGCGAACCTCGAAATAGGCATCGTTCCAGAAACTGCGCAAGTCCTTGGTCAGCTGAACGGGCTTGAATCCTGGCGATAGCAGTTCCATGAGCAGGGGGCGCGTGCCGTTGTCGACGCGAGGCGTGTCGGTCATGCCAAAACACTCTTGCAGCCTGACGCTCACTATGGGTGCGTCGCTGCCTTCGCGGTAGTCTATCCTGATGTGGCTGCCCGTGGGCACGGTGACATACGATGGAGCTATGCGGTCAACATCATGCTGTTGTTCGTATGACAGTCGGGCCCACAGCACCGCTGTCATGTCTATCTTCTTCAGTGCTGATGCCGTGGTGGCACCTCCCGAATACATTGGCAACCACTCGTCGGCTTTATTGAGCAAGCTGTCGGTAGTGACATCGGGTAAAGCCAGTTCCGGGTGCCATGCTGAGCAAGCCATTACGCGCCGTTGCAGTTGGTGGAAACTGTCTGTGAGGTTGAGAAGGCTGCGGCCCTCATCCTTTACCACTTGCACGACGATGCTCTCCGCCTTCTCGTGCGAGACGGCCTCCATGGGCTTGGCTGTCAGCACGATGTGTCCCACACGCCACTCTCGCATGGCCGTTACACGCCCCAGCGTGCCGTCCCATGCCACTCGCTCATAGGTCTTGGCAAGGTGGCTTATCCCGTCCTTGTCGACGGGCGAGGCAAGGAAAATCTTACGGTCTGCCGTGGCAATGGCAAGCAGGTCGTAGGCATGCAAACCGTCGGCAGGGTCGAGGATGGCACGCTCACCGTTGGCGAGTTTATAAGTGCCGTCTTTTTGCGCCATGGCCACGCGCTCTGGATAAGCCGAGGCAATCAACATCCCGGCCTCGCAGGGAGGAAGGTCGCTGTTGTCTTCCTTGGCGCCCGTCATGCGTCGATATTGCTCTGCTATCATGGCTATGCGTCGCCATTTGCCATGCGCGTGCCTTTGCCGCGCCTTCCTCAGCTCAGCTATGCGAGTGTTGATGTCGGCGTCGTTTCCCGTGGAAAGAGGGTCGCGCTCTTCAAGCAGTGCGGCTATGTCACTGGCCAAGGCTTTCTGGGGGTTGTCCTTAGCCTTGAGTAGCATCTGCGCCATTCTGGGGTGGCATGGAAGACTTGCCAACGCCTCGCCGTGCCGCGTGACGCGATGCCTGTCGTCGATAGCCCCAAGGCTTTCCAACAGTTCCTCGGCTCTATGAACATTGCTCGGTGGGGGAGGGGTCAGCCAAGGCAACTTCTCTATGTCGCCTCCGCCCCAAGCCGCCACGTCGAGAACGAGTGACGTGAGGTCGGCCGTCGTTATTTCCGGATTCCTGCACTCTTGCATCCTTGCTTCCGTGGCTTTGCTCCACAGGCGGTAGCAATGCCCGGCGGAGACGCGTCCCGCCCTGCCCATGCGTTGGCGAGCCATGTCCAAGGATATGCGAACCGTTTCCAGATGCTCGAGGGCGCTGCGCGGATCGTATGTCATCCTGCGGCAGAAGCCGGAGTCCACTACCACCGTGACACCTTCTATGGTGATGGATGTCTCGGCTATCGGCGTGGCGAGCACTATCTTCCGTTCGCCATTTTTCGGTGGGGCTATCGCCTCACGCTGCTCCTTGCTCGACAGGCGACCGTAAAGCGGATAAACCACGGTGGAGTAGGGGAATGAGCCTTCGAGCATCTCCGCGCACTTGGCTATCTCCGCCTCGCTGGGCAGGAAGGCGAGGATGCTGCCCTCGGTCTCCCGCCAAGCCTTGCACACGGTGGCGGCCACGACCTCGGCGCAGTTGTAAACCGTAGCCTCATCGCCATACGTCACGTCCACGTCGAACATCCGGCCTTTGCTCTCAATGAGCTGAGCCTTGAGTGCCTGGCATAGGCTTGTGGTGTCTATCGTGGCCGACATTACCACTATCTTCAAGTCGGGGCGAATGGTGCGTTGGGTCTCCAGGGCAAGAGCGAGAGCCGTGTCGGTGATTATGCCGCGTTCATGAAACTCGTCGAAGATGATGGTTGATATTCCGTCAAGTGTTGGGTCGCTCACCATCATCCTTGTCAGTATGCCCTCCGTAAGAACCTCTATGCCCGTGTTGTCAGACACCTTGCTTTCGAAGCGCACGCGATAGCCCACGAGGTCGCCCACGGCAGTGCGGGTCATTTGTGCCATGCGCTCGGCTATCTGTCGCGCGGCCACGCGCCTTGGCTCAAGCAATATCACCTTGCCTTGCCCTTCTTTCAACGCCTTGTGTATGGTCAACGGAAGCAAGGTCGACTTTCCTGCTCCGGGAGGCGCCGTGACCACGACCGCGGCGTGTTCGCTCAGCGCGTCGTTGACCTTTTCTGCCACTTCGCCTATGGGAAGGGAGTTTATGTATGTGTCGAGAGCCATTATTTTATCGGAGTCTTCTGTTTTCATAGGGACAAAGGTAGTGATTTGTTGTAAAAAGGGCGGCTAAATAATAGGATTTGTGTTATTGATGCTTTCAGCTAATTGGAAATCCCATGGCATTCGTGTCAACTTCTGGATACCGTGTCAGTAAGTCCTTGAAATTAGCCTGACATATTTTCAGAGAAATCTGCTTTAAGGTAGGGAATTTAAAGCAAAAAGTTCTAAATTCCATAAAAGTCTTATTGGAAATCATTAGATAGTTAGGAAAATATCGTATCTTTGTCTCCATATATGAAAATCACTACAACTTTAATTTCCCTGCTCATGGCCATGACCGCAATGGCCACCACTCCACACAAATACCGTCTCGTGTGGCAAGACCACTTCAAGGGCACTACTTACGACGGCAAGTCATGGACAAAGATCCCGCGCGGCAAGGCCGACTGGAATCGCCACATGTCTTATGCCGACTCTCTGTATGCCGTGCGTGATGGAAAGTTGATATTACGCGGTTGCGTCAACACTAACCTCACAGCCGACACGGCACGCTTTGTCACGGGCGGTCTCTACACACGCCACAAGCGCACCATAAAATACGGCAAGGTTGAGGTCCGCGCGAAGCTGGGACGCGCGCAAGGGGCGTGGCCGGCAATATGGATGCTGCCCGACTCGGAGAGCAGCCAGTGGCCAGACGGGGGAGAGATTGACATCATGGAACATCTCAACCACGACACCATTGCCTATCAAACCGTTCATTCTTATTACACTTATGTGTTGAAGAAAGACCAAACTCCGCCACATGGCTCCACTCTCGGTATCGACAGGGATGGATACAACACCTATGCCGTGGAGATACTGCCCGACTCGCTGGTGTTTTCCATCAATGGTCGCACGTCGTTCTCATACCCTCGCATCGACACCACCGACAAGGGGCAATATCCATTCGGCACGCCTTACTACCTGCTCATCGACATGCAGATTCAAGGTTCATGGGTGGGCAAGGCCGATCCCAAGCAACTGCCTGTCGAGATGCAGGTAGACTGGGTAAAGTTTTATGAGCTGAGGAAATCTTGACACATTAGCCGACAAGCCTCTGCAAAATCCTGTCCAGTTCCTCCACCTCTTCCCTCTTGGTGGCCCAGCTGGTGACGAAACGGCAGACCATCTCGTTCTCGCCCTTTCTCTCCCAGACCTCAAACGCCACCTCCTGGGAGAGCGACTGGCATAGTGCGGGTGAGAGAACGACGAATTGCTGGTTGGTAGGTGAGTCATAGGCCAGGGCTATGCCATGCTTGCTAAAGACATCGCGCATGCCGCTGGCCATGGTCATGGCATGGCGAGACACCTTGAAGTAAAGGTCATCCGTGAACAAGGTGTCAAACTGTATGCCGAGCATTCTGCCCTTGGCCAGCAACGCGCCATGTCGTTTCACGGTGGTGAAGAAATGCTTAGGCGCTTTCATACCCGAGAACACCACCGCCTCGCCAAACATGGCGCCCACCTTCGTGCCGCCGATGTAGAACACGTCGCAATGTCGCGCGAGGAACGGCAGGTCATAGTCGCACGCCTCTGACATCAAGCCGTAGCCCAGTCGCGCGCCGTCTATGAAGAGACGAAGGTCATATTTCTTACATGTGGCATATATCTCTTCCAGCTCATCCTTGGTATAGACCATGCCAAGCTCGGTGGGCATGGAGATGTAGACCATGCCGGGCTGCACCATGTGGGGGTATGTCTCGTCGGCCAAGAAGGTCTCCATGTATCGTGTCAAGGTGCTCGAAGCCAACTTGCTGTCTGTCGAAGGCAGGGTTATCACCTTATGCCCGAAGGCTTCCACGGCACCGGCCTCATGCACCCCAATGTGGCCCGTCTCCACGCAGACCACTCCCTCGCAGCCAAGGAGAAGGGAGTCTATGACCGTAGTGTTGGTCTGCGTGCCGCCCACGAGGAAGTACACGTCGGCGCTGTCCATGCCAACGGCCTTGCGAATCTTCTCTTTCGCGGCCTCGGTATAGGGGTCGAAGCCATACCCTGAAGTCTTGTCATCGTTGGTCTTGCGCAGGGTGTCCAGTATCTCTGGCAGCGTCCCGTTGTTGTAATCGCTTTCAAATGAAATCATCTCGTATTTATTTTTGTGGCATTGGCTTGATATAAGCCTTGAATTTCTCTGGGTTATAGTTTATTACCAGCTCATCGGGGAATTGCGCTTTCTCTACCAATGGCATGATATTGCCGTAATCGGCAATCATGGTGTAGAAGTGGGCGTCGCTTCCGAATATGACCGGTGTCTCATATTTCTTGGCAAGTCGCAGAAGCTCCAGGTTATTGGGTGCGGCAATCGTCTTATGGCGTATGGGGGCCATGGAGTGGTTGTTTATCTCCAGCAGCGTATGCGTTTCCTTTGAGGCCCTCATCAAGGCGTCGAAATCCAGTTCTGCCGTTCCGTCTCCGGGGTGGGAGATAATCTGGATGTATGGATTGCGCATGGCGTTGATTACGCCTTGCGTGTTCTCAGCCTTCGTGCCGCCTTGCCAGCAGAGGCTGTGTATGCCGGCTATGCGTATGTCGAGCATGCGCCAGTAGGTCTCGTCCAGGTCGATGTCGCCCTGTGTGTTGAGGATGTTAAGCTCAGCGCCCAACATGAGCTGTAGCCCATAAAGGTCGCGAGGCACACAGTGCAGGTTGCGGAAATAAAGAGGGTCGCAAGTGCCCGGGATATTGGGGCCATGTTCCGTTATTCCCAATATCTCAAGTCCCTTGTCCTTGGCAGCCTTGGCCATCTCTTGCAATGTGCTGTAAGCATGGCCAGAGGCAATGGTATGCGTGTGAACGTCTAATAATGTCTTCATGTTTCAAATGTTTATGTAAAGGTAGCAAGAATATTTGGAATGGAGCTTATTTTTGTTTTGAAGAATCCGGCGATTCGCGCTTTTTTAATTATATTTGCACGCCAAAACCAAAACACATGAAGAAGAGTGACATTTTGCTCGCCAAGATACGCAACGGCGAGGAGATGACGAGACGTGAAAAGATAAGCCTCATCATCGACTTGAGCATTCCGTCGATGCTTGCCCAGATAACCACCGTGATGATGTTTTTCATCGACGCCGCCATGGTGGGACATCTCGGCGCGGCGCAGTCGGCAAGCATAGGCCTGATAGAGACCACCACATGGCTGATGGGCTCCATCCTCTCCGCCGTATCGGTTGGCTTCTCCGTGCAGGTGGCCCACTTCATCGGTGCCAACGACTTTTCCAATGCCAGGCAGGTGTTCCGCCACGCGTTGGCGTGCGGCATCGGCTTCAGCCTGTTCATGGCGCTTGCCGGCGCGGTCGTTGCCCCCCACTTGCCGTTCTGGCTTGGAGGCAAGGCCGACATAGCCCCCATGTCGTCGGCCTATTTCCTTATCTTCAGCCTCACGCTGCCCGCCGTGCTCGTTTATCATCTCACGGCGGCGATGCTGAAAAGCGCGGGCGAGATGCGAGTGCCCAGCGCGCTGTCTATAATGATGTGTTGTCTCGACGTGGTTTTCAACTACCTGTTCATCTACATTCTCGACATGGGCGTGACAGGTGCGGCCCTCGGCACCATGACGGCCTACGTGCTGACCGCCGTGACGATGTCGTGGCAGGCGATGTGGAAAAACAAGATTCTCGCCCTCAACCTTGACCGTGCCAAGTTCGTGTGGCAATGGAAGTTCGTGAGAAACGCCGCCAAGATAAGCCTGCCCATAGCCGTGCAAAACATCCTGATGGGCTCAGCCCAGGTCGTTTCCACCCTCATAGTGGCGCCTTTAGGCAATGCCGCCATAGCCGCCAACTCGTTTGCCATCACCGCCGAGAGCCTTTGCTATATGCCTGGCTACGGCGTGGGCGATGCCGCCTCCACGCTCATTGGCCAGACCTATGGCGCGGGCCGTCGCCGACTGTGCCACAACTTCGCCCATCTCACCATTGCCACGGGCATGATAGTGATGGCTTTCATGGGCATGGTCATGTTTGTCTTCGCGCCAGAGATGATAGGCTTCCTCTCGCCAGTAGACGAGATAAGGCGTCTCGGCACCGAGGTGCTGCGCATAGAAGCCTTTGCGGAGCCTTTCTTCGCCGCGGCAATAGTGAGCTATTCGGTCTGCGTGGCAGCAGGCGACACCTTGAAGCCCGCCGCCATGAGTCTTTTCTCCATGTGGTGCGTGCGCCTCACCTTGGCTTGGTGGCTGTCGCAGAGCCTCGGCTTGCGGGGCGTGTGGATTGCCATGGCGGCAGAGCTGACCTTCCGTGGCTCCATCTTCCTTTTGCGAATATGGAAAGGACGGTGGAACAACCTCAAGGCGCGGGCATGAGGCCTCACGATGCCAACGGTCTTGCCGTACATGTCGAAGACCATCAGCCCGTCGAGCTTGAAGTTCCACTCCCTCGTGCGGTTGGCGGAGCTTCTCTTTTGGTACTATCAGCTGATAATCCGCCACTCCGATAGGTTTTCCCATATCTTCAAGCGCAAGTTCTACCTCTACACGATCTCATGGCAAAAGTGCTACGGAGCGTAGCTGTTTCTCGCCACGGTCAGCATAACGCTCATAGAAATCATGAGAAAAACGACGGAGAACAACATAAACTTTTATCAACCATAACAAATTAGCGGCGAATTATGTTGGCAAAATGCTGGCAATTTTATAAAAGCAAAAATCCTAACCGCTCATATTCATGCGCTTTAAGCCTATGTATGCACAACCAATTTCTTTGGAAAGGACGTGAAATTCATAACGCTACCACGGTGTGGTACTCTCACTACCACGGTGTGGTACTCTCACTACCACGGTGTGGTACTCACAATACCACGGCGTGGTACTCACAATACCACGGTGTGGTACTCGCCGTACCACGCCGCAATGATTTTTTGGTACTATCGACAAGGAAGCGAAAAATAATGTTAACCCAAGTTTGGTTGCTTTGATGAGATAAGAACATTCAAAGTAAAGCCTATTACAATAATGCGAAATTTTCAATTATTTACAATTTCTGTAATTTTTTTGAGAATATTACACCTCTATTT
>ERZ1034871.1207-NODE-1207-length-13277-cov-4.244290_pt1 | contig 13277 bp, 9 predicted proteins | sample MGYA00520631_ERZ1034871 | MGnify/ENA primary metagenome ERZ1034871 (study PRJEB33766, sample SAMN09781721) | gut metagenome | biome: gut microbiome | host: Homo sapiens | place: Madagascar | study: EMG produced TPA metagenomics assembly of the PRJNA485056 data...
GTATAAGAAAAACAGACAATGAATTACTTAGAAGAATTTAAGAATAAGCAGTTGCGACGCGCCCAACTCAAGCAGCTAAGCATTCTTGAGGAGATAGCACGCATCTGCGACAAACACGACATAAAATACTGGCTCGACGGTGGCACCATGCTTGGAGCCGTGCGCCACAAGGGTTTCATTCCTTGGGACGACGACATTGACATTGCCATGACCGAGGAGGATGCCAACCGATTTGCCGAGATTGCTCCTAAGGAGCTGCCCAAAGGACTCGTGCTGCAAACACCCGAAACCGAGGAGACACGCGAACCTATCATGAAGGTGCGCGACCTCAACTCATTCTACGTAGAGGGCAACGAGGATTTCTCGCTACCCTACTCCAAGGGACTCTTTGTCGACATATTCCCAATGATTAGCTATCCCAACGTGTCGCGTAAATTCTGCAAGAAATATGGCAGGAACATGTCGAAGTGCTACTCCATACTCCACCACTCGCACAAATACTCATGGAGAGCCGTTGCGGAGTTCTTCTATTTCGGAGCGAAGTATCTTCATAGCAAGCTGATGTGGAAGATAGCCTTCGCCACTCATAAGTGCGACCATATCTCCAACCGCCTCATCAACAACGGCTACGGTGTGATGCACCATAAGGACACGGTGTTTCCGCTGTCAACCATCGAGTTTGAAGGTAAGACGTTCTCTGCCCCACACGACCCTCACACCTTCCTTACTAATATATATGGCAACTACATGCAGATTCCACCGAAAGAGAAACAAGTGGTGCATTCGGTGTTTATTATGCCTGAATTGTTCGAGGAGCATTGATGATAACAAAAACGGCAACATCGCATAGCGTTTAAATTCTCGCTATGCGATGTTGCCGTTTTTATTCCATTTAGTTTGCTTGTTCCGAAAGGAACTTTATTCTCACAAATCTTATTTCATTCTCCGTATAGTCGCCGCCAAGCTCGTCCATAGCGTCGTCTATATTGTCGGTCTCCGACTCACGGAAGTATTCGTAGATGTCGTCCACCTGGTCTTCGTCCATCACGTCCTCAAGGAAGTAATCGATGTTTACCTTAGTGCCAGAATAGACAATAGCGTCTATCTCGTCGAGCAAATCCTCGAAATCGAGGTTTAGGGCGCGGGCTATATCGTCGAGTGGCATACGGCGGTCGAGATAGCCTATTATCTTCACCTTGGTCATAGAGTCCTTGGCCACAGTGCGCACAAACATCTCTTCAGGACGCTCTATCTCGTTGTCCTCGCAGTAGCGTTTGATGAGCTGGCAGAACTCCTTGCCATAGCGGCGAGCCTTGCCCACACCTACGCCTTGAATGTTGCGCAGTTCCTCTACCGACACCGGATAGAGTGTTGCCATCTGCTCAAGCGATATGTCCTGAAAGATGACATAGCCAGGCAGAGAGAGTTTTTTGGCAGTCTTGCGGCGCAAGTCCTGAAGCATACTATAGAGCGTTGGGTCGAGTGCCGAAGCTCCGTGCTCCTCGCTCTCTTCTTCCATCTGCTCTGTGAAGTCGGTATCCTCAACATAGGTGAAGTCGACAGGATTTTTTATGAATCGTCGGCCTGCTGCCGTCACCTTAAGCAGTCCATAGCTTTCTATGTCTTTAAGGATATAGCCTGCTATCATACCCTGACGGATAACGGGATTCCATGTCTTTGGCGGCATGTCCTCACCCATACCAAACTCCTCAAGCTGTTCGTGGTGGTGCGACACTATATCGTCGGTGGCACGACCCTTGATGAAGTCTACCAAATAGTCCTGGCGGAAACCTTCCTTCATGGCAAGTATGGAGCGCAACACTATGAGCAAGGCTTCCTTGCCCTCGCGCTTCACCTTAGGATGTCGGCAGTTGTCGCAGTTGCCACAGTTGTCCTTGGTATATTCCTCGCCGAAATAGTGCAGCAGCACCTTGCGGCGGCACATAGAGCTCTCGGCATAGGCAGCTGTCTCCTGCAACAGTTGTCTGCCAATGTCCTGCTCAGCCACAGGCTTGCCCTCCATAAACTTCTCAAGTTTCTGCAAGTCCTTGTATGAATAGAAGGCAATACATATTCCCTCGCCACCGTCGCGTCCGGCACGTCCGGTCTCCTGATAGTAGCCTTCAAGACTCTTAGGAATGTCGTAGTGTATGACGAAGCGCACATCGGGCTTGTCGATGCCCATGCCAAAGGCTATGGTTGCCACAATCACGTCGATGCGCTCCATGAGGAAGTCGTCTTGAGTCTGCGAGCGTGTGGCAGAGTCAAGACCTGCATGGTAAGGAGCCGCCTTTATGTCGTTGGCCTTAAGCACGGCTGCAAGCTCCTCCACCTTCTTGCGCGATATGCAATAAACGATGCCACTCTTGCCAGGGTGCTGTTTCACAAACTTAATAATCTGCTTGTCGATGTCCTTGGTCTTCTGGCGCACCTCGTAGTAAAGGTTGGGGCGGTTGAAAGAGCTTTTAAACTCATGGGCGTTCATTATGCCAAGACTCTTCTTTATGTCCATGCGCACCTTGTCGGTGGCAGTGGCAGTGAGTGCAATGACGGGAGCCACACCTATCTTCTGTATTGTAGGGCGCAGGTTGCGGTACTCAGGTCGGAAGTCATGTCCCCACTCCGAGATACAGTGAGCCTCGTCGATGGCATAGAAAGATATTTTGAATGAGCGGAAGAACCCAAGGTTGTCCTCCTTGTTAAGCGATTCGGGAGCCACATAAAGTAGTTTGGTGCGACCTTCGCGCACGTCCTTATACACCTGCTGTATGGCTGCCTTGTTGAGCGAGGAGTTGAGATAGTGGGCTACACCACTCTCCTCGCTGAGTCCATTGATGACATCCACCTGATTCTTCATCAATGCTATAAGTGGCGATATCACAATCGCCGTGCCTTCCATTATCAGCGACGGCAACTGATAGCACAGGCTCTTGCCGCCACCAGTTGGCATTAGCACAAAGGTGTCGTTGCCCGAAAGCAGGTTGCGTATGATTGCCTCTTGCTCGCCCTTGAAGGAATCGAAGCCGAAGTAATGCTTCAGTTGTTCGTTGAGGTTAATTGTCCCAGTCATAGTAGTAAGATTTAATTCTATTAGAACTTAAAGAAACTCTTGAAGCAGAAAAGTTGAAGCCATAAACCTTATTCTTAATCGTCCTACTGTTTAGGCATAAACAAGACCATGGCTTCAAATTCTCCCTCTTCATTGTTTCTTCAAATCCTTCACATGCTAAAACTTGATTATTTCAAGTGTGACTTCTCAAGCTGCTGCTCGGCATACTCGCGTGTCACAGTGAACTCGTCCACCTTCTTCGACGGCACCTCAAACATGGCATCCATCACGATGGATTCCACGATAGAGCGGAGTCCACGTGCTCCAAGCTTGTATTCCACTGCCTTGTCTACGATGAAGTCAAGAGCCTCTTCGGTGATGTCGAGCTTTATGCCGTCCATCTCGAAGAGTTTCTTATACTGCTTCACGATAGAATTCTTCGGCTCTATAAGGATGCGGCGCAATGCTTCACGGTCGAGCGGATTGAGATAGGTGAGCACCGGCAGACGTCCGATAATCTCGGGTATGAGTCCGAACGACTTGAGGTCCTGCGGCAATATATACTTCATGAGGTCGCCCTTGTCGATGTTGCGAGCGTTCTTCACCGAGTTGAATCCTACGGTGTGGGCATTGAGTCGCTGTGCTATCTTACGCTCGATACCGTCGAAGGCACCACCACAGATGAACAGAATGTTGCGTGTGTCCACATGAATGTAGTCCTGGTCGGGATGCTTGCGTCCTCCCTTTGGCGGCACGTTCACCATTGTTCCCTCAAGGAGCTTGAGCAAGCCCTGCTGCACACCCTCGCCGCTCACGTCGCGTGTGATGCTTGGGTTGTCGGCCTTGCGTGCTATCTTGTCTATCTCGTCGATGAAGACAATGCCGCGCTCGGCGGCTGCCACATCGTAGTTTGACACCTGAAGGAGTCGTGAGAGAATGCTCTCCACGTCCTCGCCCACATAGCCAGCTTCTGTGAACACAGTGGCATCGACTATGGTGAACGGCACCTTGAGCAGCTTTGCTATGGTGCGTGCGAGCAGAGTCTTGCCGGTTCCGGTAGAGCCTACCATAATGATGTTGCTCTTCTCTATCTCCACACCTGCGTCGTCGACAGGCTGTGCGAGTCGCTTATAGTGGTTGTAGACAGCCACCGAGAGGTATTTCTTAGCCTCGTCCTGGCCGATGATATATTCGTCAAGATATTCCTTTATCTCTGTTGGCTTGGGCACTTTGGTCAGCTCCACGTCGAATCCGTTGCGGCGTTTGCGCTTGGCGGCGTCCGGACCAATTCCTGCCTCAACAACAATCTGGTAGGCCTGCTGTGCGCACTGGTCGCAAATGAAGCCGTTAAGACCTGTTATAATGAAGTTGACATCCTTTTCTGCTCTTCCGCAGAAACTGCATACTTTCTTTGGCATTGTTCTTCTCTCTTTCCTTACTTCTTTCTTGTCATTACCTGGTCGATCATTCCATACTCCTTGGCTTCCTCGGCTGTCATCCAATAGTTGCGGTCGGAGTCGGCCCACACCTTGTCAAACGGAGTATGCGAGTGGTCGGAGATGATGGTGTAGAGTTCCTTCTTGAACTTCTGTATCTCGCGAGCCTCAATCTCGATGTCCGATGCCTGACCCTGTACACCACCGAGCGGCTGATGTATCATCACGCGGCTGTGCTTAAGTGCATAGCGCTTGCCTTCCTGGCCTGCCACGAGCAGCACTGCGCCCATAGAGGCAGCCATGCCAGTACACATGGTCGACACGTCGCTGCTGATGAACTGCATTGTGTCGTAGATGGCAAGACCGGCTGTCACGCTACCGCCGGGAGAGTTGATGTATATTGAGATGTCCTTGCCCGAATCTATTGAGTCGAGATAGAGCAGCTGTGCGCAGATGGTATTGGCTGTATAGTCGTTGATTTCGGTTCCGAGGAAGATGATGCGGTCCATCATCAAGCGCGAGAACACGTCCATTTGTGTCACATTGAGCTGGCGCTCCTCAAGTATATAAGGGTTGAGGTACTGAGCCTGAGCCTTCATTACGTCGTCTAATGCCAAGCCGTTCATACCGAGATGTCCGGTAGCATATTTTCTAAAGTCGTTCATATTTTGTTGAGTGTTTTTGTTTCCTTTCTACAAAGATACAAAAAAAGTGGATAACAAGCGTTATTTGTTTCTTTTTTTTTACTTGCCACCAGACAATGGCTCCTTATCTTTATTCGAGCACTTTCTTTCTTGCCAGCAGACAGGCTCCTATGATGCAGCCACGATCGTTGAACTTTGCCAAAGCCACGCGGGTGTCCTTGCTCACAAGGTTAAGCGAGTATTTGCGCATAGAGCCAGTCAATGCCTGCAGCAGGAAGTCGCCAGTGCGTGCGAGCATTCCGCCCACCACCACGAGTTCGGGATTGAACACATTGATGAGGTTGGCCACTGTCTCGCCGAGCACAAATCCTATATGCTCTATCACGTCGAGGCACAGAGGGTCTTCGTTCACCACTGCGTCCACCACATCGTTGATAGTGAAGTCGGTCTTGCCATCCTGTGTAAGGAACGACGACTCGCCTGCGGCAATGCGCTCCTTCACTATGCGCATGATGGCTCTGCCCGATGCTTCTGTCTCCAGACAACCCTTCTTGCCGCAATGGCACAGAATCTCGTTGTTGAACAAGTGCATGTGGCCTATTTCTCCAGCAAAGCCCGAGCGTCCGTTGTAGAGCTTGCCGTCAATGATGATGCCAAGACCCAAGCCCATGCTGGCATTTATGACGAGCACATTCTTCTCGCCATGCACTGCTCCGTTCATGTATTCGGCGTATGCCACGGCACGCGAGTCGTTCTCGATAGCCACCGGATAGTTAAGGATGTTGGAGAGTACCGTGGTGAGCGGTTCCTCTGTGAAGTTGTAGGTTGTGTGGCTATAGCCGCTATCCGAGTTCACACGTCCGCCAATGCAGAAGAGCACGTTGATAAGCTTCTCTTTGTTCACTCCCGATCGTTCGATGAATCCTTTCACCACATCACACAATTCCTCCATCGACTCCATTGTGTTGTCGATGCGGCAAGGATGCTCCTCGTCTATGTCGATGAGGTCGCCACGGAAATTGGCAAGTCCCATGTTCACCATTCCGTCTTTTATCTCCACTCCGACGAAATAGCCTGAGTCTGGATTAAGACCATAGAGCACAGGGTGGCGTCCTTCACTCGTCTCCTGCTTGCCATACTCGTTTACATAGCCCATATTGAGCAATTCACCCACGGCCTTTGTCACGGTGGGTACGCTCAGGGCTACGACCTTTGCGAGCTCCTGAATTGTGGCGTTGCCGTTGATGACGAAATAGTTGAGAATGTTCTTCAGAAGCACGCTCTTATTTTCGCTTTTGGCATTGAAGATATTCTGCATGATTTTTGCGATTTTTTGTTGTTTGTCGATTGTAACGGTGTGCTAAAACATTATAATGTATTTGCAAAGATAGTGATTAAAAATGTAACAAACAAGAAACCAAACAAAGAAATAAGGGACAATATCAAATTGTCTTTGAAATAAGACATTTGACATTGTCCCTGTCATTAGATTGTCGCCTTTGGCGTTATCTGTTTCAAGACGTTAGTTCTTTAGTTCCACTGTGCCGAGATTGCGGTCTACCAGCATTCCGTCCTTCATCTTCAATGCAAACTTGCCTGCCTTCTTGGCACGGAACTTAAGCACAAAGAGGTCGTGGTCGCCCTCGTCGAGCAGGAAGTTGTTGCCACGGTTGACGAATGTCGGGAGCAACTCTTTCTGTCCGTTGGTGTGCAGACGATCGTAGGTAAGGTTCACCATATCCTTCATTCCTATGAGGTCGATGCCCACATATTCCAGTTCCGCTACGTTGTAGGGCAAAGCGAAGCTCAAGGCGTTGACATAGTGCAGAGCCTTGCCCGACACCTTTATCTCTATCATGTCGCCTGCAGCATAGGTGGTGCGGCTTGGTGTGAGCACAAGCGAGCCTGAGCAATGGTCGTTGCTGTAGTATACGCCACCATCGAGTTCGTTCGACACGCAAGAGATGTCGTAGGCGTCGATGAGTCCGTTCTGGTTGATGTCGCCCGAGCTTACATAGTCAAAGTCGCTGTCGCCACGGCGCAGACCAGTATAGTTCATATAAGAGGTGAGGTCGTTCTCGTCGATACGGTTGTCGTGGTTGATGTCGCCCTGGAGCACGCTCTGAGTGCCTGCCACCTTATATATATACATCTCTCTGCCTGAGGCGAAGTTGCCCACTGCCTTCTGCAGATTCATCTTCACATAGCGTGCCTCCGGATTGCCTTCGAAGCTGAATGTCTTCTTTGAGCCATCCTTAGCCCAAGCGAATGCCACTGGCTTCGACCATGTCTGGCGGTCCTTGCTATAAGAGATTGTTCCTTCGAGCAATGTACCGTTGCCAGCGTCCTCGCGTGGCATATATTCCATGCGGTCGAGCTTGTTGACAGAGCGCAGGTCGATAGTCATGTCGCCTGGTATGGCCTCGCCCTTGCCCCACTGTGAGTGCCACTGGGTCTTCTCGTCGAAGTCGAAGAGCTTCTGTGCCGACTGTCCCGACTGGTTCTTGAACGATGTCTGGGCCTTAAGTCCCTTAAGTGCAAACTCCAGCGGATTGTTCTTTGTCTTGCCAGTCACGGTTGTCCAATCAGATGCTCCGTCACGGTTTACGGCACGCACTCGCATTGTGTATTCCTTCTCTGGCAGCAAGTCGCCTACGGTGAAGCTTGTGCCGTGGATAGTGGAGAGCAACATGCCGTCGTGTTCTATCTCATAGTAGTCGGCATCGGCCTGAGCCGCCCACGATGGTGTGAGGTCGAACACTCCGCGTCCGTCTTCAGCTATCTTAACTGCAGGGGCAGCGAGCGTGCCATTGTGCTTGAGCAGTCTACCTGCGGTGTTGAACTCAAATCCATCTACCGTTACAGCCACGTTCTCCTTGGTTACGTCCATCTTGCCTATCTTCACAAGCAACTGTGCGTTCTTCTTTATCACCACCTTTGCAGCCTCACTGCCTGGTGTGGAGAAGCGGTTGAGATTAGGCTCTGCATCGTAGTAATACATGTTCTCGCCATTCTCATATTCGCTGAGCGAACGAGCCTCCGCGAGTTTCACCGTCTTTTTCTTGCCATCGCCAGTCAATAATGCCGCAACCTTCTTTGGAGCCTTTGTCACGTTTATGCGAAGCTCTGTCTGCTTCATAGGCTCAAAACCGTCGTAAGAGCCAGTGGTCTTGTGCACTCTCACTACGAGGTTGCCCTTGTTCACAGTGAAGTCAACCGGTGTTACAGTCGACTTGCCCTGCTTGTAGGCTTCGGTTGTGCCGTCGTCGTCATACAGGTTGAAGCTTGCGTTCACTCCGTTGTTCTGTGTCTTATCCGATGCGTAAATCTCAAAGGCACGGTAGTCGCTGCGTATCTGCGACGGATTGTTGTTGGGGTTGGTCATCGGGATGATGGCGTCTGCCTTCACAAACACTGGTATCTTCCACAGTGGAGCCGGATACTCGTTGATGATGCGTCCACCCTCGTAGGCGTCACCATTCCAGTAGTCTATCCATGTTCCCTCGGGCAGATAGATGCCGTTGCGTATGTCGTTGCCTTCCTTATCGGCACGTGTGTCCTGGTATACGGGAGCCACGAGCATCGACGGACCGAAGAGGAACTGGTATTTTGTCTGTGTTCCGTGGGTGTAGTCGTTTGGATACTCAAGGAACATGGCTCGTATCATCGGCTTGCCGCTTACTGCCTCATGGGCTATGGTGTAGGTATAAGGCATGAGCATCGACTTGAGCTTTAGGTAGGAGCGGTTGATGCTTGTGGCTGGCTCACCGAGTACTTCAGGATATTTCGGGTTGGCTCCCCATCCGTCCATGTTCAGTTCCATAGGTGTGAATGTCTTCCACTGGAACTCGCGCACGTTCACTGGCACGTTCTTTCCTCCGAATATGCCGTCTACGTCGGATGTGATGTTTGGCTGTCCGGCAAGTCCAGAGCCGATAAAGGTCGGGATATGGAAGCGTATGTATTCCCAGTCGCCACCAGTCTGGTCGCCGCTCCACACTGTTGCGTAACGCTGTGTTCCTGCCCATCCGTCGAGAGTGATGATAAACGGACGCGCATTGGAGCCATAATAAGGCATTATCCGAGCTACGTCTGCCACACCGTTCAGTCCGAACGAGTAGCCATAGCCCACCCATGCTACGTCGGTCTTGAGCACACGCACTCCTGCATCGCGCACCTCTTTCACTATATCGCGCTGAAGCAGAGCCTCAACACCATCCTTGGGATGCAGGTCGCTCTGTGTCCACAGTCCTATCTCAACACCCTTTGAGCGTGCATAGTCGCCAAACTGGCGCAGGTTCTCTACATTGCCGTCAAGGGTTGGTGTCTGTCCATAACCGGCTCCATAGCCGTCGTTGGGCAGGAACCATCCAAGTGGCATGTCGTTGTTGAGGTAGCGGTCGATGGCTGCACGTGCCGAGAACTGATAGTTGTTCTTCTCGCCATTCAGACTTTCCTTTATGCCGCCATTATCCTTCTGGCTCTCATTATAGCGTTTGCCGTCCTCATAGAGCATGAATCCGTCCTTTGCCTCTTTCCAGTAGTCGCGGTTGTAGGCATTAAGATGTCCTTCGTAGAATCCGAACTTAGGCATAAGCACTGGTTCGCCCGTGAGCTGATAGAAGTCGGCAAGTAGTTGCTCGGGCTTCTGGTCTACCATAACAAAGAGGTCGAGATAGTCGTCGGAGTGTTGCAGACGCACAAGGTCGGGATTCTCCGAGCCAAAGTCGTAGCGTCCTGGGCGGAACGTGTGCCACATCATGCCGTAGCCTGCTGTGCTCCAATAGAAAGGTGTTGGCGAGGCTACTCCTCCGTCTACCCAGTTATTGGTGTTCTCTATGGCTATGCTCTCGCCACGATGTGAGAAACGTCCATTCTGCACACCACCTCCATAGAAGTATTCACCCTCATGCGACTTCAATGTCACGCTTGTGGCTCCGTTTTCAGTTACCGATGGCGTCAGGTTGTCTACCACAGTCTTGCCTGTGCGCAGGTCTACTATGGTTATGTTACCGTTCTGCTTGTTTATGTTCAGGCTCACAGCAGCTGTTGTCAACTGTATTGTGCCGTCTACATCAATAGGCGAAAGCGCATTGATTGTGCGTCGTGGCGAGTCTACCAATATCTTGGCAGGAGGTGTTGCCACAGGGTCGCGCACAATGCCGCCCTTATCGTCGCGGAACAGTCGCAAGATGTTGTCGCCATAGAAGTCGATGGTGAGTCTATGTCCATTGGCATAGTTCACCTCTATTGTGTGGTTGTTGATTTGCGCTACGTTCTTTACGATGAGACTCTCTGCCGAGGGCATCATTGCTGTCTGCGCTACAAGTCCCGAACGCAAAGGCAATGCCTCTGCCGAATGCGGCACGCCAGCAAGTGTGGCTACTGCCACCGGCAAGGCGATGGCTACCGAGGCGTGGAGCGCGATGTTTTTCTTTTTGTTCTGTTTCATAGAAAAAATCAAGTAATATTGTTGTTGTCAAATGTTTACGATTGTTTTAATATATTCTTTTTGACGATGCAAATTTAGATAAAATTTCCGAATTATAAGCTAGTTGGGATAAAAAAACCAAAATGAATGTATCCGACAAAAAGCTTCGTATCAAGGCATGATACGATCATTTCAAGGCACAATACGGTCGTATCAAGGCATGATACGATCATTTCATGACACGCAACAGTTCTTTATGTGGGTTGAAACATGTAGCCTGTGTTGACGAGGAGAATGAGTTGATGGGAATAGAGAATAGGGAAATCCCTACCTATTAATATGGTTTTAACCTTTATCTAATTGAAATACTTTTCTTAAATTTGCAATCAGAAAACATATTTAATCACTTAACAACGACGATTATGAAACGCATTTACTATTTCATTACACTCCTATTTCTGGCTGCAGCACCAATGACATTCACAAGCTGTGATGATGACGACCCATTTTACTGGGACGACAATTATTGGGGCAACGACTGGAGCGAAGACAATGGCTATGACAAGAACGACAAGACTCCACTTGACGTACAAATGGCACAGGTGCTAAACGGATCATGGACGGGAACTGTGGTGAACGAATACTACGACGAGGACGGAAAACGCGTGAAGACACAATGCGACGTGGACTTCGACTTCACACAATACACTGTCAACTCCAACCAAGGCAGCGGCACGGAAACCGACTATGCACCTCTCTACGACAACTACGGAAAGCCCGTATACGACGAGAATGGAAAACAAATGTACGAATCGCAGACTCTGAAGTTCAAATGGAACTTCGACTCACGCTCATACATGCTCTACCTCACCTACGATAGCGGTATGCGCTTTGTCATTGACACCGACCCCAACAAACGTGAGTTCTTCCTTGGCTACGACGAGAAAGAGAAATGGGACTTCTTCGAGGCTGTGATGAACCAAGTGGGAGGCAACGAGCGCGCTACCATCAAATGTGAACGCGTGACTCAAAACCGCTCAGCCAAGAGCAAGGCTGCACAAGCAGGCATGGCTGAAACGCAGCCCAACGCTGCAAAGCTATCCTTTGGAAAAGCCTTTATTGCCAAGCAGGAGGCAGAGAATGTGCCATTTGCACTGCGCAAAAGGTAGTTGTAAAGGGCATAAATCAACAAATAAGCGCGTCTTGATGTTTTTTTAGCATTTAAAATATGTAATATCCGTTGTTTTTGCTAACTTTGCACTTTAAAACATAGAGAACTTGTTTAAAGACATCAATAATAGTAAAAGTTTTATGGCTGGAACAAAAAAAATCAAGACCGCGCTTATTTCTGTATTCCATAAGGATGGTCTCGACGAGCTCCTGAAGAAGCTCAACGAAGAAGGTGTTAAATTCCTCTCTACCGGTGGCACTCAGGCGTTCATCGAGAAGCTTGGCTACGAGTGCCAGGCTGTAGAAAGCGTCACTTCTTATCCGTCAATCCTCGGCGGACGTGTTAAGACTCTGCACCCACGCATCTTCGGTGGCATCCTCGCTCGCCGCGACAACGAAGGCGACCGCCAGCAGATGGCAGAATACGCCATCCCTGAAATCGACCTCGTTATCGTTGACCTCTATCCGTTCGAGCAGACCGTAGCAAGCGGCGCTTCTGAGGCCGACATCATCGAGAAGATCGACATAGGCGGCATCTCGCTCATCCGCGCCGGCGCAAAGAACTTCAACGACGTGGTGATCGTTCCGAGCAAGGCTGAGTACAAGGTGCTCCTCGACATCCTCAACGCTAACGGCGCAGAGACTACTCTCGCTGAGCGCAAGATGTTCGCTGAGCGCGCATTCGGCGTAAGCAGCCACTACGATACTGCAATCCACGCTTGGTTTGCAAAGTAGAATTTTGAATTTTGAATTTTGAGTTTTGAATTATGCGCTATGCGCATTTTGAATTTATCAGTTTTGAGTTATGAATTCAAAATTGTATAATTCAACATCGGCTTAGCCGACAATTAAAAACTCAAAATTCAAAACTCAAAATTCAAAATTGCGACTGCAAGTCGCAATAACTCAAAACTCAAAATTCAAAACTCAAAACTCAATAAATGGGATTTTTTTCATTCAGACAGGAAATTGCGATGGACCTCGGCACTGCCAACACCATCATCATCAGCGACGACAAGATTGTTGTTGATGAACCTTCGGTAGTGGCACTCGACCGTCGCACAGACAAAATGATTGCTGTCGGCTCGAAGGCAAAGATGATGTATGAGAGACTCACGACAACATCCGAACCATTCGCCCACTCCGCGATGGAGTCATAGCCGACTTCTCCGCTTGCGAACAGATGATGCGCGGACTCATCAAAATGGTACACTCTGGCAGCCGCCTCTTCACCCCGTCGCTGCGTATGGTGATCGGCGTTCCTTCGGGTTCTACAGAGGTTGAACTGCGCGCCGTGCGCGACAGCGCAGAACATGCTGACGGACGAGACGTATACCTCATCTTCGAGCCTATGGCTGCTGCAATCGGTATCGGTATCGACGTAGAAGCGCCGGAGGGCAACATGATTGTCGACATAGGTGGTGGTTCTACAGAGATTGCTGTCATCTCACTCGGCGGCATCGTGTCGAACAACTCTATCCGCACTGCGGGTGACGACCTCACTGCCGACATTCAGGAGTATATGTCGCGCCAGCACAACGTGAAGG
>ERZ1034871.1209-NODE-1209-length-13269-cov-6.914258_pt1 | contig 13269 bp, 6 predicted proteins | sample MGYA00520631_ERZ1034871 | MGnify/ENA primary metagenome ERZ1034871 (study PRJEB33766, sample SAMN09781721) | gut metagenome | biome: gut microbiome | host: Homo sapiens | place: Madagascar | study: EMG produced TPA metagenomics assembly of the PRJNA485056 data...
TCCTTATTATATATATGCGCACGCTCCAGTGTGCGTGAGCGGGCACATACGTAGGCACAATTTTAATAATGTTCACAAGATCTTTACAAATACCTCTAGATGCCGAAAAACGATGCACTACACTTTCGCCGCTCCCTAACTAGGTAAAAATTCACGCCTAACTAGGGAAGAATTTTTACCTAGTTAGGGAAAAATGAAAGTGGTACTAGGGAACATCGGAAGCTAAATGATGCCCATGAGCAGATGTTTCTCGAAAATTATTTACAAGATTACACACATATAGCAAAGACTGCATGATTTAAAATTATGGCACAACAACAGAATAAATGTTAATAATTCGAGAGAAAGAGGCAACTTTCGAGAAATGGCATTATCTTTGCACTTGTTTCAAACAGATAGCAATGTGCCATTTTGCACAAAGCTAGGCTGAGCATACACTAGATTATAAACTATAATAAAGAATAAGACTATGACAGAAAAAGAAATGTTCAATTTTATAAATGAACAAAACCAGCAGAGTTCTGGTTTCGCCATCAATGAGAAAGAGCGTGGATTGACCAATGTGTTCTCTGCCTTGATGCGCAAGGTGTATTTGTGGATGACACTTGCATTGGTTATCACTGGTGTTACCGCATACGGAGTTGCAACGAGTCCTACCCTATTGATGACCATCGTGACAAGCCGTGGTTTGATGTGGGGCTTGATTATCGCCGAGTTCATCTTGGTATTTGCCATCAGCGGAGCCATCAACCGATTGTCACTGAGTACGGCGACACTGCTGTTTATCATTTACTCAGTACTAAACGGAGCGATGCTCTCTTCCATTTTCGTCATCTATGAGCCAATGGTGATTGCCAAGGTATTCTTCATCACCGCCGGCACATTCGGAGCGATGGCTTTTTATGGCTACTCCACCAAGAAGGACTTGACCTCTATCGGCAAGATACTTTTCATGGCATTGATTGGTTTGATAATCGCTACGGTGGTCAACATGTTCTTGAAAAGCCCAGGCTTTGACTACATCTTGAGTTACGTAGGCGTTGCCATCTTCATCGGCCTGACCGCATGGGACTCTCAGAAAATCAAGCAGATGCTCCAGACACAGTATGACATGAGCGAAGGCGCACAGAAGTTGGCATTGCTTGGTGCTCTCACCTTGTATCTCGATTTCATCAACCTCTTCCTCTATCTGCTTCGCATCTTCGGAAGCAACAGAGAATAAGCAATAACACAATAGAAACAAAAAGGCGATTGGTGTGAACCAATCGCCTTTTTGTTATCTTACTTTAAAATCTCACAATATTGAATTTCTTAGTAACTATCTAATAGATAGACCATTCATCTTCATACATTAATTACTACTTCCATTAATCGGAGCCTCAGCTACGGCAACCGGTGCTTTCTTTCCTTTATTCAGCAAGGCAGCCCAATTAAAGTTACGCTTGAGCCCCGAAATGGTTTCGATAGTCATAATCAGAACAGAGACGAAACAGAAAATAAGCACACCCGCAATCATCAAACCAAACTTGATACCCAGAATGACAATATTGGCCGGATTACCTTCATTCCTTGTTTCTACCCTGCCACTGGTATAATGATATTCTACGATACTATCCGGAAGAAGTGACATTAGCAAACCACTACCGAAGAAGAAACTTGCCACGGCAAAACCGAATTTCTGAAGCGTACGCATAAAACCATGCTGACGGCGATGAGCAGAAATCACATAACCACGCGGATAGCCAGAAATAATATAGAGAGGTATCAGGATAATCAGATAAATCATCCAGCCAGTCTTGGTGGAAGCAGAATCATTAATATCATCCACTAATCCCTTAGTGTCCTTGAGTGCCATTTTCTGGATTTCATCGAAATTCATATCAGCAACTTCACCAAACTCGTCCTGACATTTTCCCATCTTTTCTTCGCATTCTGCCATGCGCTTTTTATAAATTTCTATATTCTTATCCAGTTTGGCCGTATCAGCACTATGCTTTGCCGCCATCATGCCCTCCCTATAAGACTCAGCATTCCTCTTCAAGTCATGAAGTTTCATCAACTTATAAGCATTAGCAGACTGAATGCGACGTTCATAAAGCTGATAACTGAGTTCCGAGCTTGCATTGAGTTTATCATAAGTAATCGTGGTATCAGTCTTTTTCCAGTTTTCCACAAGAGCCACATCCTTGGCATATTTCTGAGCACTCTCCTTATCCTGATTGCTGAAATACCAGAAGATGCAAGCAGCGATAATCGAACCGAATATCAAAGACCACTTCCATGTACGATGTTTGCTATAGGAATATGAGATAATCTCGCGCAAATCAGCCACACGCTCACGGAAGAAAGAGTCTGTAGGATCATCAGCCTTACGCACAGCCTCATCCACCAGAGCCTCCATCTTATCAGTCTCCTCTTTTGATACAGGATAAACATTATCCCAATCAGTGCTTCCTTTTTCCATGTCCTTAGCCTTGACATGCGAGGAAGTAAACAAAGCCTGGTCCAAACATTCCCAAGCGGCTAGGTTCTTTTGTTCTTCCATATTAATCTTACGTTTTTAGTTATAGAATCAATTGCTGCTGCAAAGGAACAAAATAAAACGAAAACCTATACTCCAAAGCGTAAAAAAGGCGAACTAAATGGTAAATTCGGCTCGCCTAAAACGTATAAATATAGTATTCGTTTCGTAAAAGTCACTCATTATCAGTTCATTTCTTTCGATTGCGATATTCCTGAGGTGAACACTGATAATAACTATTAAACACCCTGCGGAAAGTAGATAGGGAGTTGAAACCCGACTGGTCTGCTATCAGAGAAATCGGCAAATTGGTGTTTGACAAGAGGCGTTCCGCATGTTTCACACGGAGCTGGTTGACATAATCATAGAATGTATAACCATTCTCTTGGTTGAAGAAACGACTGAGATAAGTTCGGTTGGTTCCCACCTTGCGAGCCACATCCGACAACTTCAGGCGAGGATTCAAGAATACCTTTTCCTCATCGAAGAGTTTTCTTACCGACTCGCTCACCTCTGGAGGCAACTGACAACTATGCAAGTCCAAGTCTGCCTCTTCCTCCTCTTCGTTCTCCGTATCGTTCAACTCATCGATGACCGACTCATGCCGATAGACGAAATATGAAACAACCATCCACATCACGAGTGAGGTAACGAGATAAGCCTTGTCGGTGATGGTATCGTCATAGTAGCTGCTGAATGTCCAGATGAGCAAGATGCCCCAAAAAGTGACAAGGATGCCTCGCAACCAGTTGAGGTTGATATTCTCCTGGTAAGAGAATCGCTCCTTCAACTGGCGATGATATTGAGAGATGAAGAAGAAGGTAAGCACGAGCGTAGCCGTACCATAGATGCCACCCCACCCTATCAGCATATCATACCAAATAGATTTGTCCGTGCAGAAGAACAGAATCGGCAATGCCACGAAAGGCAACTCATGCAATCCCAACTTCTTGAAGGAAAACCATCCCGGCTTGCACAATTCCATCAGTACAAAGACATAAAATGGAATGATGACCATATCAACGCTCGTCATCAAGTGCCAACCTAGGTGAAGTTGACCGTCATAAGCGAAGAAGAAGAGGTCTTTGAAGCACTCCATGTCTTGCAACAACATAATCCACATAATCAATTGGGTCAAGGTATCCCTGCCCTTGCGCCAGAACATCCATACCATCATGGAATAGAACATGACGCACATCCCGTAAATAAAATAGTCTAAAGAGTCAGTCAACATATCAGTGTTTGTATTTCCGTTAATTCATCATTTACTTTCATTTGCTGGACGTTCTCCCATCCAAAACTCCAAGTTTCCTCCTTTGAGGATATCATCATGCGATAGTTGATAGCCCGACATCGGCTTGCCATTCAGGAGCGTCTTTTGGATATAGAAAGCCTTGTCGCCCACGCCATGTGCCTGGATTTCGAACTTCTTGCCATTCTCCAAATTGAAGGTCACCTTGTCAAAACTTGGTGTGCCGATATAATAATAAGGAGTACTAGGGCATACCGGATAGAAACCGATGGCCGAGAACACATACCATGCCGACATCTGACCGGCATCATCATTACCCGACAAGCCACCAGGGGTATCGTTGTACTCCGTGTTCAAGATATGGTGGATACGCTGTTGCGTCTTCCAAGGAGCACCCGCAGCATCATAGAGATAAGCTACTTGATGGCAAGGCTCGTTGCCATGCCAATAGAGGCCTTCGTCAAACATTTTGTCCAATCGAGAGACAACTGCCGACATCGTGTCTGATTGAGAAATGCCTTGTGCATTGCGATTCAAGCGTTTAGCTGACTTATCCACACTTTTGTTGATAACGTTGAAAAGCCCTTGGATGTTCTGAGGCACATACCAAGTGTAATGGCAAGTAGCACCTTCGGTGATATAGCTCTTGCGATGCACCAAGTCAGTATTACCTTCCCATTTTCCGTTCTGATGGCGACCATCCGCCCATCCCGTCTTAGGATTGATAACATTTCGCCAGTTCTCGGAACGGCGCATCAGTTCTGCGTAATCAGTCATCAGAGATTGCCGAGTGTAAGGGCCATCTTTTGCCTCAACGGAGCAAGACTCAGCCAAAGCCTTCGCCAACTGCGCCACAGCGAAGTCATCAAAGGCATATTCCAAGGTGCGCGAAGTCTGTTCGTTGGTATGGAAAGCCTCCTTCACACTATCCTCCATCGGGATATAACCATATTTGAGATAGGAGTTCAAGGCACGTCTTCCCATTCCGTTCTTATATTCCTCAAAGGTCTTCGGACTCTCGAAAGCATTCTTTCTCATTCCCTCGTATGCCGTTTTGGCATCAAAGCTACGGATGCCCTTGACATAAGCATCCGCCAAGGCGACACCCGAATGGTCGCCTATCATCGCCGCCGTATAACTATTCCAACAAGGGAAGATTGGCATCCAACCGCCCTCCTTGTACATATTGACCAGCGACTGCATCATGTCGCCAGAGAGCGTCGGGGTGATGATATTGTAAAGAGGAAGCTCGGCACGATAAATATCCCACATGGAGAAGTCGCCGTAGATGGTAGGTATCGTTGATATAGAATCAACGCAAGCGGTGTCAACATATAGGACATCTGCAATATCTGCGCTATCATCTAAAGCAGAACTATCAGAAGAATCAAGTATTCCTACCTTTCCTGTGGAGAAAGTCGGATAACTTCCATAGACATCTGACATTTCATGAGGCAAGAATGATGCACGATACAAAGCGCCATAGAACTGATTGACCTTTGCCACGTCCTTGCTTTCCACATCTATTGCATGCAATCTATCACACCAAATAGTCTCTGCATTAAGTATAAAATCATCAAAGTCAAAACCTCCCGCAGTCTCACCAACGAGATTATCACAAGCGTTTTTCTTTGAAGTAAAAGAGCTTGCCGCCCGAATTTCTATAGGTTTTCCAGCCTTTCCTTTAAAAGTAAGCCAAGCACCACTTCGACTTCCCTTTGCAGATAGTCCTTGAGGCGTTTTTTCTTCTTTTGAGAAGACTCCAAAATCATCAAAACCAAACGGAGTCTCACCATATTGAGGATTTGATATGTCTGAAGAAGGAACATCGAAATTAAGTTCTCCACTATAATCCAGCACGAAATGACCGCTGAACCCAGCAGGCTCACCCCATCCTTGATAAATGCGATGCACTGGATTATAACCATATATAATATGGTGCAAGGTATCTATCTCTATGTATCCCTCCCCCTCATCAATATTAGGGTTGATGACGATATGTACCTCCTCGTCTTGATCAGGAGTAATGCGGAAGATAGCAGAATGACTCAAAGCTGTCATTTCCGTCTTGAGATGCTCATCTCTCAGATGGACTGCATAGTAATGAGGATGCGACACCTCGTCTTCATGCGAAAAACGAGTGGCACGCTCCTCTGGCTGCAAACGGAGTTTTCCACCAAGGGTAGCGATTGTGAATGAGCCATAATCTTGGGTGCAGCCACCCACTATCCAATGACTGTTGCGAAAACCTTGCAACTCCGTGTCCTTATAATAATAAGGTGCAATGCACTTTTTCTCTGTGTCTTGCGTCTGTGGTGTCCAGAAGTTCTGACCATTCGGCACGAGTACGGCAGGCAAAGTCTGACCATGCTCCTCACTTCCCTTGCCAAACTTACCGGCAGTCTTGGTATTCGCCTGAGCAGTGCCGACCATCGTGTTGATGGCATTCAGTTGGCGCACATGTTCCAAATAATGGATGTACTCGTGCATATAATTCTTCAGTGATGCCCACGTATAATAATTTTCCGCCATATCTTCTATGTCATCATTGTAGATATAAGCATTCAGATTCAGTTCCCCAACATTCCGCTCATTACACAAGATTCTCACCAAGACATTGTTCTCTGGATGTGCGCTATCCCATTTCTTTTTCTTATAAAAGACAAGTTGTAAGTTGGCTGCCATCGGCACAACCACATCCATGGCATCAGATTCTTTTTTGTATGAAGCCATCTCTGCATCAGTATCACTGCAGGCGTCAGGACGAGCAAAGAACATATTCATCAAAGAATAAAGGCGATATAAACTGGTATCATGCCCGAATCGCAAAGTGGCAGATGGTCTATCTGAAGCCAATGCCTTGTCAGCCTCAGCTTCAACATTTTCCCAAAGAGAGATAGCAGAGCGAGCCGGGATTCGCTCATTCGTAGGATACACGCCATTGCAAATCGTCATGCGAAGATTGTTAGCATCATAAAACGCCTTGAACTCCTCGTCTGTGAAGAGTCCATACAATCCCACCTCTATCTGGCGAGGATAAGACTTGAAGTTCAAGCCCACGTCTTGGATAGAGGAAGCGATGGTATGGATCTCACTCATCAACTTCATCGGATCATCCACCTTCATAATGTCCTTGAAGAGTTGGTGCAAGAATCTGTCGGGTGACACCTTAGCCACAATATGGGTACGATTTTCCAAGGCTTTCACCTCGGGAGAGGTGTAGGCAATCCAAGCCATATCGGCAGAATCCGTCTTCACGTCCATATCGAGCGATGGCTGGAGTTGGCGCAATTCATCCGTAAAAGCCAGCATACTCTTGGCACAGCGATCGACCACACTCGAACGAGCTTGCACATGATTGCCCTTGGCGAAGATCTGAGGGAAATTGTGAGCCATACGGTCGGCAATACCACGATGCTGCTTTTCACCCAGCTTTGTCAACTTGCCGCCATTGCCCTTGGCATTCTCCCACACCTGAGTCAGCCATCCCTTCACTTTCTTGCCAAGAGGAGTGAGGTTGGTTTCATCATCGAAATGATGGTTGACCCAAGTATAGCGACTGTCACTAGGCAACCATCGAGAGCCATGCCTACCATAATGACTGACATAGAAGGCAGTATAACCTTCGGGAGCCTTCATAGAGACAGGCTTTTGGGGAGCAGGATAAGCATAATATACGCCACCCATCTGCTGACGAGTTTGGGCTTGCGCCAAAAGGGCGCAAACTATTATCAATATCATTAAGAATGATTTCCTCATATCTTATGTCTTTAGTTATTTACTAATTTCCAGTCTATTCCCAATGGATTGTTCTCCATCTTCAAGACCCATGGCAATTCTCTATTGGTAGCGATTTGCATCAAGGTGCCATCCACATCGGCTTTCACCGTGATGCTGCTTGCATCTTGTGCAATCTGTCGCCAAGTGATTCCATTATATATGAAAACGCCGCTTTGCCTTAATTGTTGTATTGCCTTTCGAGATACAAACAAGAAGGTACCCTTGGCATCATAGATGTTCTTGCCTTTCTGAGGACTATCCCAACAGAATCCGTCAGCCTCATCGACTAACTTTTGAGGAACCAGATAGATCGACTCATTGCACCGCAAGAGCAATGTATCAGCAAGTGTCGTAGAATCGATTGCTACCTCCCAATTACGATATTGGCGATTGAGAATGAAATTGGCTTTGCCTATTGAACGACGAAGAGTGTAGGTTGAAGACTCATCAATCGCCGAACAAGATGTAAGAAAATTCAATTGTCTTACCAACTCAATATTATCGACATTCAACTTATGCACAACGTGTCCAGTTGGCGATGGAGCCACCTTTCTGCAATCTGGCAATACAAGCGTACCGCCTTTCAACAACTGCCGATGAGTGAGCGACGTACCTCTCAATATAGCTTCATCGTACTGACTTTTCACATTCCATTCATTCCCCTTGGCGACAACCTTCAAGTCCTTGCCATTCGGAAGATGGATGGTATAGGCAGGGATCATCGGCGAACCGACAAGATAGAGATTCTGACCAGCCACTGGATAGATGCCCATCATGTTGAAGACAAGCCAAGAAGACATGGCACCGCTATCGTCATTGCCAGGTAAACCATTTGGGGTATCATCATAATTGTCATGGACAATCTGGTTGATGCGTTCCACGCTCAAGTCGGGACGACCAACCCAATGGTAGAGATAAGGCGTAAGGAAACTCGGTTCGTTGGCCACATTATAATGCTTGTTGACAAAGAACGTATCGAGCCTCTTGATGAAAGCATCCTTGCCACCACACGCCTCTATCAATCCTGGCACATCATGCGGAATGCTCAAACTGTACTCTGCCGACAAAGCCTCATAGAAAAAAGTGCTCCACCAAGGCAGATACCACGGAGCCACCTTGGTATCAGGGCGATAAGGTATCTGTGGATGATATACCTTCGACTTTCCCCAAGGCACAGAGTCTAGCCATCGCCCAGCTGCATCACGAGGCATGATGAAGCCTCTCATCCCCTGCCACTCGTAATCACTGCGCCAAAGGTTGCGCCAATTACCAGAGCGTTTCATATATTTCTCGTAGAGGTCAGGATGATGCAAACCTTTCGCCACTTGTGCGATACACCAATCATCATAGCTGTACTCCACCGTGCGGTTGCCTGCCCTGTCGATACCGTATGGAATATAGCCCAAGGAATTGTATTCCTTCAAACCGCCTCGACCGTGCTTCTCTGCAGCTAAGCTCTCTCGAAGAGCAGAATCGAGAGGCAAATCGCTATCCACATCCATCGGTGGAACCTCTGCATCTTTTACCATCGCTTGCAAGGCGAGTTCGTAATTGATTCCCTCCATTCCCTTGGCGAAAGCATCCGCAATGACGATTTCCGCATTGCTTCCACCTTGGGTTCGCCCATTCCAGTTGCCGCTTCTGGCATCCGGCATATAGCCATCATGCTTATAAATATTCAAAAGCGAATGGATCATATCCCGCTGCTTATCCTCATCTATCAGAGTAAGAAGCGGCATAGACGTACGGTAAGTATCCCAAATGGCATAGTAATCATCATAATAAGGAGTATCAGAGAAATGAGGGTTTTCCCCCGACTTATCCACAGGCATTAGCATCGTATGGTAGATGCCCGTGTAGAACATCCGTTTCTGTTTTTCAGTTCCTGCGATTTCTATCTTCCTCAATTTTCCATTCCAGGTTTCTCGTAGATGCTTCAACTGGGCATCGAAACCACAGGTAGGGATATTCCGCTTGGCTTGGGCGATACTGATATGCGAAATACCCAATTTCAGATTGGCAATGCTTTTCAAGAAAGTGACATCCAATCTTGTCTTTGATTCCTTCACATTATTATATAATAGAGGCACATCGCTCTGCAAATAGAAATATACGGTATAAGGGCCGCCATTGTTCCAGCCGCCCCGAACCGCACTCCAACCAGAGACGGCATATTTTCCATCACAGGTAACATACGAATCCACATACTGCTGCGCTTCGCGCTTATCTGGAATCGTATCTATTCCTAAGAAAGTAGCCACATCTATCAAGAGTTTTCCCTTCTGCTTCTTGCCAAAGTCCAACCGATAGAAAGCACAACGTTCTGAGGCAGTAATCTCAGTTCGTATTCCATTCTCAAAGGTACACACATAATATCCCAAAGAGATTTTCTCATCCACCCGTTTCTGTATGATTTCCTTGGAATCGAGGTAAGGCTGAATCAGGATATTGCCATATTTCTGTCCACCTCCCGTTCCGCTGACATGCATCTGCGAGAATCCCTTGACAGGTTCAGGTATCGGTGCCCATCCTGCATTCGGCATAGTCACGGCATCCGGTCCCGGCTTTGCCATACCGTAAGGCATGCAAGGCCCCGGGAAAGTTCTTCCCAATCCCTCACTTCCGATACGTGGGTCCACATATCGGGAATAATCCTGGGCCATCAACGAGAATAACCCAAGGACGCTATATAATGCTAAGACCAAGATTCGCTTCATTATTGTCTTTGGATTTTAAGATTTAAATAAATCATCAAGTACCACTCTATCATTGACTTCGGTAGAATGTGCATTATCTTTTAAGCCATAGGTAGTTATCAACACGAGTTGCACAGCCTCTTTCACCTTGGTCTCATCAGCAAAGTCAGTTATTCGATTTCTTAATCGTTCCTCTTCCTTTGCATCCAACGAATAGATACCCTTACTATATTTTATCTCACACAAACTGATAATTTGGTCGGCACGCTCAATAATCAGATCCACCTGGGCAGCGGGCACACTTTCCTTACTTCGCCAAGAGTAATATTCCGTTCTAATACGTTGAATACCCAAAGCCTCCTTGATTTGTGGAATATGTGCCATACACAAGCGTTCATAAGCCAAACCATACCAAGTATTCTGCTTAGGCGAGTTGATGGAGTTTTCCCAGAAATGCTCATCTGTTGTATGCTTGTTACAGAAATCGTGGTAGAACTGGATGTAAAAATCGGTGAGCTGATAGATACCGTTATTGCTATTTATCTTTCGCTCCCTGACGTTATACTTACGGATAAAATCACAATTCTCCAAATTCACCAAAAGCTTAGAAAGATGCCCACCCGTATCCTTCTTCAACTTTTCACTGATTTCCTTACGAGTCAATCCCTTCTTATTGTTTGCCAACAACTGGATAATATCTACATACGCCTGTGGACTCTTGAAAAGCGACTTAAACAGTCGGTCGAATTCCTTCTTCAATTCCGCATCACGAGAAAAGAAAAGTTGGTCTATATTGGCAGGAAGACTCAGGGCATTATCCAACAAGCTCAGATAATAAGGAATACCTCCAAGCACCATATATGTCTGCGCCATAGCCAACCGATTCCACTTGAAACCATAGGTTGTCAAGTATTCTTCGGTATCATGTAGGGTAAAAGGATGAATGTGCATCTCGTGTGTAATTCGATTATGCAAACCGCCATGATTATCAATAATATTATCCACAATCCATGTAGTAGCGGATCCACAGACGATTAACTTTACATTGCTCTGCCTATTAGCCCAGCCATTCCAAAACAAATCCAATGCCTTCACCAATCCAGAGCGAGGTGTATCAAGGCATGGCAACTCATCAATAAAAATGATAGCCGGCCTATTTTGAGGAACCTTTTTTACCACTTCCTTCAAAGCCTCGAAAGCCCCATACCAATCCGTTACTCTCTTACCCTCATAACCACTCTCTTTAAGAGCAATGTTAAAAGATACCAATTGGTCTTCCTTATCTCCATCAATGACACCTGTCATATCAAAAGATAAAGCATCCTTGAAAGTCTCGGTAACAAGAAAAGTCTTCCCGACACGCCGTCTTCCATAGACAGCTATGAACTCAGAGCGATTGCTATCTATGTATTTCTTGAGCAAACCTTGCTCATTTTCTCTTCCTATCAATTGTACCATAAGCATTTATAGTATTTCATTCATGGTGCAAATATACGAAAAAAGATTGGATTGTCACGCTGAAAGCGCGCCAAAATCCTTGATTTTAGCACATTTTGGCGCATTATAAAGCCGAAAGCGCGCCAAAACATGAAAAATTTGACGATTTTGGCGCAGTTACAAACCATTTCACTATTACTAAAAAGGGAGAGCAGCAGACAACCACCCTCCCTTTTATTATCAAATTAATACCATTTATCAATAACCAGGATTCTGCTCCCAACCATTCAAATTAATTGTATTTTGTGGCACTGGGAAGATGCGATGACGCTTGTCGAAGTTTGCATCTGGGAAATCCTTGTAATGAGGGAAGAACTCATCCTCATAATGACCGAAACGAATCATATCATTACGACGCCAGTTCTCATCAAAGAACTCACGACCACGCTCATCATAGATTTCCTGCAAGGTAGGTTCGTTAGCTATCGTTGGAGCACCTGCGTACGTACGAATCTGATTGAAGAGAGCTTTTGCACCACTACTACCCTGACGAGTAAGAGCCTCAGCCTTCATAAGAAGAATGTCGGCAAAACGGAAGATTGGCAAGTCATTAGACTGGTTACGACCATTGTTATAGTCGGCAGGAGTAGTGAACCATTTGATGGAGTGACAACCCTGCTGATAAGCATGCGCGTCATTGCCAACTTCGACGGTATTATCTATCTTAGCAAGAGTGATGTCTTCCGTAAAATGTACCTGGTTGCCTTTATACATAAACGGTTCAGTTGTAGGACGTAAAGTCTTTGGGTCACGAACATAGACATCACCACGAAGAATGCTGAGATTACGAATATCCCCATCCAGAGAGAACAATTTGGCAAACTCAGGAGTGACTACCATGTTACCACCAAACGACTGAGTAAACTTATCTGTTGAACCATAGACATTTGGCAACAGATTTTTCATATCCTTGAATGTACGAGGACGAGCATACTGCATACCCTGACGATTGATGGCATCATATGGTATTGCGTATATGAAGTCTTCCACCTGCCAGCTATTGTCGTATGAGAACTTATGAAGATAGTCAACAGAACCCAAATTGAACTTACCACTATTGATAATTTCATCGCAAGCAGCAATACAAGCATCCAACTTTGGATTTGCAGCAGTTGCAGCATCATATTGGTCAACAGACTCCGCCGTATAAACAGGCCAGTTGATATATAGCTTGGCAAGAAGAGCCTCAGCCATCCATTTAGTAGGCTTGCCGTATGTATTTTCAGTAACATCATCCGTCAATGCAGGGATAATGTCATTAAGCTCACTCTCAAGCCACTCCGCAACTTCCTTACGTGGAGTACGAGGTACCACAGAACCTTCAGTCTGAACTTTATCCAAAATAGGCGTATCACCATAACTATCCATCAAAATCCAGGTGTAATAAGCACGTATGGCACGAGCTGGTGCTTTCATCTGGGCAGAAGCTCCACTACCCAATTCCTCCAAGATGGTATTCGCCTTTGTAATACCAGCCGTCACATCATCATACCAACCGATAGATGCATCATTAGGAGAACTAC
>ERZ1034871.1213-NODE-1213-length-13248-cov-12.384295_pt1 | contig 13248 bp, 13 predicted proteins | sample MGYA00520631_ERZ1034871 | MGnify/ENA primary metagenome ERZ1034871 (study PRJEB33766, sample SAMN09781721) | gut metagenome | biome: gut microbiome | host: Homo sapiens | place: Madagascar | study: EMG produced TPA metagenomics assembly of the PRJNA485056 data...
GGGATGTTTAGATTTTTTTTATTTTTAGTTGCGATTCATTAAAAATTTCCAAATAATTCGGGAAGAATTTCCCTTTTTTTCACAGTTTTTCACAATTCATTTAACTTGCGGGGGTTGTGGCTATAGTACGGAACCCGGGCGGCAGGCACTCACAGGCTCGGGAGGGCTACGCTACGCTGCCAAGATTCTGTACGAAATTATGCTTGCAGGGTTTCTTTGCTTGACGAAACCGGCTTTTATGCGCCGTCCATGGCGCATAACGCCTTGCCCAGCCGTCCATGGCTGGGCATTTCTGTGCTTCGTGGGCATAATTTCTACAGTATCTAGGCAGCTTCGCTATTCGCCCTCCCGAGCCTGTGAGTGCCTGCCGCCCGGGTTCCTCACGCTATGGCTCTATTTACCTTCTTGTCGCTTTGCGTGCTGGTTATTCTTTTACGCTTTCCCCTCGGCTGCTGCCGTGGGCTCGCTCTGTGCATGTTTGTTATTTGTGTATGCTTTGCCCGGTCTCCGCCGGGCTCGCTTGGATTTGCTCGCTCTTTGCGAGGGCTCGCTCTGGCCTAGCCCAGCATCACATCGAGTGTCATCATGAGGCAGAAGCCCACCATAAATGCTATGGTGGCGCGGTTTGAGTGACCGCCCTCTGACATTTCCGGCACGAGTTCTTCTATGACTACATATATCATGGCTCCGGCGGCGAAGCTTAGCAGGTACGGCATCACCGGCTCTATTATTCCGATGGCAAGTATCGTAAGTATTCCCGCTATCGGCTCGACTATTCCCGACAATACTCCGTATACAAAGGCTCTAAGCTTTGAGCTTCCTGTGCTATGTAATGGCATGGATATGATTGCGCCCTCCGGGAAATTCTGTATGGCTATTCCGATTGCCAATGAAAGAGCTGCCGCCCTCGTGATTGTGGTGGTTCCTGATATCCAGCTTGCGTAGAGCACTCCGACTGCCATGCCCTCCGGTATATTATGTAATGTAACTGCAAGCACCATCATTGTCTGTCTGCTGAAATTGCTCTTTGGACCCTCAACTGAATTATCGAGATGCATATGTGGTGTGATTGTATCCAGTATCAATAGGAAAAACATTCCGAGCATAAAGCCTGCTACTGCCGGGACGAACTGCATTTTTCCAAGGCTCTGTGACTGCTCAAGTGCCGGAATCAGAAGACTCCAGACTGATGCCGCAATCATTACGCCTGCTGCAAAGCCACTGAGCATTTTTGTGGTCTTTACGGAAAGCTCATTTTTCATAAAAAGTACACATGCCGCGCCGAGCGACGTGCCTATAAATGGTATTAATAAACCTAATATGGTTGATGTAATCATGGTTGCCTCCTATTCTGCTGTTCTGCGGTTTTTCTATTTTACACAAACTTCCCATATATAAAACTATATTTACCGGAGAGTATACAGTTGTTCCGAAGAAAAAAATATGAGGAATACACTGTATGCTAGGCCGGTATCACAAAATAAAATATGGGAAGTTTGAATATTTTACAACATATTATTTCTTATATCGTTTCGTATATCATTTTGCAGTAACTGAATATTCAAAACCACTTAATGTAAAACAGTTGTATGTAATTAGTCTTCTCTAACCCAATTACAGTTTAATACACCTATATTATTTCGTCAACCGGCTTCTGTGAGCATTACTCATTACTGTTCACCCCTAACAGTGTGACCAGCAACGAGTACAAGCTACTCCATAGCTTAGATACAGTCGAGTTATACTTCTTTGCACAGCAATGCCCTGACAAAACGTCAGGGCCGGGTATCACATGCCACAGATGGCATATAAAATGGCTTCTAATACCGATTCCTGCAAAGAGGCTGTCTTCCCACACATATATTATCCTTTGTACGGTCACGAAGCTCCGGCACCGGATTTGGCGCCACCTCAAAGCGATAATCCTCCCCGTTTTTGCGGATATAATCCTCAATAAAGGTATGGCTCATTACATTTCTTACCGGGTCATTGACCAGGCGCTGATATCTGATAAATGTTTCAGGAGCATTAGTTCTTACATCCACATACCTTTCACGGCATGCTGTGTCGTTTACCGTACTGCCAAGCACACACCTGACATACTCAATATTGCTCTCCATCACAAGAGGAGCCGGGAACTCAGCGTCCGGGATGACCTCCTGCCAATCCTTTTTCTCGTACTGTCTTAGCAGCTCAAGTGCAATATGCAGATGCTTAAGCTCCTGTTCAAACATAAACTGCCATATGCCACGTATTCTTGTATCTGTCTCAGTTTCATAACAGCTCCAATACAGCCAGCACTCGACATACTGATGCACAAGGAGATTTTCAAGGCGACTCATGCATGGCTTCAACAGGCTGCCATACTGTGTGACATGCTGTTCCTCGACCATTCCGATTTCCTGATATAGCCTGCGTCCCATCTCATCCGGCCAGAGTGCCGCTGTGTTCATATAGTAGTTCATAGTCTGCTGTTCTGCTGCTGTGATTACGTTTGCAGCCAGCACATCCATTGTAGCAGGGCATTTATCCGTCATCGGATATCGTATTGAATCATATGGATGCCTGTGGTGTGAAATAGTCGGTCTGCCCGGTGTGATTTCCGTATAGCCTCCGACAAGCTTCTCTGCGTGCTCACCTGTGGTAAAATCAAGATAATCTGCATAGCGGTACAAATGATCAAAGTCCTCGAGCAAGGCAAAATCGAGCGCAGACTTAATATTTTTGTCATTTACTCGTTTTGCAAGATGAGCAGTCAGGTCAACCGCAAGCTGCTCGTAGCCTATGGTGTGCTCCAATGCCGACTCATCTGCCGGCTTTAAATGTGTGAGTATTTTCTGTTGCTGTTGCTCACTTTTCCTGATGTATGCAAGCTTTCGTCTAAGCTCATCATCACCTACGCTTCTTGAAAACTGATGTGAAAACCACACGTTTTCAAATTCTGTACCATTCATCAATATGATTCTCGTCCTTGTATACGGATTTACCTCATTTTTGTTATATGGTTTTACCCAGAATTTCTCCCAGTCAACAAATAAATCGCCGGTTCTCTCCGGCCTCATTTTAAATGGATTCATAATACAAACATACCTCCTTCATGCTATTGTATGCACGAAGGAGGTATGCTGTGCGTATGAATCACATTCTAATAATTGTTTATATAATTGTTTATATTCGAAGCTGAATCAATTAATATTGCTTTAATCCGTGAAGTTTAACCGGCGATGATGCTACATAATGCTTCCCATAAGTGTTGACATTACAATCATAACGAGTGAAAACATAAATGAATTAACTGAAATGAGTGTGGCTCTCTGCTCTGACGGTATCATTTCATTGAGTATAATATCCGTGCGCACTTCTATAAAATCATCAAAAAAAGAGCCCGCAAATCCACCTAATACCATAACATATGGCAGTTCTGTAAATACCATTGCAAATGCAAAGGCAACACCTATACAACTGATAATAATGTATTTTTTATATTTCCATTTTGGAAAAAATCCTGCTGCTTTTGCACCAAATGCCGCTCCAAGTCCCATCACAAAAAGTGCCGGTCCAAGCAGCGCATCATTTAATCCTGCAAGGGGAAGCTTCGCCTGTAAAAAGAATAGTACCAAGGTTGAAACCGCCCCTATAAGTGCATTTATAACCATGATACTTCTGGCCTTTTTATTTATGATCATGAAACGCCAGCTTTCTGTAATGACATTTTTGAGCCGGTATCCTATTTTCGCATTTTTATTTGCATTTGGGTTATTGTTTTCTTTGTTATCCGTATTTTCATCATTTGACACAGATACTTCATTCAGACTGCACGCAATTCCTATTGCTATGAGGCTGAATACAATATCAAATGCATATGCCTTTCTGTAACCAAGCCACAGCGCAAAACCTGCGCACAAAGTAGCTGTTGAGCTTGTTATCCTATACAACATCATTTCAGTTGATGCAAATTTATTGTATTTTTCCTCCTGACCGGCAAATTTTAAACTATCATATGCCAAAGCTTCACGTGTGCCTGATTCGAGATTGTAGCTTAAGGCGCTAAAGCCTATAGCAAATGCAACTGACCAGAAATTGTTAGACAATATCATAAAAAGTCCCGATACAAAACTTACCAGACTTGCAAGCACCATTGTTTTCTTTCTTCCGAACACATCCGCAACAACCCCTGATGGTATCTCAAAGCAGCTGCTTACTATGTGAAATATACTTTCTAACATTCCTATCTCAAGCATTGAAAAACCTCTGAGCGCAAGAAGTGCAACCCATGAAGCCCATGCTATCCTGAAATATCCTACCGTGGTCAGCGTGTACAATTTATGTATCTGTGCTTTAATATTAAATTTACGCATAAAAAAATCTCCTTTTCAAAACAGTTATCTTTAAATATTTTGAACAGGAGATAGTGCGTTTCAGTTTTATTTTAACTTGAGTTTAACTTAATTTATTTAAGCTGTTTACCTAAAAAAGAGCGCACTATCCCTGTAAACAGCTAAACAGTTACCTTTCATGAGGTGAAGTGTGGTTGTTTTCCAGCTCATAGTTGCACTCCTTTCGTAAAATCATCATTTTAATCATAATTATTTTAAAGCCTGATTAATTTGCTTAACTCGGCTAGTATATACCTTTATACTTTGATTTGTCAAATATATATATATACAGTTATATGTATAGTCATTTCCCTCAAGTTATTGTTCTCACCTAACAGTGCGACAATCAACTTCCTCAAACAGCTCAATTTCCTCGCCAAGCGGTCCTTTGCAGAATGCTATGCGCGCTGGAAATGCCGGTGTTGATGCGATTTCTATATCCTTCGGCTCGATAAATACCTCGTATCCTGCTGCTTTTACAGCCTCTACACACGCATCCACATTATCTGTTGCAAATGCAAAATGACGAATCACACCTTTTCCCGGTGCATCATCTCCATCGTTAAAAATCTCAACAATTCCGTTTCCGGTATCAAGCATGATTCCTGCCTGCCATTCCCTTGCGACCGGGATTTCCAGAATGTTTTTGTAGAAATCTATCGTCTTTTCATATTCTTCTGTGCTGCTGCACTTCATTGATACGTGATGTATACCTTTTATTAAGCTCATTGTTTTTCTCCTTGAAATCTTTTGTTGAATATATTATATCTATCACTTCTTCTATTGTCCATATATACAGTCTATCATCATTGCGGCCACACCTGCCTTTGCGCTTTCTCAAAATCGCCCTGCTCACTACTAAATGCGCCATCGTCGCATAAATCCAGCACTGTTTCATCCTTCAGATACAAAACAAGCGTTTTTTCAGTCTCATCATCATCACCGCTTTTCCATATGTACCTTTCTACATCTGAAAAATCATACTGTTTTTCCTTAAAATGAACCAATGTTATTTTCTGCGTTGTATAGTTTATTTCATAATACCACAGTCTTACCGATGCCAGTATACAGATAAATCCCGCTATTCCTATGACCATGGCAGTTTTTATGGCTGCATTTAATATGGCTGATGGTTTAAAAAAAGCATATCCTGCCAATGGTACAATCAAGCCTGCTACAACCATTACCAAAAAGGCCGGTATTCCTATAAAACGTTCAAGTATCTGCCCGCTTACCATTTCGCGTTCCACTGCGCCCTCTGCAACTCCCAGAAACACCATGCAAAACAAAAAGCTGACCAACAGTATAAGAAGAAATTTAAATATGTTTAAAAAACTATCTGTGAAAGTTAATATCATTTCAACAGGCTTTAGCTTTCCCACCAGGCGGCAGATAAAATATTTCTTTTTTATCCATGCGGTGGCATACGTTACGACAACGCTCAACACGGCAATAATCAGCCCATCCCCCTTTGAATCTGAGAATATGGCACACAAAAAATACTCTGCAAAAAAAATTATCCTGTATTTGCGTATTTTTTTTGAAATAATCCCGAAATAGCAATCCACCGAAAGTGCGTGCTGTCCTATAAACTGATAAATATCATTGCCGGTCATATCATCAGCCAAATTTGCTTCCACTCTCAGATATTTCTTATAAAACGAATCTGTAAAAAAATAAACAGCCAACACTACAACCCACTTAAAGATATCATCACTTTCAAATATGATGAACATGCCTGCCATAAGACATATTACAAAAAGTACTCTCGCCTGCCTTATTGTTTTCACATTTCTATCTTCTATGCCCTCTGCAAAAATTTCTTCCGCTTTATCCATTTTCTTCCTCCAGTAATTCCCTGAGATTCTTATTTTTATTTTCTAAATCATCATGTAATATCTGTTCCCTGTCCCCGAATTTAACAAGCCTGCCATTATCAAGCAATCCGATATAGTCAGTTATGTCATTGACCTCCTCAACCAGATGCGTGCTGATTATGATGCTTATGTTTTCTTTTTCTATTGTTCGGATCAAAAGCTCCCAGATGTCCGTTTTTACGACCGGGTCCAGATTTGCCATAGGCTCATCCAAAAGCAGAAGCTTTGGGTGCCTTGCCAGAGCAAAAGCCAGTTGGAGCTGCATCTGTTTTCCTGTTGAAAGCTCCTCAAATTTTGTCGTATATTCTTCCTTGGTGAACTCCATCATTTCAAGCATTTCATCAAAATGCTTCTGATCCCATCTGCTGTAAAGACAGCTTAACAGCTTGATATTTTCGTCAGCCCTAATCCCGCCTATACACCAGCTTCTTCCACCGACATATGCCACCTCATCATGATACAGAATGTCAATTGCTTTCATTCCGGTGACATCAATATCATTCCATAATACCTTTCCACTCAGTGGTTCAATACGTCCGTACACTAAATCAAAAAGCGTAGTTTTTCCTGCGCCATTTCTTCCCAAAAGTGTCATGAGATATCCGTCATCCAGTGAAAAGCTGACATTTTCCATAGAAAAGGTTTTCGTACTGTAAGATAAATTTTGAACCTCTAGCATGTTTCCTCCTCCCAAAGTATCCTCACCATATCAATAAACTCTGCTTCATCAATCTCTGCCGCCTTTGCCTTTTCTATAACCGCGGCAAGCTCCTCCTCCACACTTAAAGTACGTTTTTCCTCGAGATATGCCATATCCGGATCGTCCACGAAAAAGCCCTTTCCAGGCACCGAATATATCATTTTCTCCTTTTCCAGCTCCTCATATGCCTTTTTCGTGGTAATGACGCTGACCTTAATGTCCGCTGAAAGCGCCCTTATCGATGGAAGCGCATCATCCTTATTCAATTTTCCGGCAAGTATTGCCTCCTTTATCTGCGTGGCAATCTGCTCATAAATGGGTGTTCCGCCCTTAGACTGTATGGAAATATTCATTTCTGCCTCCAATAGTTCTTACCATGTCTATCACCAGTATTGTACCTGACAAAATCTCTGCTATACAGCCAAGCTTATAGAACTCATTGTCTATTCCTGCCATATCAGAAAAGCTGCCATTTGTAACAATAGTCATTAAGCAGACAAACAACCCTGTGTCTATAACAATTTTTACCAACGCAATAAAAGTCTCATATATTTTTACAGACTTTGAAACACTCGCGTCAGCTAAACACTTTTCTAAATTTCTGCTGTCTTCTGCTGCTTTCCAAAAGATACCATTTATCGAAAAGTGTGCGAGAATTATGATATATGAAATAAAACATACCGTCACATAAAGCGGATGTGAAAAAAGCTCCAGCTTTCTGTGCCTTATCACAATAAACGCAGTGTTTATAAGAAGAGGAACACTTAAACACAGTAAATCAAGCATCACCTCTGTCAAAAATCTTGTTTTTCTTTCCTTTTCATTAAAAGGTAAAAGATAATTTATTTCAGAACTGATATAGCTTACACTTAATGCTATAAACAGCACTCCGGCAAATATAAACCCCAACATGCCGCACAGTGTTGTCACAAGTAATACGATAAATGCCAAACCGATATTCCCCAGTGAACTGGATAACCATATCTTTTTTCTCTCAAAATAATCCCTGATCATTACTCATCACCACTTTCTTTTATTATCTCTTTCTTCTGTACGTAGTACATGATTTCTTTAAGCTCTGCATATCTCATATGCTGCATGATTTCATGATTAATTTTTGCGGTTATTTTTGCTTCATCATATCTTATCAGCAATTCATTCGAGCTTTCGCTTAAACGCCCTCCGACTACAAGCTCCTTCGGTATCCTCTCAAGCAATGCCTTTTCCCCGGAAACAAGTCTGTAGAAATCCCTAAGCTCATCCAGCGAACCGTAATAGAATTTGCTTGTGGTATTGTCTTTCTTTTGCAGCCATAAAATATAATCTGCGAAATGCTCAAGCTCCTCGACCAGATGTGTTGCATAAATTATGCATTTATTTTCATCTGCTGCAAGCTCCCTTATGGTTTCATAAAATTTATCACGAAATTCAACATCCAGATTTCCCGTAGGTTCATCAAAAAAGTACACCTGCGCATCATAGCTCTGTGCAAATGCAAGCTGCAGCAGTATCTTCTGCCCCTGCGAAAAATCCGAGGCATTCATAATATTCTTTTTATTTTTTGAAATTCTAAGAGGTACGCCAGCAAAATCGATAAGACCATACTGCTTAAGAAGAGCCTCATATTTTTTCTGATTAAATCCGTCGTAATATCTGCCGTAATATTTTCCTATCGAGACAGCAGATATTTTTTCCATAAACGGCAATTCACTAAATACATAAGCTATTTTCTTCTTGTATTCCTTCTCATCCGTCTGCAGACACACACCGTCTATCACAATCCCGGTGTCTGTCGAATCAGACTCTTTCATCCCCATAAGAACAGAAAGAAGTGTAGACTTGCCACAGCCGTTCTTTCCGATTACTCCTACAATGCTTCCTCCCGGCACTTCAAATGAAATATTGTCCAACTTGAATTTGTCAAATGTTTTGCTGACATTTCTGACTATCAGTGCATTATTCATAAGCTACTCCTTTGTATGCAAATGGCATTTTTTACTTAGCCATTTATTCACTTGCGATTTATTCATTTTGCGTTTTTTTTCGCCTGTTATATATACAGTATATACAGTTATATACGGGTTGTCAATATACTTTTATCCCCTATATATTTTCAATTTTATTTTCTTGTACTACCGGTAAAATATGCAAGTGATATGGTGTAGTTCGTTTAAAACTGTTATACTAGGATATATCAGAAAATAAGTACAATCTACAGGAGGATTATCATGATAATAAAAAACGGCATTGTAGCAGACCCAGCTTCAGGTCTCTACGAACAGATGGATATACTTGTAAAAGATGGGAAAATAGTAAAAATAGCACCTGACATCTCATGTGCGTCAGACGCTGCTGCAACAGAAAAAGAAGAAATAATAGATGCATCCGGAATGATTGTCGGACCGGGACTTATCGACACACATGTGCATTTCCGTGATCCGGGCTTCACATACAAGGAGGATATCCACACCGGTTCCCTGGCTGCTGCGAAGGGTGGCTTCACAACTGTTGTATGCATGGCAAATACAAAGCCTACAGTGGACAATGTGGATACTCTAAAGGACAACCTCACACGTGGAAAGCAGGAAAAAATCCGCATGTATCAGGCCGCTGCAATATCGCACTCTCTCAAAGGACAGGATGAGGTTGACATGGCAGCTTTAAAGGAAGCCGGAGCATGTGGCTTTACCGATGACGGCATCCCGCTTACAAATGCTGCTTTCTGCTACAGAGCCATGCAAAATGCTGCAAAGCTTGACATGCCGATAAGTCTCCATGAGGAGGACCCTGCATTTATCAAAAACAACGGCATCAACCACGGAAAAGTATCTGACGCTCTCGGTATCTACGGCTCACCATCCATCGCTGAGGAAGCCCTTGTCGCAAGAGACTGTCTGCTTGCGCTGCGCAGTGGTGCTGATGTTGTAATACAGCACATCAGCTCCGGTGTATCTGTTGATATAGTCCGCACCTACAAAAAGCTTGGTGCAAGGCTCCATGCCGAGGCCACTCCTCATCACTTCACGCTGACTGAGGATGCTGTCTTAGAGCACGGCACCCTTGCCAAGATGAATCCACCTCTGCGCACTGAAGCAGACCGTCAAAAGATTATAGATGGACTTATCGATGGCACAATAGACCTTATCGCAACAGATCATGCGCCTCACAGCACCGAGGAAAAATCAAAGCCTGTAACCGAAGCTCCAAGCGGTATCATCGGTCTTGAGACATCCCTTGCTCTTGGTATCACAAGCCTTGTCAAACCGGGCCATCTGAGCATGCTTGAGCTTTTGGAAAAGATGACTATCAATCCTGCCAGGCTGTACCACATCCCTTACGGTACTATCTCAGAGGGTGCTGCTGCAGATTTTGTCATCTTTGATCCTGACGAAAAATGGGTACCATGCGAATATGCATCAAAATCATCAAACACACCTTTCACCGGCATGGAACTGACCGGTAAGGTTAAATACACCGTATGCGGTGAAAATGTGATTTATTCAGATAAATAAATTGTGTATGCACTATTAAAAAAGCAGATTGTGAACGCATGTGTTCACAATCTGCTTTTTTCTACTTCTCCACCAGCTCCAGGCAGTCTCCAAAATGCCTCTGCAATGACTTTAAATCCATAATCATCACATAAAATACTCTGCCATTGTGCACTGAATCCACTATCCTGCCATGGTCGAGCACTGAAATATATGTACCGTCTGATTTTTTCATATGAAAGAAAATATAATCATTTGAGTGTCCTCCGTCAATCTGCGACCATATGCTTTTTTGACAGCTTTCCTGTTCATCCCGGCGTATCAGATTGCGGAAGCTCTTACCTGTATATGCAAGCAGCTCATCCATGTTTTTACAGCCTGTAAGCCTAAGCAGCTCATTGTTTGCAAGCAGGATCTCATCATTTTCTTTATCTGCCCTGTAAACAATGAACGCTCCCGGCATATTGTCAATAATATCCTTCACGGCAAATCCAAGCTTCGCACGGCTCTTTATACGCTCACCCTCACGGTATGCCATGCAGCCGTTCTTCCCACGCATTTTCACCTCATAAAGTGCCATATCCGCACACCGCATGAGCTGGGAACGGTCATCAGCCAAAACAGGATACTCCGCAAAGCCCAGTGAAATGGTAAATGTATGTTCTTCACCTTTACAATAAAAATTCCTGGTTTCTTCTGTAAACTTCTTAAGGAAAGGCTTAACCTCCACTACCGTGCAATCCGGCATGAAAATGCTAAACTCATCGCCCCCGTTTCTGCCGAGTATAACATCCTTCGAAAAATATTGTTTCATGCTCTCTGCAAGCTTCTTAAGTGCACCATCACCTGCCGCATGTCCATACATATCGTTGACCAGCTTGAAATCGTCAATATCAAGCATTGCCACAACACAATGCTTTTGCGGATTCTGTCTCATATATTGCTCAACCTGCTCATCAAAGCCGTGCCTGTTGTAGATACCGGTCAGTGCATCAGTCACAGCAAGTCTCTTGAAATTCTTCCTGTTTTCATTGATGAAAATCAATGCTGCTGTAAGCCCTGTCAAAAGCAGGACTATAATTACACCTCCGATAAACATGTATATCAGGTAGTTATTATTGTAAAACCCACTCTTAGGTAAAATCTCAAGCCTCCACTTATCTCCATACACGTCAAAGTCATATATCACCGGATCGTTCAGCTCTTTCTTTGAACCGTAAACCCACTCATACGTATCATCCCTCGGCGAAGCACACTTCTGCAGACTGTACTTATATCCAAAATTGGAAAGAGCCTCTACAGAATCAGAAAAAATTTCCGGAACCTTCAGTATAACAATTGTGAAGCCCCAAAAGCTCTTCTGACCATTTTCATCCTCCAAATAAACCGGATTGCGCACTGCTATACCATATCCGCCCTGCTTCAGCTCCAATGGTCCCTGCATAATTACAGTGTCATTATCCCTCGCATAGCGCGAAATCTCTCCCCTGTCACTATCATTTATCAGATCAATCTTACCGGATTCGTTCCCCTCCTCCGGATATATTTCAGTCACAACTCCATTCGGTGCTATCTGTATACTCTGAATCGAATCGTCCATCATATTTGCTGCAACATCATAAAACCCATTTATATTTCCATCACCACTTATGACAACCTGCTTTAAGGTATCGGTAACTCCTATTCCCTCCATAAGCTCGCCATTTATACGCTCCGCATATGTCATCGCATTGAGCTTTGCATTTGTCCTGTTCTGCTGTTCCTGACTCTTTCCAACTATATATATCAAGCCGATTAACGCACACATACTCAATATAAATACCACTGCCGGAACAATGAATCTCTTTTTTAGCTTTTTCATTTGTATCACTTCCTAAAATCAATGCCTATCTGTTCCATATGATTTTAATATTATAGCTTTACGATAAGAAAATGTCTATAAATTTACATAAATTTCCAACACTTCAAACTCATAAGCAAAACAAAAAGAAGCCTCACTCATTATTGAATGAAGCCTCAACTTTTATCATAAGTTATATTTGTTTATCCGGCAGCAAAAGTAATCTATCTATTACCGTAGCTGTCTGCACTGATATTTCAGTAACTTTAGATGATAGTAACTCCATTTCAGATCTTGTTACAAATTGCTGATTCTGTTTAATATAATGTCGCATTTCTCTAAAGGTACGCATAATAAAAATGCTTTGTTGCTCTGCTAATTCTCCGCGAAGTACCGTAGCAAGCATATAGATTCCTTGCTCTGTAAACGCAAAAGGCATTTTTTTAATATGCATACCTCGTTTATTTTTACTAACGTTTAAAGTCGCAATTTGCGACTTTAAAGATTCTGTGATTTCACTTGTTTTTAACTGAAACATGAAATCCTCCGGAAATCTGTTAATGTTTCGTTTCACCTGCTCATTCAATCGTTTGACATCATAACCATAAATTTCTGCCAGATCTTTATCCAGCATTACTTGCTGCCCACGTATTATGTACACTTTACTGCGAATATCATCTGTAGTAATCAATTCCTTTGTTTCTTCCATTTTTCCTCCCAACAAATCATTCCTCTTTTTTCTTTATTTTGTCATAATATGCTTTATATCTATAAATCGTCCGCTCACTGACATTGTTTCGCTTCGCAATTTCTACCATCGTCATACCACTCTCATATCCAATGACAAAATCATTATAAATTGCCATCCATTTGGCGTTATGTTTCTGACGACCGCTTAATTTACGATTTCTGTAATACTCCAATTCCTCCCGAAGGGCTGCATTCTCTTTTTCCAACTCCTCAA
>ERZ1034871.1226-NODE-1226-length-13159-cov-8.415827_pt1 | contig 13159 bp, 10 predicted proteins | sample MGYA00520631_ERZ1034871 | MGnify/ENA primary metagenome ERZ1034871 (study PRJEB33766, sample SAMN09781721) | gut metagenome | biome: gut microbiome | host: Homo sapiens | place: Madagascar | study: EMG produced TPA metagenomics assembly of the PRJNA485056 data...
TTCGCGCTGATGTCGCTGACCGATCAGTTCTTCTTCTGGACCTATGGCGTGTGGACCACCAAGCCGAAGGCGAACCGGCAGACATATATGGACGAGCATCCGGCGAGGACGCTGGGATCGAGGATCCTCGGCATGCTGAGCCCCGCACTGGTGGCCGTGATCCTCGCGATCGCGATCGTGCTCATCGGCATTCCGGTACCGCAGGCGGTGATTGCCCCCTTGCATTCGCTGGGCGCGATCTCCACTCCGCTGTCGATGATTTATCTCGGCGGCCTGTTCGTGCTGCGCGACTGGGCCGGCGTGCTGAAACGGTATGAGCTGTATGTGGGCATCGTGGTCAAAATGGTGCTCTTCCCCATCGCGTTCCATGCGCTGCTCGTCGCCGTGCCGCCGATGCTCGGCCTAGGGGCAATCCCCCGCAGCATGGCGGACATGATGACGATCATCGCGGGACTGCCGACCATGAGCGCCATCGTCATGTTTTCGGAACGCGAGCATAATATGCCCGAATACGCGGTGGGACTGGTGCTGGCCACCACTGTGGCGAGCCTGTTCACGCTGCCGGCAGTATCGTATCTAACGTTCTGACGTTTCCGCGGCGAGTCGGAACGCAAGGCGAGATGGACGGCTTACCCATGATCATGGGTACGGTACACTGGCGAAGGCAGACACATCTATGGAAGGGGTCCGATGGCCATTACAGCACCGTCAATCACCGATGTCATTTTCGATTTTTGCGGCGTCGTCATCGACTGGCAATCTCGTGCGGCTCTGGCGGGACGCTATCCGGCGGATTTGGTTGACCGCATCTGTTCCGATGATGACGAATTCGGATTCTTCGACTATGAGGACCGCATGGATCATGGCGAAGCCTTGGCCGAGGTGCTACCGGATGTGGAACGTGATCATGGCCGGCGGATCGCCGATATTTTCAAGGATTACATCACCCGCTACGATGACGCGCTGGTCCGTCTGCTTCCCGGCTCCGAACAGCTGATGCGCGATTTGAAGGCAGCCGGATATGGCGTGTGGGGACTGACGAATTGGTCCCGGGAAACCATCCATTTCGCATTCGAGAAGTTCCCCCAACTGGAGGATATTCTTGATGGCACCGTCGTATCCGGCGTGGAGAGGAAATTCAAGCCAAACTCCGATTTCTACGAGCTTGCTCTGCGACGTTTCGGCATCAACGCGGACTCTTCCGTGTTTTTCGACGATACCGAGAAGAACGTCGCCGGAGCACGTGCGGTCGGCATACATGCGTTCCGTTTCACCGATGCCGATCAGGCGCGCAGGGATCTAATATCTTTGGGAGTACGTATCTGAGGCGCTTATCGGGCACTCTATTCGAACGCGTTCGGCGAGTGGCTCCGTCCAACCTTGTCCATTATGCAAAGAGGAATCCCATAAATCGCCGTTTCGTAAAGCGACGCTGGTATAAGTAGTAGTTATGACCCTCCTTCAGCTGAAATACATTGTCAAAATCGTCGAATGCGGCTCCATGAACGAAGCCTCGCACGAACTGTACGTCTCCCAGCCCGCGCTGAGCTCCTCGGTGAAAGAGCTTGAGAACGAGCTCGGCATCGAGATCTTCACCCGTTCCTCGCAGGGCATCGCCTTGACTGTGGACGGCGCGGAGTTCCTCACCTATGCGCGTCAGGTGCTTGACCAGGCCTCGCTGCTCGAGGAGCGTTACAAGAACGCGAAGCCGCGCAAGCAGCTGTGCTCAGTATCCACCCAGCACTACATGTTCGCCGTGGAGGCTTTCGTGGAGATGATCAACTCCATCAAATCCGACGAATACGAGTTCACCATCCGCGAGACCCGCACCAAGGACATCATCAACCAGGTAGCGAACATGCTTTCGGAGATAGGCATTATCTATCTGTCCGATTTCAACAAGGATGTGATTGGCAAGATGCTGCGGGAGAAGCATCTTGAGTTCCATCCGCTGTTCCGGGCACCGCTGCACGTATTCATCTCTCGCAATAATCCGCTTGCCGGGAAGAAGAAGGTCACCATGGATGATCTGAAGCCGTTCCCGTTCATCCAATATGAGCAGGGCGAGGAGGGCAGCTTCTTCTTCGCGGAGGAGGCCGTCTGGCCGGAGTATTCCCCCAAGCAGATCAACGTGACCGACCGTGCCACCATTCTGAACTTCATCATCGGATTGAACGGCTACACGGTTTGCACCGGCATCGACAACGGCGATCTCAACAACGAGAAGATCGTCACCGTGCCGCTTGACACCGATGAGACCATGCTGGTCGGTTGGATCACCAACGAACGCGCCAAGCTTTCGAAGGCCGCGGAAACATATTTGGAGAAGCTGAAGTCGGTGGTTTCAAGCCACGGATACAATCTCATCGACTAGATTCGGTTGACGGCAGGTCTGCCATCCGCAGATCCTAAAGACAACAAAAAGTCCCGCACCGACTCATGGATGGTGCGGGACTTTTTTGTTGCAGCTGTCACTCACGGCAACATTGTTGGGCCACTGTTTGCCGGACCGCTATCAGGCGCCGTATCGTGCCAGATACGCTTCCGCGGCCGCCTTGATCTCAGGAGTGACGTACGGAGCGCCATCCGCCGTCTGGATATGCTGACCTGCTTCGAAAATCTCCTTCACGTTGGCGATGGCGAACACGGGGAAGCCGAATTCCGCTTCGACGGCCTTCACCGCGGATGTGTCGGAATCCTTGGTCTTTTCCATACGATCCACGCTCAGCACCAGGCCGATGACCTCGACGTTCGCCTCGGCCTTGAGCTTCGGGATGACCTCGCGCACAGCGGTGCCGGCGGTCATCACGTCGTCGACGAGCAGGACCTTCATGCCGTCCGCAAGCTGCGTGCCGACCATCATGCCGCCGTCGCCATGGTCCTTCTTCTCCTTGCGGTCGAAGGTGTAGCCGACCTCCATGCCATGGGCGGACGTCAGCGCGATGGCGGTGGACACGCCCAGCGGGATGCCCTTGTAGGCAGGGCCGAACACGGTGTCGATGTCCTTGGGCAGGTTGCCCGCCTCGATCTCCTCGACAATCTTCTCGGCGTAGAACGCGCCGAGACGGGCGATCTTGCGTCCGTCGTTGAATGCGCCGGCATTGATGAAGTACGGCGACTTGCGGCCGGACTTCAATGTGAACTCGCCGAATTTCAACGCCTGCGATTCCAGCAGGAACTCGGTGAAACGATGGTCGAGCGATGCGGTCATTTGCTTGTTCTCCTTACATTGATCGATTACGAAATTTCAGCGCCAGGTCTCGCCTTTGGCGAGCTTGTCGGCGAGTTCGGGACGTTCGTCGAGCAGATCGTCGAGTTCGCGGGCCACGCGCAGCGGCGCGGTCGGCTCGAACAATGCGGCCGCGCCGACTTCGACGGCGTTGGCGCCGGCATACAGGTATTCGAGCGCGGTCTCGCCGGAGTCGATGCCTCCGATGCCGATGATCGGTATTTCTGGCAATGCGGCGCGCACGCGCCATACCGCGGCCAGTCCGACCGGCAGGACGGCCGGGCCGGACACGCCGCCGGTGACGTGCGTGATGACTGGCTCGCCGGTGCGGATGTTGATGCGCATGCCGAGCAGCGTGTTGATCAGGCTCAATGCGTCGGCTCCGCTTTCCACCGCGGCTCGTGCCGGCACGGTGATGTCGGTGACGTTCGGGGTGAGTTTGACGATCATCTTCTTGTCGGTGAGCTTGCGCAGTCTGGTGATGAGGCGGCTCAAAGCCACCGGGTCGGTGCCTACGCTCATGCCGCCTGCGGACACGTTCGGACAGCTCACGTTGATTTCCAGCATGTCGGCCGGGGAATCGTCGAGCTTGGACACGACTTCCGCGTAGTCGTCGTCGCAGTGTCCGGCGACGTTGGCGATGACGGTGGCGTTGATGGCCTTGAGTTTCGGCAGATCGTCCTCAAGGTAATGGTCCACGCCGGGATTCTGCAGGCCGACGGCGTTGATGTTGCTGGAGGGGCCTTCCGCAGTACGGATGCCAGGATTGCCTTCCCATGGCACCGGAGACACGCCCTTGGTGGTGACGGCGCCCAGCTGGCTCACGTCATAGAACCAGCGCACGGCAGCATATTGGAACGTGCCGGAAGCGGTCGCCACCGGATTCTTCCACGGGATACCAGCCACCTGGGTGGGATGCTTCCATTCGTGCTGTTCGTACAGGTTCGCATGTTGTTCTGCGGTCATGCTCACTCCCCCCATCCCAATTGTTCGCGGGTGAACACAGGTCCGTCCGAGCAGACCTTCAATCGTCCTTCGGCGGTGTCGACGGTGCACAGCACGCATGTGCCGTATCCGCAGCCCATGCGCTGTTCCAAGCTCAGCTGTGCCTCGATACCGCGTTTCGCCGCCCATGCGGCGACGGCCTTCATCATCGGCAGCGGCCCGCATGAGAGGATGACCGGCTTCAGCTCGCCGTTCACCAGTTCATTTTCAATACGGTCAAGGAGCGTTACGACATTGCCTTCGGATTCGTCGATGCTGTATGTCTTGTCCGCGTACCGGCCGACGTATCCGTCTCCGAAACGCACGTTGCGGTATCCGAACACCGCGGTGCTCGTCGACCCCTCCGATTCGGCGATGGCCTGCGCGGCGCGCACCAGCGGCGGCACGCCGAGACCGCCGGCCACCAGCACGTAGTTCGCGTTCTCCTTGGTGTTGAAGGAGTTGCCGAGAGGGCCCATCACCCGAATGGTGTCGCCCGCACGCAATTCGGAGAATTCGGCGGTGCCTTTGCCGACGACGGCGAAGATAAGGCTCACCTCATCGCCATCCACTTCTGCCACGCCGAACGGGCGGGGCATCAGTCTGCTCGGATTGTTGGAATACACGTCGACGAACTGCGCCGGCTTGGCATGTCCCGCGATGAATTCGTCGCGGAATGTCAATCGGTACACGCCATCGGCCAGCATGCGGTTGTCGACGATTTCGACCGTGTGCCTGCTGGGGAAGAATCCCGCTTCCCTCGCCTGGCCGACGGTCGGCATGAACGTTGCTGCGGCGGTCATGACTCCCTTTCCTGTGTTTCGTTCGATTGTTCTGGTAGCTTACGGCAGTACCGCGCGCAGATTGTCACGCATGTCCTTCGCGGCCTCGCGCGCCGATTCGGCGACCAAGTCGAGCGCATCGTCTGCGCTCATGGATTCGCTGTATTTGCCGGACTTCTTCCAGGCTCCGATGATGCCACGCGACGAATTGACGAGCGCGCTCATGCCGTCTTTGTCGAACATGCCGGCCACGCCTTGGGCGGTACCGCCCTGCGCGCCGTAACCGGGGACCAGGAAGAACGTGTGCGGCATGCGCGCCCGCAACGCCTTGCCTTCCTCGGGATGGGTGGCTCCGACCACCGCGCCGACACGGGAATACCCGTTCGCGCCGATGGTTTCGGCTCCCCAGCCTTCCACGAGGTCGGCGACATGCTCGTACACGCGCTCGCCTGAGGCGAGTTCGAGTTCCTGCAGTTCGCTGCTGGATGGATTGGAGGTGCGTACCAGTACGAAGATGTCCTTGTCGGCACCAGTGGCGGCTTCGACGAACGGGGTGATGCCGTCGGTGCCGAGGTAGGGGTTCACGGTGACCGCGTCCTCATGCCACGGGTCGAAAGCGTGCTCCCCCGCGTTCACACCGCTCAGATGGTGGGCGTAGGCGGCTGCGGTGGAGCCGATGTCGCCGCGCTTGACGTCGCCGAGCACGTACAGTCCCTGCTGTTTGGCGTATTCGCAGGTCATGGCGTAGGCGTCGATGCCTGCGGGGCCGAGTGCCTCGTACATGGCGATCTGCGGTTTGACGGCCGGGACGATGTCGGCCACGGCGTCGATGATGGCACGGTTGAACTCGAAGAAGGCGACGGACAGTTGGGCTGCCGGCGCTTCCGTCGGATCCTCCACCTGTTCGCCGATTTCCTCGGCGAAGCTTGCCACGACCTGCTTCGGCACCAGCGCTTCGGTGGGGTCGAGTCCCACGACGCTTGGATTCTGCTTGTCTTCGATGGCTTCGATCAGACGGTCCATCAGTCCTCCTTGTCGATGCGGCTGAAGGCCAGCTTCGAGCCGATGATGGTGGCGAGCGGCCGGCCGGTGACCTGCCATCCGCCGAATGGGGTGTTACGTGCCGAGGAGTGGAACTTCTCCGGGTCGACGGTCCATTCCTCTCCGGTGTTCAGCACCACGAGATCCACCTGGTCGCTTTCGGGCACGCGGCCCAGATCAAGCACGCGCTTGGTGTCGTCGTCTCCCGGCACGGCGTCGGCGTAGTCGTCGAGTACCGCCGTGATGTCCGTTTTGTCGTGGCCCATGAGTTCGGCCGGACCGGTGGACATGAGTTCGATGAGACGTTCGTCGGAAATGAATCCGCCGTCGACAAGTACCTTGTGGCAGACGCCGTATGCGCATTCCAGCCCGATGATGCCGTTGGGCGCGTCGAGGAAGCCGAGTTCCTTCTCTTCCATGGTGTGGGGCGCATGGTCGGTGGCCAACAAATCGACCGTGCCGTCGGCGATGGCTGCGATGGTGGCCTGGCGGTCCGCTTCGGAGCGTAGCGGCGGGTTCATTTTGGCCAAAGTGCCGTACTTAAGCAGCGCCTCGTCGTTCAATGCGATGTAATGCGGCGCGGTCTCGCAGGTGATCGGAAGTCCTTCGGCCTTGGCTTTGCGGATGGCGTCGAAGGAGATCGCGGTGCTGACGTGCTGGAAGTGCACGTGCACGCCGGTTTTGCGGGACATGTCAATGTCGCGTTCGACGATTTTGAGTTCCGTGTCCTCCGGAATGCCTGGAACGCCGAGCTTGCGGGACACCGGTCCTTCATTGACCGCGCCGGTGTCGTGGTGTTCGCAATGCTCGATGAGGTACAGTCCCGACTCCTTGACGTTTTCGAACACCTGTTCGAGAATGCTGGGGGTCACCGCGGAACCGTCATCGCTGATGGCGGTCACCGGATGCGCCAGCTGGTAGGCGTCCTTATGCTCGTCGCCATGTTCGGGCAGGTAGCCGATCCAGTCGGCCACTTCGGTGGCCTCATGGCCGGCACGCCCCTTTGAGGCGCATACGCATAGGTCGTAGCGCACCGGCAGTTTCACGCCATGAGCGGCCTCGTAATGCTGCAGGTAATCGATGACCGTGTCGTATTCGGCGTCGAGCACTTCGGAGGCGCCCGGCTGGCCGGCCTCCACCTTCACGCCATCCATGGCCGGCACGGTGTTTGGCATGATGAGCACGTTCGTGTATCCTCCGGATGCCGCCGCCGCGCAGCCGGAGATCATGGACTCCTTGTAGGTCTGTCCGGGATCGCGGAAATGCACGTGCGGGTCTTCGAATCCGGGGGCGATGGTCATCGCCGAGGCGTCCACGGACGCGTCCGTGTCGGAGGGGACGACGAGGTCAATGACTTCGCCGGTGTTCCAGACCTTGATGTCGTGAAGGGTGAGGGGCATGATTTCAGAACTTCGCTTCCTCGTCGCAGTAGTCGCAACGGTATTCCTGACGGTCGGAATGCACCAGATGGAACATCTGCACCGCAGGCTCGGTGGTGGTGACGCAGCGCGGGTTCACGCATTTGATGATGTTGACGACATGTTCCGGCAGGGTCGGCTTCTTCTTTTCGACGATTTTGCCGCCGCGGACGATGCCGACGGTCGCGGTGCGCGCCACGAGGCCGAGCACGTCGAGGTCGATGGATTCGGTCTCATCCTCGATTTTGATGATGTCCTTCGTGCCGTACATGTGGCTGTCGGTGTTCATGATCAGCGCGAGCTTGGTTTTGGACGGGTCGATCTTCAGATACTCAAGTACCTTGAGCGCGGTCCCGGCGGGCACGTGATCGATGATGATGCCGTTCTGAATGCTGGTGACTTCCATCAGGCTTCAACCTCCTTGGCTGCGAGCGGTTCGTATCCCGGCAGTTCGTCACCGACCACCGAGCTTTCCAATGCCATGCGCATGAGCATACCGTTCTTGACCTGTTCGAAGTAGGCCGCACGCGGATCGTCGTCGACTTCCACGGCGATTTCGTTGACGCGCGGCAGCGGGTGCAGCACGGCCATGTCCTTCTTGGCGTACGCCATCTTGGCTTCGTCGAGGATGTAGGTGTCGCGCAGACGCAGATAATCGTCCTCGTTGAAGAAACGTTCTTTCTGCACGCGGGTCATGTACAGCACGTCAAGATCGCCGATGACGGAGACCAGATCCTTGACTTCGGTGTAGGAGCAGGATTCGGTGGCGTTGATGCGGTCAAGCACGTACTGCGGGGTCTTGAGCTCGTCGGGGCTGATCAGCACGAAGTTGACGTTGCCGAAGCGGCACAGTGTTTCGATCAGGGAGTGCACGGTGCGGCCGAAGGTCAGATCGCCGCACAGGCCGACGGTCAGGTTGGTGACACGGCCGAAGCGCGATTGAAGCGTGGCCAGGTCGGCGAGCGTCTGCGTCGGATGCATGTGTCCGCCGTCGCCCGCGTTGATGACCGGCACGGAGGCGGCGCGGGATGCGACCAGCGCGGCGCCTTCCTTCGGATGGCGGATGGCCACCACGTCGACGTAGTTGGACACCGTCTTCAACGTGTCGGCGATCGTCTCGCCCTTGGTGACGGAGGCGAGCTGGGCGCCGGCGAAACCGATCACCTTGCCGCCGAGACGCAGCATGGCGGTTTCGAAACTCAGACGCGTGCGCGTGCTCGGCTCATAAAACAAAGTGGCAAGCACCCTGCCTTCGCAGGTGTGTGCCACTTCTTTACGATGGGAATCGATGTACTGCGCTTTGTGCAGCATTTCCTGAATCTGACGAATGGAAAGATCATCGAGAGTGATGACGCTTTTTCCGACCATCGGCGTTTCGACCGCCGGTTCGAGTACTGAGGACAACGGCTCACCTTTCATGCAACTTGTGGTTGAAGGTGGCCACTGAAAGTGACCTAGCCAACTATAGCCCGAAACACTGACCCGGAGCGTTCACCGCGTGTTCACCGAGCGCCCGCTCGAATCGTTTCATGAAAGGCCGTAGAACAGACGTTCCGTCACGTCGCGCGCCTTGCGCATCACGGCAAGCAGATCGTTTTCGAAATGCTGTCCGCGATTCGCGTCGTATCCGAGATAGACGGCGAGTCCTCCCAGCGAATACGTGTCATCCGGCAGGATATCCGCCTGGTTGACGCGCCCGCTCCACAGGTAGCTGCCGTTGCGCGCGGCCGTGCACATCCACCATGCGCGTCGCAATACGACGGCGTCGCCGGCGGAAACCAGCTTGCGCCGCTCCAACTCGTCCAACGCCTGCATCGTGCCGTTGACTCGCAGGTTCGCGTTGTCGCCGGCATGCTGCAACTGCAGCAGCTGAATCGTCCATTCCACGTCGGACAGACCACCTTTGCCCAGCTTCAGGTGACGGTCCCTACGCACGCCGCGCGGCAATCGCTCGGCTTCCATACGCGCCTTGAGCTTGCGGATCTCGGCGACCTGCGCCTCCGTCAAATCGATCTTCGGATAGCGCAGCGGATCGGCGACGTTCATCAGGAAATCCTCGGCGAGCGCCGCGTCGCCTGCCGCATAACGCGCACGCAGGAGCGCCTGGTGCTCCCATGTGCTCGCCCAGGAACGGTAGTATTCCTCGCAGGACGCGTAAGAGCGCACGAGGGGTCCGTTTTTGCCTTCGGGCCGCAGGTCCATGTCGAGTTCGATTTTGGGTTCGAGCGTGGTCGGTCTTTGCAGGATGGCGCGGAGGTCTTCCTGCACTTTACGTGCGAAGAGGTTGGCTTGGTTGTCGTCGGCGTTATCGGACGGCCGGTAGATGATGATGACGTCGGCGTCGGAGCTGAAGTTCACTTCCCTGCCGCCGTAGCGTCCCATGCCGATGACGGCGATTGCCGCCGGCGCTTCGTCGAGTCCCATTTCCTGCGTTTGGTGGCGGATGGCCCAGGTGAGCGATGCGTCGATGGCGGCGTCGTATACGTCGGTCATGCCTGCGAGCGACGCCTTGTCGTCGATGACGCCGCTCATCCATCCTAGTCCGATGCGTTCGATTTCGTGGCGTCGCATGGCGCGGATGGAGTTGGCGAAGTCGTTGATGCTGCCTACGTTGCGTTCGAGTGAGGCGTGTGTCTGCACGTCGAGGCTTTCGCGTGAGCGTGGCTGCAGGTCGTTGTCGTTGCCGAGCCAGGTGACGGATTCGACGGATTTGTTGAGCGCGTCGCCCAGGAACCGCGAATTGGACAGGACGTGGCACAGGCGTTGCGCGGCGGACGGCGAGTCGCGCAGGAAGCCGAGGTATTCGTTGTCCGTGCCGAAGTGTTCTTCGAGTTTGCGCCAGTTGAGCAGTCCCATGTCGGGGTTCTGCCCTTCGCCGAGCCATTGGAGGGCGGCGGGCAGGAGGATGCGGTTGATTTTCGCGGCGCGGGAGATGCCGGCGGTCAGTGCGGTGACGTGGCGCATGGCGGCGTCGGGGTCGGCGAATCCGATGGAGGCGAAGCGTTCCTGCATGGCGTTGGCGGACAGTTCCACTTGTTCGTCGTCGAGGCCGGCGTTGATGGGCAGCATGGGCCGGTAGTAGATGTCCATGTGCAGGTGGCGCACTTCACGTCGGGTTTCGTCGTATTTGTCGACGAGTTCCTCGGGGTGCATGTGGAAGGCCCGGGCGAGTCTGCGCAGTTCGAGGTTGTGGTTGAGTTCGTCGTCGTTGGTGTCGCGTTTGCGTTCGATGCCGCCGAGGCTGGCTTTGCCGAGGTCCGGGAACAGGTGGGTGCGTTTGAGCGCCCACATTTGCTGGCGGTGTTCCATGACGCGTTCGAAGCGGTAGTCCCAGGAGAGTTTCTTGGCTTGTCTGCGTGAGACGTATCCGCCTTCGGCGAGGCGTTGCAGCGATTCGAGGGTGGAGCTGGTGCGCAGGGTCTCGTCGGCGCGGCCGTGGACGAGTTGGAGCATCTGCACGGTGAATTCCACGTCTCGTAGGCCTCCGCGGCCGAGTTTGATTTCACGGTCCTTCAGGGGCGCGGGGATGAGGTCTTCGACGCGTTTGCGCATCTGCTGACAGTCGTAGACGAAGTTGTCGCGTTTGGAGGCGGTCCATACGAACGGTCGGGTCATGTCCATGTACGCTTGGCCGAGGTCGGGGTCACCGGCCACGGGGCGGGCCTTGAGCAGGGCTTGGAATTCCCAGTTTTCCGCCCACTGTTCGTAGTAGGCTTCGTGCGATTCAAGTTTTCGTACGAGCGGGCCGTCCTTGCCTTCGGGGCGCAGTCCGCCGTCGATCTGCCACAATGTAGGTTCGGCGACGCCCATGATGACGGATTGGCATACGCGCTGCAGGGTGGTGGCCATTTTGGCGCCGACACGGTTGAGGGTCATGCCGTTGGTGTCCGCGTCCGCCGGTTCCACCACGTAGATGAGGTCCACGTCGGATACGTAGTTGAGTTCGCGTGCGCCGAGCTTGCCCATGCCGATGATGGCGAAGCGCACGTGTTCGCTGCCGTCCACTTCGTTGCGGGCGATGGCGAGCGCGCCTTCCAAGGCCGCGTCGGCAAGATCGGACAGTTCCTGGCTGATTCTCGGTTGTATTTCGATTGGGTCGTCCGCGGTGGCGTCCTGCGCCATGATTGCGGCGAGCTGTTTTCTGTAGGTCTGTCGTAGCGCGGTCGCCGCTTCGGCGAGTGGTTTCGTGGCTTTTGGCATGCGATTGTCGGCCGGGTCGGCACCGACCGCTTCGAGGACATGTGCGCGGCGTTGCGCGTGGTTGTACAGATGGCTTTCGCATGAGTCGCTGGCTGCGGCCATGACGAGTTCGGGTCGGAAGCGCATGAGCTTGCCCATTTCGTCGGACACGCCGAGCACGGTGACGAGCCGTACGAGTCCGGCGTCGTCGGTGATGACCTGGTGGAAGTCGCGGCCCTGGCTTTGCAACGCTTTGATGATGTCGACGAGGTTGCGTAGCGCGATGTCGGGCTCGCAGGTCTGTTCCAATGTTTTCATCAGCAGGCATAGCCGGTCGTCGTCGATGCCGTCGGCGCGCAGCTCGTCAAGCAGCGTGCGTGCCGTGTCCAGATCCTGCAATCCCGCCCGAATCAGATCGAGCACCCCAAACTGATGCGTAGAAGAAGCCATGGTTCCCATAGTAATCGTTCATATCCGTAAGTATGGCGAAAGGGACGGTTTCCGACAGTTGCCGGAAATCATCCCTTTCGTGTTTGTTGCATCGTCTGAATCAGACGAAGAATGGTTTGACGTTGGACCAGATGCGCCGGCTGACGCATGGATGGTTCATCGTGTACAGGTGCACGCCGTCGACGCCGCGTGCCGCCAAGTCGCAGATCTGTTCGGACGCGTAGGCGATACCCGCCTCTTTAAGCAGCGCGGTGTCGCTCCCCCACTTGTCAAGCAGGACGGCAAGTTTTTCAGGAACACGCGATTCGCACATCTTTGACATGCGCAGCACCGACTTCGCGTTCATCACCGGCATGATGCCGGCTTCGATCGGAACATCGATGCCGGCGGCACGAGCCTTGTCCACGAATCGAAGGAAATCCTCGTTGTCGTAGAACAGCTGGGAGATGAGGTGGCTTACGCCCGCGTCGACCTTCTTCTTGAGATTGTCGATATCCTCCTCAAGCGTGGCCGCCTGCGGGTGCTTTTCCGGATAGCAGGCGCCGTAGATCTTGAGATTAGGACGCTTCTCGCGGATGTAGGCCGCCAGATCGCTCGCATGGTCGAACACTCCCGCCGGTTCGGCTCCTTCCACACGGTCGCCTCGCAAAGCGAGCACGCCGGAGACTTTGGCCTGGTCGAACAGGTCGAGCGCCTCGTCCACGTCGTCTTTGTCAAGGTATTGCGCGGTCAGGTGCGCGACGGCCGGAATGCCGTATTCGTTCACCGTATGCGCGATGCGTGCGGTCAGCGTGCGGTCGGACGATTTGCCGGTGCCGTAGGTGACGGAGATGAAGTCGGGGTCCAGCCCCTGCAGGCCATCCAACGTATCGTAGATGGTTCCTACAGGGCTGGTGCGCTTGGGAGGGAACACCTCCAGCGAGAAGATTGGCGAATGCATGTGATTCCTTGGAAATCTTGCCTGTTATTGCCGATGCCGGTTACTTGGCGAGTTTGGCGCGCACGGCCTTGGCCGCGGCGACGAGGTTCTCCAGGCTCGGCCAGGTTTCGGCGTTGCCACGGGTCTTCAGGCCGCA
>ERZ1034871.1227-NODE-1227-length-13156-cov-14.063965_pt1 | contig 13156 bp, 10 predicted proteins | sample MGYA00520631_ERZ1034871 | MGnify/ENA primary metagenome ERZ1034871 (study PRJEB33766, sample SAMN09781721) | gut metagenome | biome: gut microbiome | host: Homo sapiens | place: Madagascar | study: EMG produced TPA metagenomics assembly of the PRJNA485056 data...
TCTTTAGATATTCCATAAAAATATGTTATATGCTTATAAAATTGTGTTATCTTCTGACATTCGTCCGGTACTTTATATCAAAAACAGGAACCAATTCATGCAAAAAATGAACCGGTTCCTGTATTTATCAGCTTTTATGAGAAATATACAAGCTCATCCTGCGGCTTCTCGGCAGGCTCGATGGAAACCGGATAAAGCACCGGTCCCTTTCCCTTGTACTCTCTTGCAAACTCCACATGCACCCTTGCGGTGATGGTAATCCACGATTTGTGAGGAATACTGCTCTCATCCTCATACTTGCACTTAAAGCCTATAAAGGTCACGTCCTCTATACAGCAGGTCATCGCAAACCTGCCCGGTACCATAACACCCTTTCTAAGCTTATCAGGATTGTATACAAGGGCAAGAAATTTAACAACCTTGCCGTCGTACTTCTTGTAATTCTCCATGGCATCCATATACCAGATGGCATAGTCTGCATCTGAAAGCTCAATCACATCCTGATTTATATCAAACGGCAATTCCTCCGGACGCTCATCAATAGTACCGTCCTTGCGTTCGTAGACTATCTGGGCTTTGCGGTTGATATTCTTTATAGTACGCCTTAGGTGTCCTCTATCTGTATCATCGTCCGTCCTGTTAAATATGACAACATCACTCGCAAATACCTGTTCCTGCATCATCGCGCGCATATTGTTCATATAAAGGTCAAATGTAGTGGAATCAACTGTGGCGAGCGACTGCACGATAACCCAGCCCTTTGGCAGCTCGGCCTCTATTATTTTATCAATGCCCCATGTGCCGTTGTACTCGATAAACACCTGTTCAGGCAGATACTGCATGTTGAGCTCATTCAGCTTTGCAGCTGTAAACTCATCCTCCGAGTCGATCTCTGCAACCTGGATATTGGCAGCCTTTAGCTTATCCATATCATACTCCACATCACCATCCTCGCACATAATGATAAGCCCCTTTGAGCCATTAGCAAAATCATTCTCGAAAATGGTATCCTTAATCAGTGAAGTCTTGCCACTGTCCATGAATCCGGTAAATAAATATACTGGAATCTCTTCAGCCATTTTGTTAGTTCCTTTCTGATTATTGTGTAACTATGTTAAATACATTTAAGCAAGTCCGAAGAGCTCTTCAAGCTCATGCTCGTGGATATCTGTTCCGATAACAACGATACGTCCTGTATAGTCAGGCTCGCCATCACGAATCTCGTACTCGCCTGGAACCATATCAAAGTAAATCCACTTGCCGTCTGTGCCCTCTACCATGCCCTTTGAACGAAGAATCTTGTCATCTTCCACAAACTGCTTAAGGATTTCTTCGAGCTTAGCGCGCTCAAACTTGTGAGGTGTCTCCTTGCCCCAGCTTGTAAATACATCATCAGCATGATGATGTCCATGCTCATGATCATGGTCATGACAGCCACAGGTGCAGCCCTCGCCGTGCTCGTGATGATGCTCGTGCTCGTCATGGTCGTGGTGATGCTCGTGCTCATCGTGGTCGTGATGGTGCTCATGCTCATCATGGTCGTGGTGATGTTCATGCTCATCATGGTCGTGGTGATGCTCATGCTCATCATGGTCATGGTGATGATGATGCTCTGCCTCATCCTGTGCATGACGTGCCTCAGCAAGCACCTTCATCTCGAGATTGTCCTGACCTTCCATAGTCTTAAGAATCTGCTCTCCTTTAATAGCATCCCAATCAGTAGTGATAACTGAAGCCTTTGGATTTAAAGCCTGAATCTGCTTTACGCAAAACTCAAGCTGCTCAGGTGTAGCATTCTGGCTGCGGCTTAAGATCACTGTTGTGGCATACTCTATCTGATTGTTGAAAAACTCACCGAAAGCCTTCATCTGCTTGCTTGCCTTAAGTGCATTTACCACTGTAACAAGTGCATTAAGCTTGACCGGCTGTTCTTTTTCGATATCTATAACAGATTTCATGACATCTGATAATTTACCCACGCCGGAAGGCTCGATTAAGATACGGTCCGGATGATACTTAGTAATAACCTCATTTAAGTTCTTACCAAAATCACCAACCAGTGAACAGCAGATACAGCCTGAGTTCATCTCAGTAATCTGAATGCCGGCATCCTTTAAAAAGCCACCATCTATACCAACCTCACCGAACTCATTCTCTATGAGAACTATCTGCTCTCCCTTAAAAGCCTCATCTATCATTTTCTTGATAAATGTAGTCTTTCCAGCTCCAAGGAAACCTGAAATAATGTCAATTTTTGTCATTGTAATTCACTCCTTTTCTTTTCACTAAGTCCTATTTTACTAGCAATAATACAAATATGCAAATTAAATTTTTATTATTAAATTATGTTGACACATAACAAAAGAACTACCGCACGCGGTAGTCCTCTCTAATACATTAATTGTATTTTCTTTTTCTAGCTGCTTCAGATTTCTTCTTACGCTTTACGCTTGGTTTCTCGTAATGCTCACGCTTACGGATCTCCTGCTGGATGCCTGCTTTTGCACAGTTTCTCTTGAATCTGCGTAATGCGCTATCTAAAGTCTCGTTTTCTTTAACTATTACACTAGACATAACCTAAAACCTAACCTCCCTCCAGTTGTGTATTGTGCATCAACTGTTAGGTATCTATACTTAATTGCACTAACATGTATTTTATCAAAATATCCGGATTTGTCAAGATAAATCCGGATATTTTTTCAAGAAATTATTATTTTAATTATATCAGGTAAAACATCACTCCAAAATGACTCTAATCAAGCTTGATAAAGATTGATGTTTCCTTTTTCAGCGAATCTGCAATCTCATAGTTTTCATCCATCTTATGCGAGATGTTGTCCATATCCTCAACAATGAGCTGCGTACTGTCAGCCGCTGAAACAACTCCGTTCACACCCTCATTTATAGCATGTGAAATGGTGTTGATTGAAGAAGAAATTTCGAGCATTGACTGCTTAAGTGAATCAGTCTTTTCCTTGAAATCAGTCATGGTACCCTCAATGAATGAAGCCTTGTCGTTGTACTCCACACCGGACTCAACGAATCTCTCAAACTCAGGAAGGATTGAATCATTCATATAGCTGACAAGACCATTGGCGTTGTCGGCAAGATTGTTAACCGCATTGGTAACCACTGCATTGATACGCTGGATATTGTTGGCAGCCTCCTGGCTGGCCGCAGCAAGCTGACTGATTTCACTGGCTACAACCGCAAAGCCTCTGCCTGCCTCTCCTGCTCTGGCTGCCTCAATTGAAGCATTTAATGCCAGCAGATTGGTCTGACTTGCAATGTTTAAAATATCATTGGTAAGAGAATTGACCTGCTTAACACTGTTGCTATCCTCAATAGCCTTTTGCAGTACTTCAAGTATCTCTGAAACCTTCCTGTCTGTTGTCTCCATGTTAGTACGCGCAACAGACTCCATCGACTGTGCATGAACCTTCATATCCTTGGTGTATCCGGTCAGTTCCTCTGTCTTTTCTGCAATAATTTCAACCTCTTTTGCCACATTATCTGTATTTGCATTGATAACAGATGCATTTTCAGAGATATCCTGCATGGTCGCAGACAGCTCCTCTGTTAAAGCTGAAAGATCAGACACACTGCTGTTGCTTGTCTGAACACTCTGACGTACATCATCAACAACTCTCTCCATTCTGGCTGAGTTGGTGACAACAGCCTTAAATATAGCCTGCAGCTTTGTCATAAAGACATTGATGCCCTTACCTACAGCGTCAACCTCTGCATTGTTGATAGGAGTAACCCTCTGCGTCAGATCGCCCTTTTTGTTATCGATATTGACTATGATGCCATTGATTTCCTTCTGTGTACGAAGCAGAGGCTTGATAACCATGGTGACAACAGCAAAAACAACAAACAGTAATGCAATTATGCTTACTGCAATAGTAAATGTACATGTGACAACAGATGCGCGATAAGTACTTTCGAGGCTCTTTCTCTCCTCCTGTGTAACAGAATTGACATGCTCACGCATTGACGAAATAGCTTTTTCAATATTTTTAGTATATTTAGCAATGGAGCCATTTGCCGTTTTATATGCCTCTTCACTTTTACCCGCGGCAGAATATGCCATTACATTGCCGCATTCCTTGACCAGGCTTGTGTAGTTATCGCAGATAATCTTGTAACTTCTCTTAGTCTCCAGAGTTACATAAGGATTGTAATCATCAAGGAGCTGCTTTAGCTTGTCCTCGTGATTTCTCACCTCACTTACTATATCAATCATCGATGAAAGATCTGTCGATATAATATGAGACAGTGCCAAAGTATGGATATTCATAGTCTCCATCTCAATGTCGTTGAGCAGCTCAGTTCCAACCATTGAGTTGTCCACAATCTGAGAAGCAGCATCATTAACCTTTGATAAATTTTTAAGAGATAAACCACTTGAAATAACACTTACAAAGCCTACAATAAAAACAGGAATAAGTATCAATTTTGTACTTAACTTTTTCTTTCCCTTGACCTTTGGTTTGTTATTAACCTTTTGAGGTTTTTTTGCTTTGACATTTTTTTTGACCTTCGGTGCTTTAGCAGGCTTTGGCACTTTTGCTTTCGCCTTTTTTTGTTTTACTGTGCTGTCTTTAACAGCAGCTTTACTTTTTTTTGCATCTAATTTCATGTTACATACCCCTCTATTCAGCGACAGATTGTATTATCCCGGCAACAAGATTATCCATTATCTCCTGAAGAGCTGTATTATCAGGATTACCGGCCGCCATTTTTTCGCCAAACTCCGTCGCCGCATCCCAGTAAGAATTTCCAACTCTTTGGAGTTTTCCGTACTGTGCCTGATCCATAACAGCCATAATAGCAGGAACCTTTTTGACCGCATCATCTGCGGCTGCCGCTTTATTGGCAGGGCCTACATTCTTCATCTCAAAGCGGAGCTTCTGGTTATCCTCGTTTGTAAACCACTGGGCAAGCTTATTTGCCCACTCAGGATACTTGGTGTATGCATTTACAGCCATATATTTATAGCCTTTAAACGATGACATCTGAATCTGCTGTCCGGCACATGTGTATGTAGGCAGCTTTACAGCACCATAATCATCGCCCCATAATTCCTTGATTTTTGCTGCATTCCAGCATCCGCTGACACCGGCAATAACACTTCCGTCCTGTACTCCTGCAATAAAATCGTCCTGTACACAGTTCTTAAAGCCCGGCTTAGCCGCAATATCAAGCATAGCCTGTGCTATATCAACACCCTTGATGCTTGTGATGATAGAATTCCAGTTGCAGTGGTTTGTCACACCATCATCATTCACGCCAAAATCAAGCCCTGTATTTCCAAAAAATGAATACAGATACCAGCCTGAGCTCCAGTCCATAGTCACGTACTTACCATTGGCCCCTGCAATATCGAGCATGCCATCAAGCGTAGCCACATCACTGTCTGAGAAATAATTCTTATTGTAATACATAAAATATCCATTGTCAGCGGTCAGCGGATATCCATATAATTTGCCATCGATAGTGGCAGCCTCAACCGCACCTTCATCGTCAGCCTTTTTAACGGCATCCACATCCTCTATCTCATAAAGAGCGCCTCCCGCTGCCATAGAAGTTATCTGGTCATCCGCTATAGGGAATACATCCGCACCATTATGCACATTTGATAATATATTATCTCTGGCATCAGAATCCTCTGACTCCTCGATAATTATATTAAAATCAGTTCCTTTATTAGCCTCCTTGAAGCTTTCAATCAACTGTGTAGTAATATCCACATCATCCTTAGAACACCACACATGCATCTTGATTTCCTTGTCCTTCGCATTATCCGAAGAATCCTCCGTCGTCCCAACCTGTGTATTGTCATGTGATTTATTTGATACTCCACACCCGGTAAGTAATGAAACCCCCATGGCAGCCACAAGTGTTGCAGCTATCAACCTCTTCATACATATTCATCCTTTCAGTTTAATCTCAATTTATAATTTAGTACAATTTTACCATACTTTCACAAAAAAAAATAGGTCTAATTTGATTTTTTTAACAAATTTAGACCTAATTTTTAAAAAATGCATTTTAAAGCACTATATATGCATTTTTGTTACTTAATCATACCTGAAAGTGCGTCCTTTACTGAAGCAATAGCATCAGGAATACCTGCCGGGTTCTTTCCACCGGCCTGAGCCATGTTAGGTCGTCCACCGCCGCCACCGCCTACCTTTGAGGCGATTGCCTTGATTAAGTTTCCTGCATGTGCACCGCTCTTTATGGCAGCGTCTGTTGCCATGGCAACAAGATTTACCTTGCCTTCATTTGAAGAAGCAAGCACGATAACGCCCTCGCCAAGCTTTTCCTTGAGGGAATCGCCAAGATCACGCAGTCCATTCATATCAACGCCGTCAACACTTGTTGCAAGAAGCTTGATGCCGTTTACATCAACTACCTGATCCATAACATCGCCGAGCGCATCCTTTGCGGCCTTGCTCTTAAGAGACTCATTCTCACTCTGAAGTGCCTTCATCTCAGCCATCAGATGCTCAAGTCTATCTTTGAGGTTGGCAGGAGTTGATTTAACAACCTTAGCAGCCTCCTCAAGTTCCTTCTCCATATTGCTGTAATAAGCGAATACATTGTCACCTGTGATAGCCTCGATACGTCTGACACCTGCAGCCACACCGCTCTCCGAAAGAATCTTGAATACCTTGATATCAGATGTATTCTTTACATGTGTACCACCGCAGAACTCCTTAGAGAAATCGCCCATTGATACGACACGTACCTTTTCACCATATTTCTCACCAAAAAGAGCCATGGCACCTGTCTTTTTAGCCTCATCGACAGTCATGATATCTGTGCGGACTTCAATAGCTTCGTTGATTTTCTCGTTTACAATATCCTCAACCCTTTTAAGCTCCTCAGCAGTCATAGCAGAAAAATGAGAGAAATCAAAACGTGTTCTCTCAGCATCCTGGTAAGAACCTGCCTGCTCTACATGTGTGCCGAGCACCTCACGCAGTGCCTTCTGAAGCAGATGAGTGGCAGAGTGATTTCTGCATGTGTTTGTTCTTGTTTTTGTATCAACAGAAAGTGTAGCCTTCTCACCTGTGCGGATCATACCCTCTGACACATATCCTACATGTGCATATCTGTTGCCGACTACCTTTACAGTATCCTCAACAACAAATGTACCGCTCTCTGTCTTTATGATACCCTTGTCACCCTGCTGACCACCCATTGTGGCATAGAAAGGTGTGTTTGGCACGATTACAGAGCCCTTATCACCATCTGAAAGAGCCTCGACTACATCATCCGATGTGGTAAGGAAAGCAATCTCAGCTGTGTCAGTAAGCTTGTCATAGCCTGTGAACTCTGTAGTAATTTCAGAATCTATATCATTGTAAACATTGGCATCAGCACCCATATAGTTTGTTTCCTTGCGGGCTCCTCTTGCCTTCTGTCTCTGAGCCTCCATACAACTCTCAAAGCCAGCCTCATCATATGTGAAGCCCTTCTCCTCGAGAATCTCTGCCGTGAGGTCTACAGGGAAGCCGTATGTATCGTAAAGCTTGAATGCATCCTCTCCTGAGAGAACCTTGACGCCGTCAGCCTTCATGCGTTCTTCCATATCTGCAAGGATACCAAGTCCCTGGTCAATGGTCTTTGCGAACTTCTCCTCTTCCTGAGTGAGCACCTTAAGGATGAAATCCTTTCTCTCCTCAAGCTCCGGATAACCGTCCTTGCTCTCATCAATGACAACCTGTGCGATTTTGCCAAGGAATGCTCCCTGTATGCCAAGTGTACGTCCGTGCATAGCGGCACGTCTGATGATACGGCGAAGCACATAGCCCCTGCCCTCGTTAGATGGCATAACTCCGTCAGAGATAAGGAATGTAGACGAACGGATATGGTCTGTGATAAGACGGATAGAAACATCGTCCATCTCATCGACATGATATTTCTTGCCTGAAAGTCCGCAGACCTTGTCACGGATAGCCTTCATTGTATCAATATCGAATACCGAATCAACATCCTGCATTACAACAGCAAGACGCTCAAGTCCCATACCTGTATCAATGTTCTTGTGCTCAAGCTCAGTGTATCCACCGTGTCCGTCACCGTTAAACTGTGTGAATACATTGTTCCACACCTCCATGAAACGGTCACAGTCACAGCCTACCTTACAATCAGGCTTGCCACAGCCGTACTTCTCACCGCGGTCGTAGTAAATCTCAGAGCAAGGACCGCAAGGACCTGCGCCATGCTCCCAGAAGTTGTCACACTCGCCGGTCTTTGGATCTCTGTAGAAACGTGTAATACGATCTCCCGGCACTCCTACTTCCTTAGTCCAGATATCAAATGCCTCATCATCCTCACCGTAGATGGAAGGATAAAGCCTGTCCTTTTCAAGACCGAGCACCTCTGTCAAAAACTCCCATGACCATGCGATTGCTTCATGCTTGAAATAATCGCCAAATGAGAAGTTTCCGAGCATCTCAAAAAATGTAAGATGACGAGCTGTCTTACCTACATTCTCGATATCACCTGTTCTGACACACTTCTGGCATGTAGTCACACGGCGTCTTGGTGGAACCTCCTGTCCTGTAAAATATGGTTTAAGCGGTGCCATACCTGCATTAATAAGAAGCAGACTGTTGTCATTGTGAGGCACCAGTGAAAAACTCTTCATTGCGAGATGTCCCTTGCTCTCAAAGAACTCAAGGTACATACGACGTAATTCGTTAACGCCATAACTCTTCTTCATTACTTGAATCTCCTATTCTTTTGTCTTTGCGTCCTTCATTTTACGAAGCTTTACCCCTATTAATGCTCCACAAAAACCTATGGCCGCCAAAACAATCATAATAATAACATATTGTGCTACGCACATAAAAAAGTCCCCCATAATTACCCTCCTAAATTTATTGAACTAATTTATTATAAATGAATTTGTGAAATAATTCAATAGTTCTCTCCAAAAGCGAACGTCTGATTTTCACGTTCAATCTCAATCACCCTGTCAGCCATGTCCTTATTACTCAACCTCTTCTTGTATTCGGCGATACCACTATAGTCCTGCCACATGTGCATAGGGAAAACAAACTCTGCCGAGGTATTTTGTAAAAAATAATCAAAACCCTTGAACTGATACTCCATAAGCTTTGGATCCATCGGGAAAAACGCCACGTTTATAGGTTTTTCCGAAAGCCTTTTTATCTCATGCCTGAAGGCTCTGCGCACTCTGCCGTTTATCAGATCGCCTGCACCATCCCACTCCCAGTCGTTTAAATCACCGGCATGAAACAGGCTCACTCCGTTAGAAGTGACGTAAAACGCCACACCGGCATCGGTGGATCTAAGTGTCATTATATCCAGATCATCCACATGATATGTATTGTCAGGTGAAACAAATGTCACCCTGTCCCTGACAGCGGGATCAATGCCATGCTTTGACAAAAAATGCGGACTGATACGGATATCCTTTGAAAAAATATAATGTATATTCGGATATTTGTCAGCCAGACGCAAAATATCCATATCATAATGATCCTTGTGGCTGTGACTCGCAAACATATAGATTTTTGTATCCGGCTCATAAGATGGCAGCTTTCCGGTAAAATGCATACCCTCCACCTTGTCTCCATCAAAATAATCAAATATAAACACCTTGTCATCCAGCTCCACAAGAAAACAGCTGTGATGTATAAATATTATCTGCATGCAACCTACTCTCTTTCGCTTTTTTCTCTCTTTCCGCAAAGAAATCAGTCTTTATGTATCATTATGCTATCTTTATGCTATATAGTCAACTTATATTTCGTATAATGTAATTAAACTCTAATTACCAATCAATAATTATATGATTAAAGGGTCAAAATACCTTTTGACCCTCATATCATTATATAATTATACAAATCATGCCGCCATTTGAGTCATTCACAATCTTTTGCATGGTTTCCTGAAGCTTTATCTGGCACTCATCATCCATCTGCATTATTTTGCTTCTTATTCCGTCCTCCATAAGCTCACCAACAGACTTTCCAAAAATATTAGTCTTCCAGACTCCGCTGTCACTGTTTTCACCATTTTTGATGTAATCTATCAGGTCCTCTGCCTGTTCCCTGCTTCCGACTATCGGCGCTATCTCGGTCTCGATATTAGCCCTTATCATATGTATTGACGGTGAAATAGCCTTCATTTTTACGCCAAACTTGTTTCCATGGGCTATAAGCACCGGCTCCTCCATTCTGATATCAGACAGCTGTGGCATCACAACACCATAACCCTTCTGCTGCACCGATGAAAAAGCATCCTTAATCTTTTCGTATTCATTCTTTTCCTCAGTGAGTGAAAGAATCAGGGAAATCAGCTCCTTTTCCCCGGCAACAGTCACACCGCACAGCGCGGAAATATTCTCGTAGTAGTACTTCTCTGCAATCTCGATTTTGACCTTTACCACACCATCAGACAGCCCCATCCCGGCAAGAGATACCGCTTTTAATATATCCCCATCCGATTCAGGCATATCAATGCTCATCTGTGCGACATCCTTCAGCTTTGAAGCCCTTGCAAGAAAAGTCTTTGCATATGTAATTACGGCCTGCTTTACATAATTGTCATAAGGCAGAAGCTGCACCCATTTCGGTATATCATAGTCCACTCTCGTGACTGTAAATTCATATAAGAGCTTTTCCATGATATCTGTAATCTGTCCCATGCAAAGCTTTTCACAGTCTATAGGAATGGCAGCCGCTTTATACTCTCTGCTAAGTGACTCGCATAAAAGTCTCGTTTCTGCCGCAAAAGGCTTTGTAGTATTTACCACAATTACAAATGGCTTTCCTGAAGCCTCAAGCTGCATGACGGTTTCTCTTTCTGCAGCCTCATAGCTTTGTCTTTTTATATCGCCTATGCTGCCGTCAGTGGTTACAAGCACAGCCACTGTCGAATGCTCCTCTATTACCTTTTTGGTTCCTACAACTGCAGCCTCCTCAAAAGGTATATCCTCGTCGAACCATGGTGTTTTGACCATACGCTCGCCGTCCTCCTCGAGATAACCGACAGCATCCCCCACTGTAAAGCCCACACAGTCCACAAGGCGTACCTTCACAGCGCTGCCATCATCCAGACTGATAGTAACCGCATCCTGTGGAATAAATTTCGGTTCAGTCGTCATAATAGTCTTTCCTTTGCCTGATTGCGGCAGTTCATCGACTGCACGCTTTTTAGCATACTCATTGTCCATCTTCGGGATTACACAAAGTTCCATGAAATGCTTTATAAATGTGGACTTGCCTGTGCGCACAGGACCGACGACACCTATGTAAATCTCGCCGTTTGTGCGGCATCTGATATCTTTATATAAATCAAACTCTTTACTGTCCATAGTACCGCCCATAAAAGCTTCCTCCATACACTTTATTCTATAATCAAAGTGTATTCACCGGTGCAGTAAATTATTACAAATAAAAAGACCACAGGCATCAAAACATATAACCTGTGGTCTTTTGAAATAACATATAATATTTAAGTCAAACTACTTAGCAGCCTTTTTCTCACATCCTGCTGTCTTGCATGCAGAAGCCTTGTCAGCAGAAGCTTCAGCAGCTTCCTCCTCAGGCTCCTCTCGCAGACGTGCGTACATCTGCATACACTTGTGGAGCTTCTTTGCAAGCTTATTGTCTATCTGCTCAGGAGTAGCTCTCCACTGCCAGTTGCCACCGGTAGTTGAAGGAATGTTGATACGGGCCTTAGAATCAAGTCCAAGCAGATCCTGCATAGGAACAATAGCCATATCGGCAACTGATGACCATGCCGCACGCATCATGCCCCAGTTGTAGCCCTCCTCCTTTGTGAGGTTTAAGTAATCCTTTGCAAACCTTACACTATTCTTTGGCGCTGTCTTCATCCAGCCCATAACTGTGTCATTGTCATGGGTACCTGTGTATACAACACAGTGCTGCGGATAGTTATGTGGCAGATAATCGCTATCTTCTCTTGAATCGAAAGCAAACTGGATAACCTTCATGCCAGGGAAGCCTGAATCCTTTAAAAGCTTCTTTACGGAAGGTGTGAGGAAGCCGAGGTCCTCCACGATGATAGGAAGCTTGCCAAGCTTCTTCTCAAGCACGTTGAACAAATCCATGCCAGGTCCATCTTTCCATACACCGTTCTTTGCTGTATCATCCTTTGCAGGAATAGCATAGAATGAATCAAAACCTCTGAAATGATCGATTCGCACGATATCATAAAGCTTTGCCATGGCACTGATACGCTTTGTCCACCAGCTGTAGTTATCCTTCTTCATAACATCCCATCTGAAAAGAGGATTGCCCCAGAGCTGTCCGTCAGCTGAGAAAGCATCAGGAGGACATCCTGCCACCTCGATTGGATTTAAGTCCTTATCGAGATAGAACTGTGTAGGATTAGCCCAAACATCTGCTGAATCCATAGCAACATAGATAGGTACATCTCCGATAATTCTTATTCCCTTCTCATTGGCATATGCCTTTAAAGCGGTCCACTGCTTGAAGAAGAGATACTGAAGCATCTTGTAGAAGGCAATATCATCAGCATACTTCTCCTTTGCTTCCTCTATAGCCTCAGGCTTTCTCAGCTTAAGCTCCTCATCCCACTCGCTCCATGCTACTCCTCCATTGGCATCCTTTAATGCCATAAAGAGCGTATACTCGTCAAGCCACTCAGCCTCTTTGCTGCAGAATGCTTCATAATCATCAGGTGTCTTCTTTGAAAAACGCTCATAAGCCTTTCTTAAAAGCTCATATCTGTTAATATACATAATGCCATAGTCTACATACTGTGGCTTTTTGCCCCACTTATATGACTCGCACTCCTTCTTTGTCAGAAGCTTGTCCTTGCATAAAAGCTCCAGATCAATAAAATAAGGATTGCCTGCGAAGCTTGAAAATGACTGGTACGGAGAATCTCCATAGCTGGTAGGACAGATTGGAAGAATCTGCCAGTATGTCTGGCCTCCCTTCTCAAGGAAATCGACAAAACGTCTCGCCTCCTTTCCCATTGTTCCGATACCATACGGTGATGGCAGTGATGAGATTGGCATTAATACACCGCTAGTTCTCATGTTATTTTTCCTCCCTTTTGTTGTATACGCATTGTATAGGCCGCGTAAGCCTGTATTTTAAAATAATATATAATATAC